>OCTW011510611.1_pt1 | contig 14341 bp, 8 predicted proteins | sample 1539671 | NCBI WGS metagenome assembly OCTW01 (sample SAMN02144230, study PRJEB22623) | gut metagenome | biome: sheep rumen | host: Ovis aries | place: New Zealand
TTATACGCTTCTTCTCCTCTTCCTATCTTCAATAACGCTTTCAAATACCAAACGGCGGCGTGTGTGTACTGTCCGCCGTTTTCGCGAACGCCCTTCGGATAAGAGGCAATATACCCGTAATTCGAATCCTTGTCGAACGGAGGCGTTAAAAGTTTGATCAAGCCGTTCCTTTCATCCACGAGTTCTCTCGAACATTCGAGAGCGTCGATAGCGTCTTCCTGGCGAACGGCGCCGGAAAGGACCGCCCAAGTTTGCGGATTCAAAGAGAGGGTGCATTTCGGAGTATCCGAATAACCGAGCCAAGAACCGTCGTCCGCAAATGCAGCGGGATAGCGTCCGTTCTTTTGCAGAGGTTTTAATGCCGACGAAAGTTTTTCAGCCTCTTTCGAAAATCGCGCCCGATCTTCTTCTTTGAAAAACCGCATACACCCCGTTATACAGGCGTAAGCAAATTCGGTCAGCCAAACGCTTTCCCCTCGCCCTTTTTCACCCACGCGATCCAATCCGTCGTTCCAATCGCCCGAGCCGATCTTTAAAAGGCCGTGTTCTCCGTAAGACAGAGAAACTTCGATCGCCCGTTTCAGATGTTCCGAAAGGGGCGCCGGATCGGAAACGCGCGGGATCTCGTAACGACTGTTCTCCTCTTTACGCAACGGATCGGATTTTAAGAAGGAAACGGATTCGTCCAAAATCGAATAGTCTTCCGTCACTTCGATGTATTTCTGCGTTACGAAACATAGCCAAAGACGATCGTCCGAGATTCGCGTCCGAACGCCCGTCCTCGGAGAATGCCACCAATGTTGAACGTCGCCTTCTTCGAATTGATGGGCTGCGGAAAGCAATATTTGTTCTCTAACGCGCATCGGATCGGAGATAAGACAAGAAAGAGCGTCTTGCAGTTGATCGCGAAAACCGAATGCGCCGCTTACTTGATAAAAGCCCGTTTTCGCGTTTAGCCTTGCGCTTTGCGCTTGATAGGGCAAACATTGGTTATAAAGTAGATCCAACGCCGGATCGGGCGAATGAACCGTGATCGCATTTTTCATAATCTCCGCTTCCGTTTCGGCGCGGGAAAGAGACAGCGTCTCGGAAGTAAGCGCACTTTCTTCGGACGACAGAACCAATCGATAAACCCCCTTCCCCGCTCTCCCCGAAACGTGAAACGCAAAGGGGTCGAAGGTTTTCTCGGGAGAAATGCCGATCAATTCCGAATCAAGAGAGCAAAGGAAGCAACTTTTTCCGTTTTCCGCATTTGTCATACGATAACCTCGGTCGAACTTTTCAAGAAATATTTGTTCCGATCGCCGCCATCCGAGCGCAGGATACAATTCGAGCGAAATCGAAACGTTCGTATCCGTTTCTTCCGGCAAAATAACTTCAAATATTTTCGCCGATCCGCCTTCCGCAAGATAAACGTTCAGAACGGCAAGAAACTTTCCGATCCTGCAAGAATAAGACGTACTTCCGATTTTATGAACGCACGTTCCTTCGCTTAATAAATAACGTTTATCGAAGGCAGATAAAACAACGCGTTCAGAGGAAAAAGGATATAGCGCGTCTCCCGTCCAAATCGTCAGTTTGTCTTCTCGCGCGTTTTGACCGAAAGTAAATCCGCATCCGTTTTCGGTCACGACGAAACCGCCTTTCCTTCCTCCGACGACGTTTGAATAAGGAAGCAACGTTTCCCCGTCGAAAGGACGAACCGAAAATCCGTTTTCCGTAAATCCACCCTCTCCGCTTTCAAGCAAAATAGGAGAAATCTCCGAAGGAAGCGGCGCGGCATATCGCTTAGTTTGAATCGAGCTATTTTTCTTAGCTTCAAGATCGAGCGGAAAGCGAACCCACGCTGCGGAACGAAGGTCGGATATTTCCGTCAACGGCAAAACGATCGTGCGATCGGAAACGGTTAGAATCGTTTTTTTCAAACGTTCCACACTATTCATTCCCGCACCTTCTACCTTGTTAACACCGATCACAAGCCGATTTTTGATCCCGCACCGGCTCAAAAGCTCCGAGGCATACGCCAAACGCACGCTGTTTTCAAAGTCCCCTCCGTCTTTTGCTTCATAATAAACGATCTTTTCGTTTTCTTCTACTCCGATCCCGGCAAGAAAATCTTTGATCTCCAACCTTTTCGAGAGAGCGACATCGGATGGTCTTTCGTTTAATAAAATTGCCCCCAAAGAAGCCGATTCGAAAGAAAACAGCTTATCTTTTCTTCTTTTTCCGATCAAGTCAAGAGCGCCCGATCGAAAGGCAAAATCGAGTTTCTCGCATCTTTTTTCAAGCTCCGCTTTCTCTTCTGCGCAAAGCATAAAAACGTATATCGATCGCTCGGAATGAGGCTCGATTCGGATCGTTCCACTAAAAGAAAAACACGGATACAAAACGTCTCCCTCGATCGGAGAATCCTTTCTGGCTACCCCCTCCGCAAAGTCGCATCCCATCGGGTCTTTTCGTCTTACCACGTTATAACGATTGGTATTAAACGCAAGGTCTTCAAGACCCTTAACGCCGCAAACGGAAGTCAACTCGATTTCGCAACGGGAATTTTTTCGCATCGCAAACGCGATTTCTTTCTTCTCGTTTATTTCCGTACGAACGAACATATCCGAATAAGCGGGATGCGAGTCGTAAGCGTCACGATCGTTTAAGATCAAATCACAATAACCCGAAACGGTTAAAGATCGAACGGTTTCTTCGTCGTTTCGAAAAGTCAGTTTTCGCATCTCCCCGTCGTAATCGGCAAGCAAATAAAGGCTCTCTTCGACTTTTTTTTCGGAGTTTTCATATCGAATACCGTCCGAAACGAAATACGCCTCGCAGCCATCGCATTCGCAAGGGAAAAACGTTGGAGAAAAAAGGGTTTTATCCTCTTTGATTTGAAAGAAAAAACCGCCCGCACTCGGAATATAGCTCAAATATTTATTAACCGATTTTCCTTTATACGCGGAAAAACTCCGACCGAGTCCGTCCGCAACGATCGTATAATTCTTTTCCTTTTCGGCAAATACGTTCGTCAGATCGGGTAGCGGCGTATCTTCTTGATAGTTTTCCTCCTTTCTCCCGCATTCGAAAACCGTTTTAGCTTGTTTGGAAACTATATTATCCTCGGCAAGCAATAATCGGATCGAAGCGTTTTGCGGAACGCGCATAAAAAGCCGCGCAATCTCGTCGGCGGTCTCTGCGTTTGCGATCGCAGCCAAACTCATTCCCTGATGATGCGTCATAAAACTTTGAACAAGTCGTCCGCCCGCGTCGTAATCGATCGCTTCGTAAAACCCGTATTTTCCTCGCGCGCCCTTCTCTTCTAGTCGCCTCAAATTATCCACACAGGAAGAAAAGGAAACGGGAAGATAAAGGAAAGATGCGTATGGCGCGATCACGTCCGCGCACTCTTCGGAAAGCGCGAGTCCTTTTGCGCCGATCGCCTTATAACGATAGGCGGATTTATCGTTCAATTCGGAATAACCGCATTCCGATCTACCGAACACGCCCTCCGATTTTTCGCTCTCCTGAACGCGAAACGAGTTTCTTTCCTGTTCAAAAAGCAAACTACCCTCCGGAGCCGATAAAAAAATACGAGGCAGCATATATTCAAACGCGGTTCCGCTCCAAGAGAGAAGCGTGTTTCCGAATTCGGGAGAACACTCCCTTCCCAGTGAAAAATAGCATTCGGGATCCACACCCTGTCCTACTGCAAAATAATAGGCAATCCGCGATTCGGATGCAAGAAGATCGTATCTTCCGTAATTTTTGTTTTCGGGAACGTTCCTCGCGATCACGAGCGCCTTATTCTCCTCATCGTAAAGCGCGGGGAAATAAACGGCTTCGTACATTTTTTTTAATCGCTCGGCAAGCGCTTGTTCCCCCCTTTCTTCCGCAAAGGAATACGCAACCATCAAGCAAGCGACAAAGTTCGCGCTATCCACCGTGGAAACGACGCGCGGCTCTTTTACGGCAAAAGTACGAACGTCGTACCAGTTATACAAATGCCCGTTCCATTTTTCAAGTTTATCAACTTGATCCAAGATAGCGGATACGTTCGAAAAAGCCTCTTCTTCGGAAACGATCGCAAGAAGCGCGGCGGATATTTCGGACAATACGGCGAAGCCGATATTCGTCGGAGAGGTCATATCCGATTGCATTCGATACGGATACAGCTGCAAATTATCCGAAATCAAATGAGGTCCCGAGCTATCTCGAAAATAGGCGTATATATCCTTTGCATAATCTTTAAGCAATGCGTCTTCTTTTCGATCGATTGACCTTTGTTTTTTCTCTTTCCCCAAAAAGATCAAATAGAAAAGCGTAAGGCAGAAAAAAAACGCATAAAGCGTAAAATAAAAGTTTCCGATCCAAACCGTAAGCGCGGCGGAAATGATAACGGATGGAAGCGCAACTTTCGTTCCGTCTCGATAAGAACCCGCGTTTTGCGTCGTCTTAAAGGGAGTCCAAGACAAAAGATCCTTACTGTGCGTCGCCATTTTGAAAACGGTAATGCCGAAAAGAATGATTCCGTTTAAAGCCCGAAAGGGACAAAGAAACGCTCTTTCCGCAAGATTTCCGAAAGAGTAAGAAACGGAACGAAGCGCATAACGAAATCGGATCTTCCCTCGAAAAATACCGAATGACGCGATCAAAGAATATGCGTAAGCGAAGAGCAGGATCGAAATTGCGTAATAGAGCAAAAAGAAAGATCGCAAAAAGACGGCGGCTACCCCGACGGCAAACAAACAAGCGTCTGACAAAACGGAAAGTCCGTTTATAAAGATCACGAGTTTATAGATCGGCGCGATCGGATTTATAGTCTTTTCTCCGTTTTTCTTTCTTACGCTCGGACAAAGCGCATACGGTAAAAGCTGAACGTCGCCTCTTTGCCATCTCGATTCCCGATTTACGTCGGAAACGAAGGTTTTCGGAGCGTCTTCATAAACCGAACGTTTTAACGAAGAAGAGCGCAAAACGGCGCCTTCGATGATGTCGTGGCTCAAAATTCGATTGTCCGGAAAAAAATCTCGGAGTTTCCGAACGTAAGGTTCGATCCTAACGATCGCTTTTCCGCAATACAAAGCGCAATCGAAATTTTCCGAATAAAAATCGCTGTAAAAAGGATACGCTTCAACGGTACACGAACGAGAGAATTTATCGGAATAATATGTCGTTAAAGAGTATCGATTGATCTTTCCGCCGAAAGAAAGCAATTCGTATTCGGCGTTCAAAGGATGGCTCATGGCAAGGATCGCCGCGCGAATGGTTCCGGGCAGAACTTCGCTGTCGTCATCCAACAAAACGGCAAAATATCCTTGCGGCATTTTTCCCGTGAGATAAAATCGATCGAAATTCCCATCCTTTACGGCGGAAAGAAAATCCAAGAGAGCGCCTCTCTTTCGCTCGTAACCTCCGAAGCCGCCCTGCTGTTTGATCCTTTTTCGAATAAGAAAGCAAACGTTTTCGCTTTTTCTTTTTTCTTGAGCGTAGCGGAATAACGATTCATCCGCGTCCGACCATTCTTCATTGCTTTTCGGTAGGTCGGAAACCACGCAGTAAAAAACGTTCTCATCCTTATACGACGCCGCAAGTACTTCGATTTGCCGTAAAGCGTCATCCACGTCTTTTTCCGAAGTAATAAAACGCGAAACGGCAACGACCGTCTTCGAACTTTCGGGTAACTTTTCGTAGTCCATTTGGGGAACGGGCTTTTTCCCTTTTCGCAATCCGAGCATTCTCTTTAATAAATATTCCACCGGATGCAAAAGCGCGATAAAGAAAGGAATTACGGCGCAATAGCTCAATATCGTTCTGAGATAATACGCAGGAAAAGCGGCAAGAAGTAAAGCGATCGAAAGAACAAGGGTACAATACACCCCTTGTACCTTTCTCCCTTCTTCTTTCATCGGTTTAACTTCCCCGCTTTTCAAATAAGCTCTCAACCCTTCCGTTTGCTTATACAAAACCGAACCGAAATGGATCTTCCATTCCTCGCCAAGGCGAACGGCGGCGCGCGCAACGACGATTTCCGTCGTTTGGAACCTGCGCGACAATTCGTACGTTAACCGTAAATAGTCCTCTTTTGCACCGTCGCTCATCAAACGATAATCTTGATCGGAAGAATAAATCTCGTTTGCCGGCGATAATTTTGCGCTGCTTCCTTTCGGAAAAAAAGAGGAAACGGAGCGCAAAGCCGAAACGTATAAACTTGCTAAGTATTCGTTTGCCGCGATCACGTTTTCAAAACCGAGAACGGAAGAAGAAAAATCGATTTCCGGAGACCGCTCGGCAATCGCTTCCGCTTCCGCCGCATTCCGCTTCGAGTAATAAGCGAGATAACTGTCTTTTTGCGAGTCTTTTTGCGAAAATTTCTTTTTTCCCGCTTTCAAATAATTGGCAAAATAAAAAACGGAACGTTCAGCCAAAGTGGAAATTTCCCAAAGCAAACGATAAATCAAAGCGTCTTTCATTCGTTCGAGTTCGGGAAAAGTCAGCGGCGTAACGGCGGAAAAGGTTTTGATAACGCTTTCCGTTTTATCTCTCGAAAACGTTTTTCCGGAGTATTTTACAATAAAATCCGCAAGAATACAGACGCGCGGAACTCCGTCCACGTGCGGAAGCGAAACAAAGGAGTCGTTCGACAAACTTTTGAATGACCCGTATAACAGTCTGTAATTATCTTTCAGCCATTTTTCGAACGGATAGAGCGGAATTCCTTCCTTTTCTTTTTGCAGCGCCGTTTTATAGCCCTGTTTTACGGCAAAGGAGATCGGAAACAAACTTACTCCGGGTCCGCCCTGTTTGATCTTCCGTAAAGAATGCGCGAGAAAATTCAAGTTTCGTACGGCGTCCTCGTCCGATATCTCGGAAGGATATTCGTACCGTCTTTTGGAAAATAATTTAGTGATAAAATTCAAGAGTTTACTCGCAAGAAAGAAAATCATAAATTGAGTATTTCCGAAGATGCTTTAAAATAATCATTTGCAATCGTTAAATCCTCGTGTTATAATGCAAAAAGTGAGTTAACCAGACGGTCGCATCGTAAGATGAGGAAAGTCCGAGCACCGCAGGACAGAGTGCCGGCTAACTACCGGTGAAGGCGACTTCAAGGAAAGTGCACAGAAATATACAGCCAAAGCGTTTTCGCTTCGGCAATAGGTGAAATGGCGAGGTAAGAGCTCACCGGCGTCTCGGTGACGAGAACGGCCAGGTAAACCCCACTTGGTGCAAGAGAGGATAGGTTATAACGCGGTCCGCCACTATCCGACGTTCGCTTGAACGCGTAGGTAACTGCGCGTCTAGATAGATGACCGTTTAATACAGAACTCGGCTTACAGATTAACTCACGCTTCCCACCGCATGTCGGTGGGTTTTTTATAGATCGATTTCGTTTTCCACAAGATAATCTTTCAGTTTTTGCAGTACTTTCGTTTCGATTCTCGAAATATACGAACGAGAGATCCCGAGTTTCTTCGCAATTTCGCGTTGCGGGAGAACGGGCGCTCCGTCCAGTCCGTAGCGATAGCGTATGATCGTATATTCTCTCTCCGATAAAATCTCTTTTACGATCGCGCGAAGCTGCCCTTCCGTTTCTTTCTTCTCGACGATCAACGCAACGTCTCCGTCCGGTTCTTCGAGCGTATCCATTAAGGTAATCTCGTTTCCCTCTTTGTCCGCGCCGATAGACGAGGTTAAAGAAACGCAAACTTTATGTTTTTTATTCGCGCGTATCGCCATAAGGATCTCGTTTTCGATACACCGCGCGGCATAGGTCGCGAACTGCGTTCCCTTATCGTAGCGAAACGTATTGATCGCCTTCATTAAACCGATCGAGCCGATCGAGATCATATCGGAAGAATCAAGTGCGTCAACGTATTTTTTCGCCACGTGTACGACCAGTCTCATATTATGAGAAACAAGCTCGTCACGCGCCTTCACGTCTCCTTCCGCGAAGCGCTCGAAACAATCTTTTTCTTCTTGCACCGTTAAAGGTTTCGGGAAAACGCTGTTCTTTTCAATATAACTTGTTAGGCAAAAAGCGCTTGTAAGAAGCGCCAAAATTCCCTCTACCAAGACAAAATACCCCCGTTTTTAACGTATTATTTTATATTCGGGGTATATAAAAAAATTGCTTGTACGGTTTGAAGATGTACAAGCAATCGATCCTCAGAGAGAAATATGGATTTTATTTAAGTATGCAAGAGCGGATTTTTCCGGAAAATCAAACGAAACGGAAGTCGCCGTCAGTAATTGTTTTTTTACCCCAAGCGCTTTATTTACTGCGTCATTTCCGTACTTCCCGTCGCCGATAATAAAGAAACCGTATCGCGCCAGCATCGCGCGGATCTGATGCATTTTGCCTTTATGCAAGGTTACTTCGAGAACGGTCGATTCCTCTTTTCGTTTGATCGGGATGAAGGAGATGGAAACCGGAACGTATCCTTCTTTCGGACGCGTCGATAGGATCGCACGCGCGTTTTTTTCGTCTTTTTTATAATAATAAGTCAGTTCGATCGGCTGAGAAGACAAGACGCGACCGTACACTTCGGCGGAATACTTTTTTTCGATACGGCCTTCTTTCATCGCGGAAAACAGTTCTCTTTCCGCGATTTCGGTTTTAGCGAAAAGCAAGATACCGTCCGTATTACGATCGAGCCTATGCATCAAAACGCAATTTTCTCCGATTTCCTCTCGAACGAGCCCGGAAAACGAACCTTCCCCGTCGCTCGATATCCCCTTCGGTTTATATACGGCGAGAAGATTCTCGTCTTCAAAAAGAATTTTTACGCTTTTTTTGACCTTCGGGTATATCTGAAAAAGTCCGTTTGAAACAAGAGTATCCGACGAAGTACGCTTACCGTTTACTTTAACGTCACGCCGCCTTAAACAAGCAGAGATCTCCGAATAGGAAAGTTCGGGAAAAAGCTCGGGAAGGATCTTTTTAACCTTTTCTTCTTTTCCCGAATAATGGCGTTCGAGCATTATTTTTTTCCTAAAATACGTTCGATTTCGGACAAGAAAGTATCAATATCCTTAAATTCTTTATAAACGGAAGCGAATCGAACGTAAGCGACTTCATCTAAAGATTTCAGCCCTTTCATTACTTCGTCACCGATCTTATCGCTCGTAATCTCGTTCATTCCGAGATTATAAACCGTTTTTTCGATTTCGGAAACGAGATTTTCGATGCTTTCGTATGAAACCGGGCGTTTTTCACACGCCTTCATGATACCGCCGCGAAGCTTAGAAGAATCGAAAAGCTCGCGCGTTCCGTCTTTTTTAATAACGAAAACGGGGATCCTTTCCACCGTCTCGTAGGTTGTAAAACGACGACCGCAATTCAAACATTCCCGCCTGCGCCTAATGGAAGATCCGTCTTCGGAAACACGGGAATCTATCACTTTGCTGTCAAGCGAACCGCAATACATACATTTCATAAAGCTCTCCTTTTTGAACGCTCCGCACAAGCGGTAGGCGAGATTTACAAACGTATTATAATATAAATATTTATTATTTGCAAGAAAAATAGAAAACTACGCCTTTGTCGGGAAGGATGAAACCATAAGATTGACCAAAATTACGTCGTCTCCGATTTTAATGATATTTTGCCAAGGAATAAATACGGAGTCTTTCCCCGAAAAAGATTTAACGCCCGACTTATCGCCGGGCGCCATGATCCCGAGTACCCTCCCGTTGCAGGTCAAAGCCATATCGTTGATTCTTCCGAGCCTTTTTCCGTCCGCAACGTTTACGATTTCCTTTCCTCTGAGTTCGCAAAAAGTCAATTCGTTCATAGAAAATAGTATGAACGACAAGCGCCGATTATGCCCTTTTCATACCGGTTTTATGATCTCAGCCGATCAACTCCGCTTTGATTCTTTTCATCGCATTGTTTTCCAACCTGGAAACCTGCGCTTGCGAAATATGAGATAACTTACTGACTTCCGTTTGCGTTTTTCCTACGTAATAGCGAAGATATATGACCTTTTTTTCATTTTCCGGAAGGTGAGAGATCGCTTCCTTCAAATCCAAATTTTCCGTCCAAGTCTCTTCCGGATTTTTATCGCCTTCGATCCCGTCCAATACGAGAAGAGAGTCGGAAGAAGAATCGTTCGAAATCGGTTCGTATAAAGAAAGCGGCGTCGCGATCGCGTCAAGCGCGCAAACGACTTCCTTTACGGGGACGTCCATTTCTTCCGCGATCTCATACAAACTCGGATCGCAAACGTTTTTCTTTTCAAGCGCTTCCCTTGCTTGCATCGCTTTATACGCAACGTCTCGCATCGAGCGACTGACCTTAATTCCGTTTGATTCTCTTATAAATCTTCTGATCTCCCCGAGGATCATCGGAACGGCGTACGTGCTGAACGCCACGCCGTGTTTTAAATCAAAATTATTGAGTGCTTTGACCAAACCGAGACAGCCAACCTGAAATAGGTCGTCCGGATCGGCGTTTGCGTTTGGAAATCGATGCACCATCGAAAGAACGAGTCGCATATTCGCCATTAAAAAGATTTCTCTCGCTTTACTATCCCCCGATTTGATTCTTCCGAGGTATTCTTCACTTTCCTTTTGCGTAAGCTTTGGGAGTTTGTTCGTATCGATCCCGCAAATATTTACCTTTCGTGCCATTCTTTTTCCTCCTATGTAAAAAGGCACGAAATTATTATGGGAACGTTTCCGTATTATTATACAAATTTTGCCATTTCTTTGCGTAATTTTCCAAGGACTTTCTTTTCCAGTCTCGATATATACGATTGAGAGATCCCCATCATATCCGCGATCTCCTTTTGCGTTTTTTCTTCCGTGTTCATAAGTCCGTAACGCATTCGAATGATCGCCTTTTCTCGCTTTGTCAGCGTTTCGAAAGAACGATACAGCTCTTCTACCTCGTCTTTTTTCTCGATTTCTTTGTACACTGCGTCCGGTTCCGTTCCGACAACGTCGGAAAGCAATAGTTCGTTTCCTTCCGTATCCACGTTGATCGGCTCGTCAAGAGAGATTTCGCATCTTCTCTTAACGACTTTCCGTAAGTGCATCAGGATCTCGTTTTCAATGCAACGAGACGCGAACGTCGCCAATTTGATATTTTTGGACGGATCAAATGAATTTACGGCTTTCATCAAACCGATGGCGCCTACGGATACGAGGTCGCTTATATCGCTGACGCTTCCCTCGAACTTTTTCGCGATATATACGACCAAGCGCAAATTATGTTCGATGATCTCGTTTTTCGCCTTTTGATCGCCCGCCTTAAATCGTTCGAGCGCTGCTCTTTCTTCTTCGGGCGTATAAGGTGCCGGAAGTGATTCGCCGTAAATAAAGTGAATTTCTTTCGGGCGCTTGAAAAGATCGAATTTAGATAAAAAATTTCGGATCGCGTTTATCATTTTGGAAAACATATTTTCACCTCTTTTTTATTCGTACGGCAGTATAACGGAGTATTCTTTGGGCAGCTCTGTTAAAGCCGCGGTTACGTTAATAAATGTATTCTCCTCGCCGCCGGAATATATCTTAATTTCAGGGATTTTAACGAGATTCAATTCCTTGCTTCCGCTAACCGTATGAACGGTTAATTTCCCTGTTTTTTGAAAAGAACCAAGTGCGCAAAGCCTTTTTTCGTCTATTAAAATAACAGGGGCGCCCGCTTCGTCCGTTAAAAGATTCCCGCTATCGTAAAGAGCGGATAGTTCCATTTTCTTCTCGCCTAAAACGAGGACTGCGGTCGCTTTCTTATTCTCGCGTTTTTTCTCTCTTATCAATCCGCCGATTTGTCTAACCGAATAGATAAAAAGAAACGTTCCCGCCGAAAAAACGGCGATCACTCCACCCTTTTTTACTCCGATAAAAGAATAGAAAAGTTTTCCGCCGAGAAGAAAAGAAATCAATCCGGATAAAAGAAAAGATAAGATTGCGTAGCAGAATGTGACGATACAATACCCTCTCAGATCTTTTTTTCCGTAAAAGATCGCCGATCCGGTCAATAGAACGCCGAATTTGAATAACAGCTCGAATTTCGTAATCAAAGGAGAAAGAAGCGCAAAACCGCTTCCGACGAGTGATGAAAGCACAAGCAATCCGTAACGAGGTTTGTTTTTTGTCAAAAGGAGCGTACAATACGATAAAAGAAAATCCAAACAAAAGTTATCGACCAACACCCCTTCCACGAAGACTTCCATACTGTAAGAGTAACGCAAATCGAGAGGTGATTTTTAGGATAATTATCGCGAGAAATAAAAGAAAAACTCGATTCAAAAAGAACGACTCTGATCATTTCGGAGCCGTTCGTAAAGTATTCGTTTTTTTATCTTTTCAGCTTTTTCATAAAAGGCGGAAGGTCATTATCGGAAATACGCATCCGATCGCTTTTTTCTTCTTCCTGATACGGTCTGAAAGAGGGTCTCGACGGGGAAACGGGCGGGCGCTCCGAAGAAGCGGTATTATCTTTGGGCAATGCCGAACCCATAGGCGAGAATGCGGGACGGGTTCCGTAAAGAGGGCGTTGCGCACCGCGCTGCGAACCGTGCTTAAATCCGGTCGCGATAATCGTTACGACGACTTTTTTACCAAGATTCGGGTTCACGTCCGCGCCAAAGATCAAAGTGGAATCGGGATTCAAAACGCTTCTGACGATCGACCCCGCTTCGTCCACTTCGGAGAGCTCCAACTCTTCTCCGCCGGTAATATTCAATATAGCTGCGCTCGCTTCGCTGATATTTGTTTCGAGAAGTTTATTATTGACCGCTGCGCGAACGGCGTCCACCGTTCTCGTATCACCTTCCCCTTCGCCGATTCCGATATGAGCAAAGCCCTTTTCTTTCAAAACGGTTCTTACGTCCGCGAAATCCAAGTTAATAAGCGAAGGCTTTACGATCAGATCGGCGATCCCTTGAATACCCTGACGAAGAACGTCGTCCGCATAAGAGAAAGCCTGCGTAAATTTCGTTCCCTTCGGCATAACTTCAAGCAATTTTTCGTTCGGAACGACAAGCAGCGTATCCACGAATTGTCTGAGCTCGTTGATCCCGGATTCCGCCTGCGTCATGCGTCGCTCTCCTTCAAATTTAAAGGGCGTCGTAACGACGGCAATGGTTAAGATCCCGAGATCGTGGGCAATATTCGCAATAACGGGTGCGGCACCCGTTCCGGTGCCTCCGCCCATACCTGCGGTAATAAATAAGAGATCGACCCCTTCGAGGATCCCTTTTATAACTTCGCGGCTCTCTTCCGCGGCTTTTTTTCCGATCGTGGGATTCGCACCTGCGCCGAGACCTTTGGTCAAAGAGGCGCCGAGAACGACCCTCCGTTCGGCGGCAGAATAGATCAGATCCTGCTTGTCCGTATTGGCGGAAACAAAATCGGCGCTTTTAATGCCGGACTTAATCATACGGTTAACGGCGTTATTCCCCGCGCCTCCGACTCCGATAACGAGGATTTTGCAAACGCGCTCGGTTAAAGGCTCCGCTTCTTGCGTCATCGGTTCTTCCGTCATATATTCATTCTGCTCCGTAAATTCGTCCATACGAACCTCCTATTTTCCTAACAGCCTTTTAATAAAGCCGAATCTATCTTCTTTTTGCTTTTTCAGCGCCTCTTTGATCAAACCGACTGCCGTTGCGTAATACGGTTTGTTATAATTCGGAACGAGAGGCAGCGCATAATCCGCATTCCGCGAAAGGTAACGCGAAAGATATTCTCTTGCGCCACGGATCTCGTAAAACCCACCGCCCGATAAAAAAGTCGGAACGTAGGGAGAAAGCTCAAAACGGAAAGAGTGAATGGCTTTCGTTATAAAAGTCGCCACGCATTGAATACATTCTTTGACCATTTCGTTTACTTCACGAACGGGGAAAGAGTACTCTGCTCCGTCAAAACGAAAGGAATAATCGCCTTCGTCCTTATAACCCAAGTTGACCTTAGCCGTTAAAGCTTCCGCCGCAGCGAAAGGAAGATCGAGCGCTTCCGACAGCCCTGCGGGTATCATTCCGCCACCGAGCGAAAAGTTCTTCATTTCGAGAACTCCTTCTCCGGATAAAAACAAAACGGTCGTGGCAAGATAACCGATGTCGCAAAAGAGGATTCCCGCGTCTCGCTCTTCTTCTCCGAAAAGCGCCATTGCGGACGCGATCTCGGATTGCACGAATCGAACTTCTCGTATCCCGCATCTCGAAAGCGCCTGACGAATAAAAGAAATCGTGTCCGTTTCCGCGCCCACGTAAGACAATCTGCATTTCAAGGAACCGGTTACCCTACCGACGGGATCATTCGTTTTCTCCCCGTTATCCGTTTGAAAAAAAACGGGAAGCACGGAAAGACAGATATATTCCTCCGCTTCGAAAGGATTGTTATA
>OCTW011602361.1_pt1 | contig 14339 bp, 12 predicted proteins | sample 1539671 | NCBI WGS metagenome assembly OCTW01 (sample SAMN02144230, study PRJEB22623) | gut metagenome | biome: sheep rumen | host: Ovis aries | place: New Zealand
ACCTTCAAAAAGGAAAACCGTCATGAATAAAGCCTTTCCCGCCGCTGCCGCCTTCCTGCTGAACGGAGCCGCCCTGGCGGCCCAGTCCCCGCGCCCCAATGTGATTCTGTTCGTTGTGGACGACATGGGGCCGATGGACACTTCGCTTCCCTTTTTGGCCGACAGCTGCGGCCGGCCGCAGCGCTTCCCGCTGAACGGCTGGTACCATACCCCCCGGATGGAGCGCTTTGCGCAGGAGGGCGTCCGCTTTTCCCAGTTCTACGCCCAGAGCGTGAGTTCGCCTTCCCGGGTTTCCCTCCTCACCGGACAGAATGCCGCCCGGCACCGCACCACCAACTGGATCCGCAGCGAATACGACAACCGCGATGACTACGGTCCCTACGACTGGAACTGGCAGGGGCTCCGGGCGACGGACTACACCCTGCCCCGCCTGCTGCACGAAGCCGGCTACCGGACCATCCACGTGGGGAAAGCCCACCTGGGGCCCGTCGGCAGCGAAGGGGAATTCCCCGAGAACCTGGGCTTCGATGTAAACATCGCGGGTTCCTCCATCGGGGAGCCGGGCAGTTATCTGGGGGAGAACGGATACGGCGCCATCCGCGGCACCTCCTCCCGCGCCGTGCCCGGGCTGGAGAAATACCATGGAAGCGACACTTTTCTGACAGAGGCGCTTACCCTGGAGGCGCTCGCGCAGATAGACCGCGCCGCCGATGACGGCGTCCCCTTTTTCCTCTACCTCTCCCATTATGCCGTCCACAACCCTTTCGAGACAGACAGACGCTTCGAAGCCAGATATTTGCAGGACAGCCTCAAGAGCCGGTCGGCCATCGGCTACGCCACCCTGGTGGAGGGCATGGACAAGTCCCTGGGCGATGTGCTGGACCACCTGAGGCTGCGGGGCCTTGCCGAGAACACGCTTGTCGTGTTTCTGGGCGACAACGGTGGCGACGCGCCGCTGGGGCCGGCAAGGGGCTGGGCGTCATCCGCCCCGCTCCGGGGAAAGAAAGGGTCCGAGTTTGAAGGAGGCATCCGCGTGCCCTGCATCATCGGCTGGGCGGCCCCGGGAGGGGGAATGCAGCTGCTCCCGGTGGCACGCGGGACGCTCCAGACCCAGGTGGCCTGCATCATGGACATTTACCCTACGCTTATGCGCCTTGTCGGGGTATCCGTGCCGGAAGACCATCCCGTTGACGGCCAGGATCTCGGCGTTCTGCTGACGGGGAAAAAGGACCCTGCGCGCGAGGAGGTTTTCATGTGCCATTTCCCTCACCGGCACCGGGGCAGCTATTATACCACTTACCGCAACGGTCCGTGGAAACTGATTTATTACTACAATCCGGCTCATCCGGAACTGCCGCAGAGCGTGCTGTTCAACCTGGAGGAGGATCCCTATGAGACCACCGACGTGTCCGGGCTCCACCCCGGGATAACGGCACGTCTCCTGAAGGAAATGACCGCACGGCTGGAACGCGAGAGGGCCGCGTATCCGGTGGATTTCGAGGGCCGGCCCATTCCGCCACGGCCATGAGAGAACTGTCCATTCCCCTGGAAGAGGCCGCCCGCCTGAGCGGACCGATGGCCTTCAACATCATGCTCAAGCCGGCCGGGTCGCTGTGCAACCTGGACTGTGCATACTGCTACTACCTGGACAAGTCGGCCCTCTATGGCGGAAGGGAACCCCGCATGAGCATGGATACGTTGGAGGGTGTGACGCGCGCCTATATCGAGGCCAACGATGTCCCCGAGGTGCAGTTTGTCTGGCACGGCGGAGAGCCGCTGCTGCTGGGACTGGATTTTTTCCGGAAGGCGGTTCGGTTCCAGCGCAAGTATGCCGGCGGCAAAACCGTCTTCAATTCCATCCAGACCAACGGAACCCTGCTGGATGCGGCGTGGGCCCGCTTTTTCCGGGAGAACAATTTCCTGGTGGGCCTATCCCTGGACGGCCCGGAGGACATTCATGACCGTTACCGCACCGACCGCGGCGGGGCACCCACCTTCCGGAAAGTGACCGACGGGCTTCGGATCCTGCGGGAGGAAGGCGTTCCGTTCAATACGCTCACTACGGTGAGCCGCGCCGGAGAGGGCCGCGGGGCCGAAGTCTATCAGTTCCTGAAGGCCGCCGGAAGCTGCTACATGCAGTTTCTGCCCGTGGTGGAATATGTGCGCCTGAAGGGAAAGAATATCCGGCCGGAGATTGTGGAACCCATGACCCCCGGGGCGGTCCCGGCTTTCTGGTCGGTTTCGGCAGAGGGCTTCGGGGACTACATGAACGCCATCTTCGATCAATGGATAAAGGCCGATGTGGGCCGCTGTTTCGTGCAGCTGTTCGACGCCACGCTGTCGGCCTGGTGCGGCCATCAGGGCGGCGTGTGCGTGTTCGGCAGAAGCTGTTCCGGGAATGCCGTAATCGAGCACAACGGAGACCTGTACGTGTGCGATCACTTCGTGTATCCGCGCTATCGGGTGGGAAATGTGCTCCAGACGCCCATCCGGGAACTGATGGAGCGCGAGCAGGTGACGCGTTTTGCCCTCCGCAAATACAGCAGCCTTCCGCCGCGCTGCCAGCGCTGCCCCTATCTTCCCGCCTGTCACGGGGAATGTCCCCAGCACCGGGACCCGAAGACCGGCGTAAATGTTCTCTGCGAAGGGTATCGGCGCTATTTCGACCACGTGGCACCGGCCATGGACCGTATGCGGGCGCTGCTTTCCCAGGGCCGCGCTCCGGCCGAAATCATGTCTTACGGACGGTAAATGTCATCCATATACAGGGCCAGGCGGTTCAGGACGGGGCAGGCATCGGCCTCGGTGATGTGAATCCGCACGGCGTCGGCGGTTACGGTGGGAATGAGGAGGATGCGCTTGTAGCCGATGGTCGTTTCCTTTGCCACTTGCACCCATTCCCCGTTTTTGCGCACTTCCACTTCGAAAGCGGCCACCCGCTGGCCCAGAGGGATGTATTCCTGCAGCACGATGCGGTTGAAACTGCGCTCCTCGGGCAGCGTGAGGGTGACGGAAGGGGTAAGGTCCTGGTCCGGAACCGCCCAGTAGCGATGGTAGTCTTCCTCCAGCAGGGCACTTTCGGAGAACGCCCTTCCGCGCCGGCTGCTGGCTTTTACCGTTCCGCCTTGGGCCAGGTCCGTGGCAAAGATGCGGTCCAGGGCCCGGCGCCATTCGAGCAGACGGGCCGAGTCGGCCTCGTGGATACGGCCGCGGGTGTCGGGAGGAACGTTCAGCAAGAGCAGGGAATTGCGTCCCACGCTGGTGTAATAGATGCCCAGAAGCTCCTGCAGGCTTTTTACCTGTTCATTTTCCGAAGCCCTCCAAAACCAGCCGGGGCGGATGGATACATCCGACTCGGAGGGGACCCAGAACTCTCCGCCGCGGACGCCTTCGTTCTTGGCTTCCCGTTTGGGCCCTTCGATTCCGGGAACAAAACCCTTGGTGTCGTACGTGGACCAGGAAGTGCGGCCGGCCACACCCCTTTCATTGCCCACCCATCGGCATCCGGGGCCCGTGTCTCCGAAAATGACGGCATCGGGCTGCAGCTCGAAGACGGTTTTGTGGTACAGGGGCCAGTCATATTCCTGGCGTTTTCCGTTGGGACCTTCCCCGCAGGCGCCGTCGAACCATTGCTCAAACACGGGACCGTAGCCGCTCAGGGCACTCCGGAGCGTCTGTTCGAATACCTGATTGTATTCCGGCGTGCCGTAATGGGGGTCGAAGCGGTCCCAGGGAGAGATGTAAACGCCCAGTTTGAGTCCGTACTGCGCGCAGGCCTCCGACAGGTCTTTCAGCACGTCTCCCTCTCCGTTTTTCCAGGCCGACTGCTTCACGGTATGCCGGCTCACCGGATTGGGCCAGAGGCAGAAGCCGTCGTGGTGCTTGGCCGTGAGGATGACTCCCTGGAAGCCGGCATCACGGGCTACCTGTGCCCATTGGCGGCAGTCCATGTCCGTGGGATTGAAGATGTCCTCCGGTTCGGTCCCGTCCCCCCACTCTTTTCCGGAGAAGGTGTTGGGGCCGAAGTGGATGAACAGATTGGTTTCCATCCGCTGCCACTCCACCTGGGCGGGTGTGGGGCAGGGGCCGTAGGGGGCGGGGGCTTTCACTGTGCAGGCGGCGGCCAGCAGGGCGGCGGCCAGGAGGGTAATGTGTTTCATAGGCTGTATCATTGCTCCCATTCCAGACGGCGCGAACCGTCCGGCAGGATTGTTATCTGCACTTTCAGGCTTTCTTCCGGAAGGAGCGCTTCGATGTTCTGCGGCCACTCCATCAGGCACAGCTGTCCGCTGTCCAGATAATCGTACAGGCCGATATCCAGCGCCTCGGCCTCTTTTTCGATCCGGTAGAAATCAAAATGGAAGATGGGCCGCCCGCCGTTTCCGCGGTACTCGTTCACGATGGCGAAGGTGGGGGAGCTGATGGCGTCTTCCTCCACCCCCAGTTCCTTGCAGACAGCCGTGATGAAGGTGGTCTTTCCGGCTCCCATGGGCGCATAGAAAGCAAGCAGCGTGCGGTCCCCGATTTCCTGAAGGAACGCTTGGGCCGCCCGGGGCAAATCTTCCAGATTCTGAATAAGGATTTCGTGCTTCATGGCACAAATATACGGTGTAAAATCGTAAAAAACAGCAAAAAAACATCTGAAACAACACTTTGTTTTTTACGATTGTAGGTTTTTCGCTCCGTTTTTGCGACCTTGCCCCCGACAAAAATGTGCGTTATGGATAAGTTGCTTCGATTTTTTTTCTTGTCACTGGCGGTCATTTCCTGCCAAAAACCTCTTTTCGAAAACACCCCCCGCGCGGAACCGCAAGGAAGCGGCCGCGACTCCACGGAGGTCCCTCCGCCTCCGGTGGACGAGCCGCCCGTGCCGGACATCTATGCTACAGCCTTCGTTTTTCCGGACGGTGCCGACTGGCTGGCTCCCGGACAGGCCGACGTGGTCCTGTTCAGGAATGCGGAAGAGATCCTGCGGGTCCCGGTCGAAGGCCTGGCCGAGGCCGACCGGCACCGCATCTCCGAAGGACGGCTCTGGACCGACGCCTGCGACGGCCGCGAGGTGGTGGTCTCCTGCGACGGGAAAGAACGCTTCCGCTATGAAGGAGATGAACTGCTGCGGGGATTCCTGACGGTGAACGGCATCGCCTACACCCTGGGGCAGCGTCAGGGGAAGGGAGGAGTCAGTTTCCGCATCAACGGGCAGGAACGTTTCTCGTCCCCCGTGGGAACGGTTCTGGGCGGTCCGGAAGACTGCGAATGGGAAGGCGGAGCCCTTTGCCGCGACTCGTCGGGCGTGTATTATACCTACGGCATTCCCATCTGGAAAGGGAACAAGTTGCAGTGGGAGTACCACGTGATGCATGAGGAGGAGACGCTCACGGTCATTCCGGCCGGCAGCATTGTCGGCAGCCTGTATGACATCCGGGTACACGAGGGCACCGTGTACCGGAGCGAACGCAGAAGCAGCGCCGGCAACACCTATTGCCTGGTGAAAGGCAATACGTATCTGGACATAAAAATGGGTTCCACGGAGGTTCCCCACTATCTGAAGCTGGTGCCGGCCGACGGGAAACTGCTCCTGAAGGGTTACAGCACCGGGGTCATCGGCGGAAAGAACTATTGCTACTGGCTCAGGGACGCCGCCTCCATCGTAAGCGTCGCCTCCGAAGACCAGCCTATCCTGGAGCTGCTTGTGGACGGCCCGCACCTGGCCCATCTGGTAGCGGGGCCGGACCATACCGTCCGCACGCTCTACCTGAACAAAAAGAGTATTCCTTTCGCGCCCGACCGGTTCCGCCTTCCTTCCAGGCGCTGTGCGCAGTTCAGGAATGGCGTCCTGGGCATCGCCCTGAGCAATTCCTCGGAAGGGGAGCATCTGCTGATACGCGACCGGGAAATCACCACGCTGCGCTTCAACGGCTATTTCACCTCCCTTCAAATCCACTGAGCCATGCTTGTGAACATCCACAGTGCCAAATGCATCGGCATCCGCGCCGTTCCCGTAACGATAGAGGTAAACATCACCCTGGGGATCGGCATCCACCTGGTGGGCCTGGCCGATGCCGCCGTGAAAGAAAGCCTCCTGAGGACGGTGACCGCCCTGCAGGCAAAGGGTTTCCACATTCCCGGAAAGAAAATCGTCATCAACCTGGCCCCGGCCGACCTGCACAAGCAGGGCAGCGGGTACGATATCCCCATCGCCCTGGGAGTCATCGCCGCCTCGGAACAGCGCACGATGCCGGCCCTGGACAAGTACCTGATCATGGGCGAACTGGGCCTGGACGGAAGCGTCCGGCCGGTGAGCGGAGCCCTGCCCATGGTGGAACTGGCCATGCAGCAGGGTTTCCGGGGGTGCATCCTGCCGGAAGAATCGGCCCTGGAAGCGGCGGACTATACGCAAACGCAGGTGTTCGGGGTGAAGACCCTGGACGACGTGCTGCTGGTCCTGGGAGAGACGGAAGACCCCTCGCACCTGCTGGTCCGGAATACGGAATCCTACCGCAGGGCCCTGGAGGAACCTGCCGTCCCGCCGGGCGCTTTTATGGATTTTGCCGATATCGTGGGCCAGCAGGCGGCCAAGCGGGGCGTAGAAATCGCCTGTGCCGGGCAGCACAACGTACTGCTGCTCGGGGCTCCCGGGAGCGGGAAAAGTTCCATCGCCAAGGCCATGGCCGGCATCCTGCCGCCCATGTCGCTGGAAGAGAGCGCCATCACGTCCAAGATTTACTCGGTGGCCGGACGCTCCCAGGGCCGGCCGGGACTCCTGCGGCGCCGGCCTTTCCGGGCGCCGCACATATCGGCCTCCAAGGCGGCCATGCTGGGCGGCGGCAGCGGTGACAACATCCTTCCCGGAGAGGTTTCGCTGGCCTCCAACGGCGTCCTCTTCCTGGACGAATTCTGCGAGGCGCCAAAATCCACGCTGGAGTCTCTCCGGGCCCCGCTGGAAGACCGGGTGGTGAGCATTTCCCGCCTGAAGGCGAAAATTGAGTATCCGGCCTCTTTCATGCTGGTGGCAGCCTCCAACCCCTGCCCCTGCGGATACTACGGCGTAGGCGAGCGCTGCACCTGTACGCCGGGCCAGCGGCAGGCCTACCTCTCAAAACTGAGCGGCCCCATCATAGACAGGATTGACATTCAGCTTCTCCTCTCACCCGTGGAGACGACAGCGCTTCTGCGGGGACAGAAGGCCGAGCCGTCGGCCGCCATTGCCGGACGGGTGCTCCGGGCACGGGAGATTCAGCGGAAACGCTTTGACAGGACAGGCATTTTCTCCAATTCCGAGATGGGGACGCGGGAGCTGGAACGTTTCTGTCCCCTGTCGGAGGAATGCCGGCAGCTGCTGGAGCGGATTATCGACCGCATGGGCCTGAGCGCCCGCGCCTATACCCGCATCATAAAGATTGCCCGCACCATCGCCGACCTCTCCGGCGAAAGCGATATCCTGCCCGTCCACCTGGCCGAAGCGGCCAGTTACCGCTTCCTGGACCGTCGGAATATCCTGGATTTGTAGTATCTTTGTGCCGATGATCTGCTATCCCAACGTAAAAATCAACCTGGGGCTGCATGTGCTGCGGCGCCGCGAGGACGGTTTCCACGACCTGGAAACCCTGTTTGTCCCCTATCCCGGCATCAGCGATTGCCTGGAAGTGGTCACCGGAGACGACTACAGCCGTACCCTCGCCGGCCTCAAGGAGCGGTATGGCTCCCTGGCGCAGGCGGTCACCCCGGACGGGAAACTCATGATTACCATCGCCCGGAAGGAGGGCGTGGACTGGGATCCCCTCAAAGACCTGACGGCCGGGGCCTACGGCCTTCTGGCCCGGGATTACAAGCTTCCGCCCATGAAGATTTTCCTGGAAAAGCGTTCTCCCGTTGGGGCCGGCCTCGGCGGCGGTTCGGCCGATGCCGCCTTCGCCCTCCGCGCCATCTCGGAACTGGCCGGGCTGGACCTTTCTGACGCGGCCCTGGCATCCTATGCCGCCCGCCTGGGCAGCGACTGCCCCTTCTTCGTGTACAACACCCCCATGCTGGGAAGCGGCCGCGGAGAGGTGCTGGAGCCCTGTTCCATCGACCTTTCCCCGTATCGGACAGAAGTGTTTGTCCCGGAGGGCATCGCGGTTTCGACGGCCGACGCCTACTGCGGCATCGTCCCGCGCATTCCCGCCAAAAGCCTGCGGGAAGTGCTCTCCCAGCCCGTTTCCACCTGGAAGCAGGATTTGAAAAACGATTTCGAGGAAACGGTGTTCGCCAAGTATCCGGCCCTGGCGCCCGTCAAGGAGCGCCTGTATGCCGACGGAGCCCTTTACGCCGCCATGTCCGGCAGCGGATCGGCCTTCTTTGCCATCTATAAAAAGGATTAGTTCCGGAGCCAGTTCTCCGGGTTCTGGGGCGTGGAACCTTTCCAAAGTTCAAAATGGAACTGGTCTTCCCCGCCGATGGTGTCCACCGTGCCCACCACCTGGCCGGTCACCACTTTGTCCCCGGCTTTCACGTTCACCGTCTTGAGCTTGCTGTACAGGGTGAAGTATTCTCCGTGGCTCACCAGCACGCACTGGTTGTAGCCGGGCAGCACGACAATCTGCGTGACCTTTCCGTTGAAGACGGCCTTGGCTTCCGCTCCGCGCTTGACGGTGAGGGTGACGCCGTTGTTCTGCGGCAGGTCCACATTGGTGTAAACCGGGTGCTTGTGCTTTCCGAAACGCTCCACCACGGCTCCTTCCACCGGCCAGGGCAGCCGGCCCTTGTTGGCGGCGAATTCGCCGGAGAGTTTGGTGTCAATCTCGGTGGACGTGGTCTTCCCCGCCGTTTTGCCGCCCTTCGCCTTCCCCTTGCCGGCAGCCGCTTTGGCGGCCGCTTCCTGCTGGGCCCGGATGAGGTCGGCAATTTTACGGTTGAGGGCCTCTTTCTGGCGGTTCTTCTCCTGCAGTTGCTGCTGGTATTTCTTGCGGTCCTTGCTGAGCTGGCTCACCAGGCGGCTGTGCTCGGCTTCCTCGTCCTGGAGGCTGGCCCGCTCTTTCACCACCTTGCGGCGCATTTCATCGGCCTCGTTTCTCAGGGTGGTAAGCCGCTCCTTCTCCACTTCCAGCCGGGCCGATGTCTCGCGGATTTTCAGGGCCTGGTCGCTCATCTGGGCCGACAGGCTGCGCAGGTAGCCGAAACGGCGGAAGGCCTGCCCCATGGAATCGCTGGAGAGCACATACATATACCATATACGGCTGTCCCGGTTTTTGTAAGACCCCCGGATGAGCCGTCCGTAATAGAGGGACAGCGTGTCGTAACGGGCCTGCAGGCGGTTCAGTTCCCCCTGGCAAACGCTGATGGAGTCGTTCAGGAGACGGAGGGTCTGGTCGCATCCGGCAATGAGTTTTTCCCGGGCCGATATCTTGCTGCGCACCAGCGTAAGGGTGTTCATGGCCGCCGAACTGTTCTTGGAATTCTGGGCCAGCTGGCGGTTGATAAGGGCGATATCCTTCTCCAGCTGCGCACGCTGGCTTTCCAGTTTTTTCATACTGGTCTTCTGGCCGTATGCGGGAAGGCATACGAGCATTGTCAGGAAAAGGATATGAAGGGCTTTTCTCATGGATTCTCCTTGGCCTCCAGGCGGGCGGCCTGGTTGCGGTAAACTTTGGCGGTTTCGGTTTCTCCCAGCGCTTCCAGTACGGTGGCGTAATGGCGCAGGATGACGGCGCTCTCCTTGCCGCCGTACAACATGGCGTGCTTGAAGAAGGGCTTGGCTTCCAGGTCTTTCCCCATCAGGTGAAGAATCCAGGCGAAGGTGTCCAGGTAGGTGGCGTTGTCGGGTTCCGCTTCCACCGTTTTCTTGGACATGGCGTAGGCTTTCTTGAGTTTTTTGCCCTGCACGCTCAGGTAATAGGCGTAATTGTTGAGGACCGGGGCGTAGGAGCCGTCCAGCCGGAGGGCTTTTTCATAGGCCTTGAAGGCCTGTCCGCTGTCACCTTTGGAATAATGGGCGTCTCCCATCATGGACCACGCGTTCAGGCACAGTTTCTTGTCCTTGGGATAGGTCTTGAGGATATACTGGCAGTTGGTGATGATGGCGTCGTAGTCTTCCAGTTCGTAATTGGCCATGTTGGCATAGTCCAGGAAGGCCAGCTCCCCAAAGCGGTCGAAGGCGGCCATGGAGCGCTCCCGAAGGGGTTGCCACGCTTTCCGGAGGGAGAGATATTGGACATACGTGGCCGTCTGTCCCAGGCTTTCGGGGTATTCGTCGGCCGCTTTCCGGAACCAGGTGTCGGCTTCCGCCTCCCGTCCGGTGGCGTAGAAATAGCTGCCGGCGGTGGCCAGGAGACTGCTGTCGGCAGGGTGCGTTTCCAGGGTCTCCGTCACGAAGCGGTCGAACCCTTCCCGGTGAAGCTGCAGGATTTTGGGGTCGATGCTTCGCATCATGTTGCTCAGATACATGTTCTTGGTGGCGGCGGGGACATCCTCGGAAGTGAAAAACGGGTCCAGCGTCCGGAAATAGTCCTTGTAACGGCGCATGTGCCGATAGACTTCGGACATGCCCAGGATGGCGGGGACATAACTGCTGTCCAGCGCAAGGGCTTCGCTGTAGCGGGCCTGGGCCAGGGAGTCGGCAAAATCGGCCAGGTAATAATCTCCGAGCATGGAGAGGACGGAAGGAGAGGAGTATTGGGTGTTGAACTTTTCCAATTCCTCGATGCCCTCTTCCTGCCGTCCCATGGCGCTCAGGACGTCGTAGCGGGTGCGCACCACCTCTTCCGACAGGCCGCGCTGCTTTTCGATTTCCGAAAGCGTGCCCAGCGCTTTGTCATATTCCTTCTGGGCCAGATAAATGTCCAGCAGTTCATAGACGACGGAGTTCTTTTCCGGGAAGGCTTTCACGAGGGCTTCGTACTGGCCTTCGCCTTCATCGATCTTGTTCTGTGACAGATACATGCGACCCAGCAGACGGCGGTACCAGAAATTGGTGCTGTCCAGGGCTATGGCTTTTTTGAGGGACGCTTCGGCCTGCTCCGGGTCCGAGGTCTGCCACTGCGTCTGTGCCAGGTAATACCATACGGCGTCGTTCTCGGGGGCGGCCTTCGACAGGGTTTGCAGGATATCCCGGGCGCGGACCGCCTGCCCGTTTCCATAGAGCGTTACGGCGTCGATGAGATTGCTCTCGACGGACTGGCCGATGGCCGGGACTACGGAAAGGAAACTGACAAGCAGCGCCAGGGTTATTTTTTTCATACTTACAAAAATAGGTGAAATATTTTGTTTTCTCTCGGTTTGAACATAAATTTGTGTTCAAGAACAAACAAATTCCGCACCTTTTGAAACGTTTTTGGGACAAATTGCATCTTATTACATGGACAAGGGATGAAGAATCCCCTGCCGGCGGATTGTCCCTGGAGCACTTGGCAGCGGCCTGCAGGCAAGGGGAGCGGAAGGCCCAGAAGGCTTTGTTCGACGCTCTTTCCCCCAAAATGATGGCCGTATGCCTTCGTTACATGGGAGAGCGGGAAGAGGCGGAGGATGTGTTGCAGGAGGGGTTCATTACCTTGTTCACCAAATTAGACAGCTATCAGGGAGCGGGTTCCTTTGAAGGCTGGGCCAGAAAGATCTTTGTCAATACTGCCCTCATGCATCTCAGACGCACGGATGCGCTGGGCCTCAGCGACGACATCGAAGAGGCTCACGGCCTCTTCACGCAGGAGGCCACCCCGGTGCAGAAAATGGGATACAGGGATCTGATGCGCATGATATCGGCCCTTCCGGCCGATGCCAGAACGGTCTTCAACATGTACGTCGTGGAAGGCTATTCCCACAAGGAAATCGCCAAGGAACTGCGCTGTACGGAGGCCACTTCGCGCTCCAAGTTACAACGGGCCCGCATCAGGCTGCAGGAAATGATAAAAGGAAACAAATGAAAGAAAACGAATTCGACATACAAGTCAGGAAGTTGCTGCAAAACGCAGAGGAACCGGTCTCTCCCCAGGTCTGGGAAGGGGTCGCAGCAGGGTTGGAAAGAAGGCGCCGGGTGGTTCCCGTCTGGGTTTGGCGTACGGCGGCCGGGGTGGCTGCCGCAGCCGCCGTGGTGGCCGGCGTGGTCTTCCTGAATCCGTCCGCCACCGTCACAGAAGACCATTCTAACCCTATTACGATAGCAGAGGCTCCTGCTACCTTGGTGGAGGAATCCATCCCGGCAGCGGAGCAGGAGCCCGCGAGTCCGGAAACGGCTTCCCGGAGGAAGGTGCGCGTGGCCCGGGCAATGCCTGCAAGCCCCGATCCCGTGCAGGAAGAAGGGCCGTCCGTCGGGGAACTCCCCGTCCGGGAACAGAAACCTCCCGTGCAAAAAGCGCAGGAGGAGTCTGCACCGGTACAGGTTGCGCCGGCCCAGGACGCCCAGACGCAGTTCGATCTGCTGGCCCGGGCAGAGGAAAAGCCCGCTTCGGGCCGCGGCTTCTCCCTCACGGCCTCCGGAAACCTGGAAGGCCTTCGCCGAAGCAGTGTCGGCGGCAATTTCGCCCGTCCTTACAGCGCTCCTGCGGCCAATGCCGGGGAAGGCATCTACAATGAAAGTCCGGAAGTCGGTTTCAGCCTTCCGTTCTCGGCGGGCATCGGCCTCAAATACAATTTCAGCCCGCGTTGGGGCGTGGGAATCGGGGTGCGTTACACCAACCTCAGCCGTACGTTCGTGGGAGACTATGTGGGCGTCGGTTTCCGTGAAATCCAGACGGACATCGACAACCACCAGCACTGGCTTGGCGTTCCCGTCCATCTGTATTACGATATCGTGAACCGGGGCCGCTGGCGCGTCCACACCTTTGCCGGTGCCAGTGCGGAATTCCTTGTTGACAACGATTTCCTCATCCACGGTTCTTCCAAGGATTTCCACTATCACCAGAGGGGAACCCGTCCGCAGTGGTCCGGAGACCTGGGCCTGGGCGTGGAATTCCGGATTACGCCTGTGCTGGGCATCTATCTGGATCCCAGTTTCCGCTATTTCTTCCGGACAGACCTGCAGCCGCGCTCCATCCGCACCATCCAGCCGCTCCGCTTCGATCTGGAAGCCGGTCTGCGTTTCAGCTTCGGGGAATAAGATTCTTCACTTCGTTCAGAATGACAATTACCGCAGCGGTTCCAGGGCTACGGTGCCGGGGATGATGTCCTCGGGCGGTTTTCCGTGCAGATAAATGATTCTCTGATTGGGGCTTCCGCGGAACAGGAGGTCCGTATCCCGCTGCTCCAGAATGAAGGGACCGTCCACCAGCACGTCCAGATACGGGAGCATGCGGGACATGCTCTCCGAAGCCTGGATTTCTTCCAGCGTGAATCCCGTCCAGCACCAGATGGTCTTGCTGGTCTCTTCCTTGATGCGCCGGGCCAGTTCCGTGAAGGCTTCCACCTGATAGAACGGGTCCCCGCCGGAGAAGGTGACGTCCGACAGCTCATCGGCCTTGATCTCCTCCAGAAGGTCTTCCACGTCCATCCAGCGGCCCGCTTCAAAACTCCAGCTCTGCGGATTGTGGCAGCCCTTGCAGGCATGGTGGCATCCGGCACAATAAATGGCCGTCCGGAAACCGGGTCCGTCGGCCATGGTCTGATGTAAAATAGCCAGTACTCTAATTTTCATAGGAAGTACATCCCGTGCACGAACAGCCTCGGCTATTTGTGTATGATGCGGTCTTTCAGCTCGGCCAGTTTGCCGGCGTTCCAGCGGTCGGTGGTGCCCACCAGGTAACCGGTGATGCGCTGCAGGGTGTCGATGTGGTGACCGTGGCAGTGCGGGCATTCGGTGAGGTCCATGTCGGCATTCTCGTAGCCGCAGTCCAGGCAGCGGTTGCGGTTGTGGTTCACGGAACCGTAGCCGATGTTGTACTTGTCCATGAGGTCCACGATGCGCATGATGGCTTCGGGGTTGTGGGTGGCGTCTCCGTCAATTTCCACATAGAAGATGTGGCCGGCGCCTTCGTACTGGTGGTACGGACCCTCGATGGCGGCCTTGTGCTCCGGGGTGCAGTGATAGTACACCGGAATATGGCTGGAATTGGTGTAGTAGTCCTTGTCGGTGATGCCGGGCAGCACGCCGAAAGTTTTCTTGTCGCGCTTGGTGAACTTGCCGGCCAGTCCTTCTGCGGGCGTGGCGAAGCAGGAATAGTTGTGCTGGTATTTCTCGCTGAAACCGTTGATCTTGTCACGCATGAAGGCGACAATCCTCAGGCCCAGTTCCTGGGCTTCCTCGCTTTCTCCGTGATGCTTGCCGATAAGGGCGATCAGGCATTCGGCCAGGCCGATGAAGCCGATGGCCAGCGTGCCCTGGTTGATGACGCTTTCGATGGTGTCGTCCGGATCCAGCTTGCCGCTGCCCAGCC
>OCTW011556846.1_pt1 | contig 14332 bp, 18 predicted proteins | sample 1539671 | NCBI WGS metagenome assembly OCTW01 (sample SAMN02144230, study PRJEB22623) | gut metagenome | biome: sheep rumen | host: Ovis aries | place: New Zealand
ATCGGAAGCGGTCAATGTACAGATTGCATAAATTTACAGATAAATGTTTGGGTAGTATTATTTAGGTATCTATGTATGTGAGGTAAAGGACATGACAAAATTCTATAGTTTACAAAAGATACTTAATACCAAAAGCGATTACAATTTAATAATCGGACAACGTAGTAATGGTAAAACTTACGGCGTATGTAAACATATGTTAGAAGTATACAAACGCAGTAAAAGACGTTTTGCCTATATAAGACGTTGGGCGGAAGATTTAAAGGGGTATCGCGCGGAACAGTTATTTGAACCGTTAAACGCGGTAGTATGTTCCTTGTTTGGTGATGATTACTATATAAAGTATTACAGACATAAATATTATTTATGTAATGGTAATGATGAAAAAATAGACGTAATAGGTTACGCGTTAGCGTTATCGGAAGCGTCACACACAAAATCAGTATCATACAGTAATATAGGCGTTATATTTTTCGATGAATTTATACAAATGTCCGGGGAACGTACTCTAACCGATGAACGCGCGAAGTTTGAAAATACGTTAAGTACATTAATCAGATATAAGACGGACGTAGTAATATTTATGTGCGCTAACACAGTATCGAAGTTTAGTCCGTACTTCGTATACTTTGGTATAGATATTAATAAGGTAAAACAGGGTACTATTGTAACTAAGGAAATACCCACGGACGATGATAAAGGCGTATTGCGCGTTAGTTTGGAATACTGCGAATATAATAAAGACATAGGTAGAAAAGCAAGTAAATATACTACTTCTAATATGATTAGAACAGGCGCGTGGGAAATACCACCCACGGACGATATACCCACGATGAAAAATGAAATAGTAAAAGAACGTCTATTATGTTCTTTTCATGACCCGGACGCGGATATTAACGTAGGCTGTTTTATACGTCGCGCTGTATGGTATGACATTAGTAACGAAGATTTAATATATAAACATATAAAACACGTACGGGAATTTTTAGTTCTACGTCAAATAGATAGACGTAGTACGTACTTTCATTTAACTAATGATAAGTCGTTAGACTATCATACATATAATGATATGGGGTACTTCCTACGGGATATTATAGACGCGCATGATATAGATATAGAACATGAGTTATTTATGGGTCGTATCTTTTGTGACAATATGTTTACAGCGGACTACTTTAATCATATATGGCAATACTACGGCGGGGTAAAAGTCCGTGATATGCTTTAATATTGCAAATGATTTTTATTTATGTTACAAATGAAAATATATAATACTCAAATGAAAGGAAGTAAAAGTAATGGACATTAGTATTATTAAAGACTTAGTAGACTTAGCGCGTAACGGTTATAAACCCGCGGACGTTAAAGAACTAATAGGACTAATGAAAGAAACACAGGAACCGCCCAAAACGGAACCGCCTACGACGGAACCGCCTACGACGGAACCTACTAAAACAGAACCTACAAAAGTAGTAGACGCTTTTGAGGAATTAATAAAAAAGAATGAGGTAACGTAAAAATGGCTACAATTACATTTACTCCTAAAGACGCGTACGCAGTTATGAATACATTAGTACATCAAGCTACAGGCGCGGAAAACATTACAGCGGTTGATACATCTTCATTTATCGACGCGGGTAAGGCTGTACTTGATACAGGCGTAGAAAATGTACTTAATTCTTTGTCGGTACTAATTGGACGTACTATTATCGCTTCCCGTCCCTATACAGGTAAGTTTAAGATTATTACCCGTAATGAAAGTGACGCGTTTGATAATCGTATTAGAAAGATTAGTTTTTATGCACGTGATAATCAAGCGTCCGGAATGTTTAATACAGATATTGTTACGGATAATCTTGGACCCGGTAAGACTAATACTTCCGGCGTGGGTTCCATGTGGGAACAGAACCCCGCCATGCCTGTAGAAAGATTTTTCTATAGTTCCTACGTTTGGGATAAGTCACATACACAGTACATCGAACAGATTAAGGAAGCGTTTAGAAGTGAGGGTGAATTCATCGACTTCATTAACGGCGTAATGACTGAGGTACAGAACGATATCGAAAGTACGTTGGAAGCAAATAACCGCGCTACAGTTATTGACCGTATCGGCGGACAGGTACTACAGGTACAGAACGGTACAATGCGCCCGGAAACGGCTGTAGACTTGCGCGTAGCGTTCAATACTGAAATGGGTACTAACTACACACGTGACGATATTCTATCTGAACATCTTACCGAGTTCTTAGAGTTTTGGGTAGCACGTTTTAAGATAGATAGTGACAGACTTACAAATAGAACCGCGCTTTATCATGACAATTTGGTAAAGGTTGTAGACGGTGTACCTTACTACGTTCTTAGACATACTCCTAAGGACAGACAGCGTTTTGTATATTACGCTCCGTTCTTTACAAAGGCTAAGACACGTGTAATGCCGGAAATCTTTAACCCGCAGTACCTTGACTTGGAACAGGGTGAGGGCGTGGACTATTGGCAGTCTATTACTTCACCGGAAGCAATTTCCGTAAAACCCGCTTTACCTAACGGCGCGGAAAGTTCTAACATCGAACTTGATTTTGTACTTGGTATGCTTTATGACGTAGACGCTATTATGACAAATAATAAGTTTACAGGTATGTATACTACTCCTATCGAAGCAAGACACGTATATACAAATATGTGGTGGCATTATAAGTTTGGGGTAGTACAGGACTATACAGAAAACTGTATCGTTTACTATATGTCATCGGGTGATAATACTTCCGGTAAGACTACTACAAAGAAGTCTAAGACTTGATAAAGTCCTTTACTTTTTACTCCTGTGTACAGGCGGTTGAAATATACCGCCTGTATTAATATAAAATTGAGGTATAAGAACATGATATTAAACGAACGTAATATCAATTTGTTAGAAAGTATACACGTCCCTAATACCTATTGGAAAAACAGGACGGTAGAGTATCAATATTGGTTTAGGTCCCTACTACAAAAGATAGATAGTAGTATTATCTTTGACGGCGTGCCGGATAATTGGAATGACGATTTTTTCCATTTGTGTTTGTGGGCGTTGGGTTTTGTATGCGTTTTTAAACCTACTACGGTAGAACTTGCAAAAGACTTTGGACCCGTAGTATTTAACCCGTGTACTATAAACGGGTTTGACTTCTATTATCAACCCAAAGAAGCGGTAGTAAGTAACCCTAATTTGAAACCCGCATTTACTAATACTTTTACTATCGGTAAGGACTGCGAACTAATTAAACTTACTCCGGACTTTTTTGGCGTATTTGACATTATTGATTATTACGCTTCCAAGTTAGCGGAAATTTCAAAGGGTATAGACGTAGGACTTATTAACGCTAAAATGCCGATGATACTAACCGCCAAAAACGAAGCGCAAGCGGAAACGTTAAAGAAAGTTTATGACAAAGTACAGGCGGGTGAAAGTTTGGTCATTTGGAAAAACGAAGTCGACCACGATGAGTTAATGCCTGTAAAAGACCCGTTTGAAAGTTTTGTTAATGACTATCAAAAGACGTACGTAGTACATAATCTGTTAGAAGATATGTCCAATATACTTAATAGTTTCTATAATGAGATAGGTATACCCGTCGCAATAGAAAAGAAAGAAAGACTAATTACATCGGAAACAGATTTTAGTACAGCGCAGTCACAGGCGCGTATATCTACATGGATAGAAACTTTAAAAGAAAGTTTAGTACGTGTTAATCGTATGTTTAATATTAGTATTACTGCGGAAATCGCATATAATGTTAATAACGATAATACAGATACTAATAATGAGGTACAGGAAACATGAACGCGCGTATAACTTTAATAGGTATGAATAATGAAATAAGCGCTATAACGGGACATGATATTAATAATTCATGGTCCCTTACTTCCGCGTCCTATGATAAAGACATTATGTTAGATACTATTATTCGTAAGGGCGGGCGCTTTGAACCGCTGTATACAGACCCGTACTATTTTGACGCTCAATGTACATTATTTTGGCGTAAATGGTCCCGTACGTTTAATAAGTGGTTCGACGTATTTGATAAAGAATACGAACCGCTGTGGGACCGTAACGGCTATGAGGAAGTACACGAAGATACTAAAGATGTAGGTACTAACGACACTATTACTAAGAATACGGAAGTTATGGACGATGATACTACGTTTAGTAGTACGGAAAACGTAAATACTTCTACTAACAGTCACACGGAAAATAAGGTTAGCGCGTTTGATAGTACGTCATATAGTCCACATGATGAAAGTATAGGAACAGTTACGGAAGCACAAACGACTAATACTAATAGTTCCGGTACAGACGATAGAACTACGAATTTTGACGGTAATATAGATAACGATACTACTAATGATAGGGACTTTGACCGTACATACCATTCGTGGGGAAATTGGGGTATTTCACAGACCTCACAGAAACTACTTAAACAGGAACTTGATATACAGGCGTTCAACATATACGACCATATAGCGGATATATTTTGTAACGAACTGTTAGTACGTGTTTACTAATTGTTCCACGTGGAACAATAACAATAAATAGAAAGGAACTATAAAAAATGCCTACGATACTATTACAAGAAATACGTGATTTTCTTTATGCGGTTCTTACGGCTATGCGTTCTATTATCGAACATATAGACAATACGCTTGACAGCATTAAGGAAGATACGGAAAAACTTAATACTATAGACGAAAATATCGAACATATTAAAGATACTACCGATGATATAGATACTCATGTCGTTAGTATTGATAATAAGACTACTACGGTAATAGATAAACTTACGTCTATAGATACTAATACAGGTACTACGGCTACTAATACTACGTCTATAGATAATAAGGCTACTACGGTATTACAGGACCTTAATACCATTATTAATACTAATACTGATATTAAGAATAATACCGGTTCTATGGTAACACCCGTATCACGTATTAACGAAAATGTAAGTAGTTTGCTTATTAATTCAAATAGTATTAAAAGTGATGTAGACGATATTAAACAGAATACCGCGGTTATCGCTTCCAATACGGGCGCTACTTCCGCGTTCTGTGATGATATTGCTACTAACACTTTGAATATCTATAATAAAGTTACTACTATTAGTGAAGATACTACGCAAATGCGCGGTGATAATCAAGTCATTATTGACTTGTTAGAAGATATTTTAGAAGCATTAGGGGGACAGCATTAATGATACACGGTTATCCTTATACAGACTTTCACGAACTTAACTTAGACTACATTTTGAACTTGGCGCGTTCTTCTATGGGTTTACATTTGGAACAGTCCGGCAAGTTCCTTAAACTTGTAAACGCACAGGGGGAAGAAATTAGTAAGTTACAAATTTACTATGCGGAAACGGCGTTAAAAGACGATATAGGTAATAATATAGACGCCTATATTATCCGTGGCGGTGTAGACGGTGATAACTTGGTACTCACTAAGGGTAACGGGGAAGTAATCACTATTACTATACCGTACGCAGTAAAAGCAAGTAAGGACGTAAACAACGTAGATATTACTTCATATATCCACGGTATAAGCGCTTCCGGTAATGAACTGTTAGTAACTTACGGTAATGGTACTACTTATACTATTACTGTACCTTACGCGGTAAAAGCGTCACAGGACGATAACGGAAAACTTATTAAAACCTATGTCGCGGACATTACTACCGCTAATGATAAGTTAGTCGTTAAAGACGGCGATAATAACGTCATTAGGGAAATTACTGTACCTTACGCGGTTAAGGCAAGTAAAGACGAATTAGGCGAAGATATTACCGCAACGTACGGCGCGGTACTTACTTCCGATGTAACTACTATTAGTCTACGTTCTAAGGATAATACTATTCTTAGTACGATTACTGTACCTTACGCAATACGGGCGCTTAGTGATGTTTCCGGTAATGAATTTTTGTCTGATTACGGTTATCACTTAGGTACTAATGTTAATAAGGTTACATTAGAAGCGCATGACGGTAGTACCCTTAATGAGATTACGGTACCTTTCGCGGTTCTTTCTACAGACGCTACTAACGCGATAGAAAATGTACAGATTAGCGGTGACGAAATAGTATTTACTACTCACGGTGGTACCGCTACACGTATTACAGTCCCTTACGCTGTAAAGGCGTTAAAAGATAATTTAAATAATACGCTTAGTAATACATATATCGCTAACGCTGTAAATGACCCGCTAACGGGTAAGATTACGTTCTACGCACAGGACGGTACAGTTATCGCGGAAATGGTACCCACGGTAGATAGCGCAGTACATGACGGCGTAGGTAATGTTATTGCGGACTTCGTTAAGACTATCGTAACGGACCCTAATAGCAATTATGTAACCGTAACACACGGTACAGGCGTTACCGATACACTTACTATTCATTACGCTACTAAGGCGTGGAAAGATACCTATGATAACGTAATCGGTAATACTTACATTAGGCGGTTAGCCTGTGAAGTAGACGCGGATACGGCACATTATATGTTAGTAGCATATAATGGCGAATTGTCGGAACTGTTTAGAATTGAGTTAATTGCATATAAGGCGCAAGCCGATATAAACGGCAAGGACCTTACTACATATGTATCTAATGTATCTGTAGACGGTTCCGATAGTACAGTAATCAATATTATAGACGGTGGCGGTAATACCCTTAATAGTATTAGCCTTAACGTTATTACTAATAGTATTGGTACATTGGACGATATAGGTACTTTACCTACGGCGTTGTATGATGATACTACACAGACAGTAACATTTACGGCGGGTACTTTGCCTACAGCCGGTAGCGCTACAGTAGTTACGGACGTAGACTTTAATTAATAGAAAGGAATTATAATTATGTCTAACCCAAGAAAGTTACAAATGACAGACGGTACATTAGTTAATATCAATACTTATATTGACCTTGACGGCGTAGTACTTAACGGCGGATATCGAAGTTTAAAAAGGGGTATAGTACAGGATATTTTAAATAAAATCTCTACTAACGGGCAATATAGTTCACGCTATAATTTCTTTGTAGAAAATTACTTATATAAAATAGATAATAGCAACTTCAAAGGCTCGCCGATATCATGTAACATTATTTCCCATTATCCGACGGCGGGCGAGGGTATTTATATCGCCTATGTAATACAGATACCCGGTTACGATATATATATCTATAGTGACGATACTGTAGAAAGTCACCCATATACAGCGCCTATGTCAGAAAATTGTATTATATTGAGTAATGCTAATTTTACTGATAATAGCCTTATACGTAACTGTTTCTTACAGAATAAAGCGCCGAAGTTTTTTGATAATACTAATAAGTATATGTACTTGTGTAACTCATATATAGCAATACCCCAAGGTAGTACGCCTACAGCTATGTCGTTATTTGATATTATCTATGATAGTAGATATAACGCAACTACTTATAATGTAACTTTCTTCTTTGACAGTAACCATACTATATCGGTAACTGTTACAAATGGTAATGTAGTTAGTGTCAGTCATAGTACATAACGAGGTGTAAAATGCAAATAGTTTTATACAGAACTACTAAGCGTGATAATAGTACGGCTACGCCTAATAGCGCGCCGGGTATGTTTACGCAACGTATTGAACGTGATGTAAAGTTAAAGGAACCTACGGACGTACTTAACCCTACGTTTATACTTTATCAACGCGGACATGACGGACAGAATTATCTTTGGGCGTTTGGGCGTTACTATTGGGTTGTTAATATCAAGTACATAACTGATAGCACTATGGAAATATCATGCCGTATAGACCCGTTAGGGTCCTATCGCGGACATATCCGTAATACACAGGCGTATGTACTTTATGACAGTACGCCTAATACTGAAATACCGGATAGACGTTTGGGCGTTCGTAGTACGCCTACTATGTCACAGAATACTGTAGAAATGCCGTGGGGTTTTGCTACGGGTAAGGGTACTAAGTTCTTAGCAATAGTAGGCGACGGCGATTTAGTAAAACAAGGTAAAGCGGACAGCGCTACAGGCGTGTACAGCGCTACAGATACTACTATACGTGAACTTGGTATGGACTTTACCGGACAGGATATAAGCGACGTAATTAGTACCGCGTGGAATACCCCATTCCCGGCGGGTATTTCATGGAATACTACTTACGGTAATCTTGACAGCATTAACGATATTAAAACGGCATTACAAACGTGTATTGCTTCCGGTGATATAGCCGGCGTAATAGGTATGTTTATTATCATGGGTGTAATGTTTCCGCTTTTTGGTTTTCTTATACCGCTAATAGATACTATCCGCGGTTTAATAGTAGATAAAGATACACTAACAAACATTAAGTCCGCGTATTGGTTACCGTTCGACTGTTCCGATGAGGGTATTAGCCGTTCTAAAGTCGCTATAGGTTCTTTCGTAGATACTCTAAGTGGGGCAAAAGAAATAACAGACCCGTTTAAGTCTACAGTATTGAACGTTACTATACCGTGGCAATATAGCGATTGGCGTAACGTACAGAATACTGAGATACAGGTATTTATACCATTAATAGGTAATATTAATATACCCGCTTCCGCAGTTAAGGGACATAGTAATATATCCGTACGCATGAACCTTAATATGTTTTCCGGTACTTTGTCCGTTCGTTTACAATGCGGTAATGCTACATTAGGTTCTTACGGCGCTAACGTTTCTATGCCTATTTTAATCGGTGATAGTAACGCAAATGTAGCAAGTATTACTAATACAGTAGTAGGCGCAGTAGGTACAGTAGCGGGCGCGGTTACGGGTAATGTAGCATTATCCGCGGGGTCCGTAACTTCTATGATACAGTCCGGACTTGAAAGTATACAACCTATCAGTACAGCCGTCGGCGGTATCGGTGGCGGTGCGGGTAATAACTTAGGTATTGTAATCGCTTGTACTACTATTTGTCATAATACAAGTGACGCGCCGGCTAACTTGATTAATATTATTGGTACTCCTACTAATGTATTAAAAACGCTTAACGGGTCCGGGTTCTGTCAAACTATGCAAGCACATATGAACATGAACGCGGTACAGGGTGAAAGTTACCCCACGGAAGCGGAAGTAGACCAAGTTAATAACGCTTTAAATAGTGGCGTTTTCTTAGAATAGTATTATAATAACTGTTGGTTGATAAACCTTAATCACTTCTTCCAACAATAATACCCGGTTATCATGCCGGGTATTATTGTTTCTATAAAATGTTCCACGTGGAACATTATTTTAATTTTTTATGTAGATTTTTTACATAAATCGGTAAAATAATGTCATTATTAAGCCGTGTTTTAATTTTTTAATTATCTAAGAACCCTAAGTCCATATATTCGTACGATAATAAATCATATTCAATATCGTGTATCTTCTTTTCTTTTAAGTTCTTAATAACGCACCCGCCCGCGGTACTAACTATATGTCCGTTTACTTCTATGTCCATAGGTTCCCGCGGTCCGTCTGTACCGCCTACAGCGCCTATATAAACGGCGCTTTTACCTGTATTAATCTTAAACGTAAAATCATCGGTTAAGTTATCTAATGCACGTATAGGGTCCTTTATACCTTGCTGTAGTTCCTGTTCGCGCGTCGTATATACTAACGTCCCGTCCGGCTTTACATCGGTTATAGTACGCGGTGGTACACCCGCTATAGTAAGTTCAAGTCCTTTATCCGTAACGATACCATAGCATTTACTGTGAAGTCCCTTAAATGCTATACAGTCCGGTTCCTTGCTAAACACGTCATAGTATTCTTTATTACCGTTATCTAACGTAACGTAGTGGGCGTTTTTGCGTTTCTCATTATTAAGGCGTTCTATTGCGCGTTCCGTCTTAGCGTCCTTTATATAATAGATACTATCCGTATCGCAGTACAGTACCTTGTTATACCCTACGGCTTTAATATATTGGTAAAGTTCCATTTTTGCCAAAGAAGTAACTGTACAACCTATCATATAACTAAGGAAGTTATTACGTTTGTCGTAATACTCATTAAGTCCGTTTTGCATATCTTCTAAAGAACCGTATGACTTTTCTATTTTGTAGTTCATATCATTATCAATAGTATACGAAGTTCTTAACGGGTTCATAGCGGTACACCCGTATAAAGAATTAAGTAATTTCTTAGTGGTACTCAATTCTATTTGCGCGTCTAAGCAACGTATATCAGTCTTACCGTATTGGGCTTCTAATGCTTCTACTATGTTCTTCTTATCTGATTTACCTTTAAAATACTTATCTACGACGCTTAGTATTTCCGGCGGTAACGGTTTTGCTTCTATGCGCCACGTCTTTACTACCTCATATTCTAAATTATACTGTTCGTTAAGTATCTGTAATAGAAGATTATCACAGAACATAATAAACGAACCTGTAGCATAAATTACACGCCCGTTGTCTTGCCTACATGATGTTAATACCGCTTCATGTAATTTACTAAACTGTAAAAACGGCATGGATATACGTTTGTCCCTTAGTTCCGCTTTACTTACACGTATTACGGACATGGTATAAAACTCCGGGTACATACTTAGTATTTCGTCTATCGTTATAGGTTCCCTGTAATTATTAGTACAGTCATATATTAACTGTGGCGTTCCTAACGGAAACAAATAGCAAGACATTTGTGTAGGGTAGTGACTTTTGAAGTCCCTATGTCCTATCGCATGGACGCGTATTTCTTCATTAAAGAACCTGTATTTATTACCTACACGTATAGTTATACCCTTATAAAAACGGTTATTATGAGTGTAACCGCCGGCAAAAGATTTAAGAAAACAGTAGAATAACTCCGCGTCTAATCTATTGTCTAAAAAATACGTCTTTCTATAGTAAGGGTTTTTCTTACATGACCGTCTTAGGTCGCGTCTACAGTAGCCCGTTAAAGTTAAAGGCATGGTACTTAAATCGTCATGATGTATCGGAAGCGCGTTATGCTTCATTAACGCTTCGTACAGTCCTATAACGTCGTTTTTATCGTAGTCAAGTTCATTATCTGTAAATGCGTCTGTATCGTCTTGATAGATTACTTTATCATAGTCATACAGTCCGACTAACTTTTTATGTTCTACGTTAAGTTCTTCCGTCCATTTGGACAAACTAACTTGCGTTAGTCTGTAACTACATCTAAATTCTAACGCGCCTTGTGTATATGTAAGTATCTTGTTTGGACCGTCTATCAGTCCGGACGGTTCACCGTCCGTATAAGGTAGATACTTTCTAAAGTACGGTATTAAGTACGATAAATCGTACTGCGCATTATGAATAAACGTAAATACCTTACGTTCTATATGTGGCGGTTCCTGTATTAGTTCAAGTTCGTCATATAAGTATTGATAAAATTCTACTAACTGTTCCGGTTTTCTTAAAAAGAAGTAATGTCCATTAAAATATACTTGTATCGAACTTACCCACGTGATTAAATCTTCTACGTTATCCGCGTGGTTGTTACTTGTTTCTATATCTAAACATACAGGTTCTAAGCAAATATAACGGTCCTGTTTCCTTACAAACGTTAAACCGCGTACGTCTATTTCCTTAGGCATATTATTTTTTACTCCTGTGTTAGTTATTATCGTCTACGCTTAGTATTACTACTACCTCGCATATATTTATTATTAGTCAAAGTTCCCCGCGTAGGCTTGTTACTGTATCGTATCTCATTGGAATTATAGTTAAGTAGTTTCATTATCTTATCAGCGCTTAAATCTTGGCTAAACTCAGTACGGGCGTTAAATATCTGAGTTAATACCCCATACGCTATAACGTCTTGTTTATCCGCTTGTGCCTGTGAGTACGCGCCCCAAAAGTCCATGTATTCATCGTAAGTCCAATTAAGTTCTTTGTGATGTTTCATGAACTTGTTATATTGGTCCCTGTGTACCTTTTCTATACCTAACTTAGTAGTAGTCTTATCTTCTAAAAAACTTTCTACCACGTCGTTAAATTGCCGTTTTTCGTACTCAGTCAATTTATTATATTGACCGGGCTTAATAAATCTAATACCCGGACTACCGTCTTTGTTTTTAACCTCGCGGTAAAACTTGCTACTTTTACTGTTAGCGTCTGTAGCAAAACGTTCTATACTTTGGTATGCTTCCGATGACATAGCAAGGCGATTAACTGTTTCAAGTTTTCTTAAACGTTCGTTCGCAGTCTTTACAGCGTCCTTAGGAAATATCGTTTGTTTAATCTTCTTAATCTTGGGTTTATTCATGGTCCTATACCTCATCAAATAACTTATCTAAAGCGTCCCTTATATTATTACGTGCGTCTATAGTACCTTGTGTATACCCGTCCTTATATCCGTTCTTATAACCTACATCATACTGATTACGGTCATACGCTAACGCCTTTTTTAATTCTTCTTCATGAACATTAACTACCGCTTTTACAGCCTGTATAATAGTATCATTTTCGAACTTGGCTATTTTACTTGTAAAATCTTCTACTATTAAATCTATTGGACTTTCATACCCGTTATAATCCATAGTTATCACCTTTTTAAGTCTATAGCTAAAAAGCCTTGTTTATCATCACATACCACATAGATTTTTAATACTCTTAATGTTAAGACATTATAGGTTAGTTCGCCCTTATCTTTGACAGTCATGTAGTAATCAGCGTCAATATACAATTTTATGCCACTAAAATCGCTTATAATATCAATAATATCTATTAGTTTCATATTATCACCTTTGAAATAATAGCCGGGTAGAAAATACCCGGCTATACTGTACCGTTTGTACGTTACTATTAATTAGGGTCTACAAAAGAAACAGTAATACGGTTTACACCGTTATTGTCTGTATACTCGCGGAAAATCATATCACACTTACCGTCGTTAATAGCCTGTACCATGTCCGCATTTTCACGTATCTGTTTAATACTGTCGTTCATATGCTTAGGTACATACAGGTTGTAACCGTCCAATACTACAATACCACGGGGACCGTACTTCCCGCCCTTAGTGATGAACATACCGTGTACTACGTATCTATCCTCAATACTGTGGTCTTTTAAGAAGTCGTTAATACTGATATATTCGTTAGTATCGGCATTATAAGTAAACTTGGGTGTTCCTTTAAATAATTCGTTAAACATTTTTTCTTCTACCTTTCTTACTTGGTTTTTTTAAAGTAATCTATACAGGGTTCAACGCCTATATCCTGTAATTGTTTCACTAACTTGTAATAACAGTTACGGAAGTCGTTTCTATCCATTATAATATCATGTAAAATAACTTCGTCTACAGATTTACGTAAGATAAAATCACAGATTTCTTGTAACTGTTTGTCCGTCATGCTTCTAAGAACATTAGGCGTTATGTCCTTAAAATCATACTTTATTGGCACGTCCTTTACTCCCCCTTTCTTCATTATTTGCCGTACGGACTTTATCATATACATAGACTTTCTTAATAATAGAACCGTTAATAGTCTTAGTCTGTGCTATATGCGTATTAATAAATTCTACTACAGTCTTAGGCGCGTTAGAAGTCTTATATACGCGTCTAATACCTGTATCATGTGTTACACGACATTGGCTAAGTTTACCGCCTACGGTATGCCAAAGTTCTACTTTAAGTATCATTATTGGTATGCCCTTTCTTACGTATATAAGCGTCTATTAACGCGTCCGCTATGTCGTTATCGCTAACGCTAATAGGTTCGAAGTCTGTGACTAAGCGGTCTATCATGTCTACTAATACCGCAGTATTAATAGCAATTTGTCTTAACATATGATGATTACCCGTATCAATTACTTCTTTAACGTCTTTAAGACATTCCGCTTCATTAAATGCGCTGTCTATTTCCTTACATTCAGATAGAACTTTGTCTATACGGTTTAAATACTTGTTCATGTCCTTTACTTCCTTTCTGTCCGTCTACCCGGTAACACAGGTTAATTTATTAGATTACTGCGTAACCGCCATAAATACCGTCTTGATACTGTGCGCCTATACCGTTATCGTCAAAATGTACTTTGACGTGGGTATATTCCTTACCGGGTACTTTTACGTATTCTGTTCCGTTCCATTCTGTATCGGAACCGCGTAATACTTCCGTAACTGTACCGCGCCAACCGCATACCGCTACGCGGTCCCCTACCTTAACATTAAGTTCTTTAGCGTTCATAAACTTGTTATACATAACCTGTACCGTCCTTTCCTGTGATGATTATATGTTAATGCTTAACGGCTTGTAATACTACCCAAACATTTATCTGTAAATTTATGCAATCTGTACATTGACCGCTTCCGATATGCGCCC
>OCTW011549161.1_pt1 | contig 14331 bp, 10 predicted proteins | sample 1539671 | NCBI WGS metagenome assembly OCTW01 (sample SAMN02144230, study PRJEB22623) | gut metagenome | biome: sheep rumen | host: Ovis aries | place: New Zealand
CTAATTAAATAAAGCAAAATGGCATCAAAATTACACATTTTGCCACATTAGATAAGCATTTCTATTGTAAATCTTGTCGAATTGACCAAATTGTTTTTTTATGAGATTGGCAACTTAGTTTCTCTAATAACGATGAAGGGGCGTTATTAATCATGCCTACCAAATCCCAAAATCGGAAAATTGCCGTTGTAATCTACGCTAAGATTTGTTAAGCAGATGTTTTCATTTTAGAGTTTCTGAAATTTTTGTTTCCAGTTTGTTCCTTCCGTCTATTCCTGCAAAGAAACTATATTGTGTATCAATAACTTACAAAAGATTGACAGGATTTTAAGAAAAAGATAATGATAAAATATACTGGTAATTATACGATGAGGGGCATCCCTCCATATCCTACTGGGGTAATTACGAAAGACAATTGCTTGTCCATAGATCTCCATGTGATTAAATATTATTAACTATATTTTTTTATGCCCTTACGGGCAGAAATCCATTAAGAATCTTTTTGATAATCTCAGGCTCTATGAGCCAGAAATATTTCAGAGCCGACAGGCTCCAAAGATTGTCCTGATGATTTTCCATGATTTCTGCTCCGAAGGAGCATAATAAAAGAATAAAAGCCAGTCACTCCATCAAACGGTGCGGCTGGCTTTTTCTTCTGTGTGAATACTATTTCCTCGACATCGACGTTATTTAGACAGGGGTAGGGAGGAAAGACGATACCCGTATATAGGTAAAATACTCACGTGTATTAATATCAGATATATGAAACAACTAAAACCATTTTTGCTGATAGTAGTCCTTATCATTTGTGGGACTTCAAGTTTTGCATCCTGTTCTTCTGACGAGGATGCTTCCGCAGAGCAAGCTACGATTGCGAGGATAAAAAATCGCGGCACAATCCTTATCGGTACGACAGGAGACTATCGTCCGCTATCCTTCTGTGAGCCTGATGGTACATACTGGGGCTTTGGCATAGAGATGGGTAGGGAGATAGCAGCCAGACTGGGTGTCAATGTAGAGTTCGTCAAGACATCCTGGCCTACGCTGACTGCCGATGTGCTGGCAGAGCCGCAGATGTTTGACATCGCCATCGGTGGTATAACTATCACGGAGGCACGACGGGAGGCGATGCTGATGAGCGAGGGCTATCTGGCTAACGGCAAGACAATCCTATGCAGAGCCTCAGAGGCAGAGCGATACACGTCGTTGGCAGATATAGACAAGCCAGAGGTGCGCGTGATGGTAAATCCGGGAGGCTTGAATGAGAAGTTTGCCAATGAAAACCTTACACATGCCACCATCATCGTTCATCAGAAGAATGAGGAGATACCATCACTCGTGGCGGAAGGAGAGGCAGATGTGATGATAACAGAGATAACGGAGGCTCCTTATTATGTCCAGACAGACTCACGGCTTGCCGCACCGTTGCTGAATGAGCCGTTTACCCACGGTGAGATAGGAGTGTTGATGCGTAAAGGACAGGAAGACTTGCTACAGATGGTAAATGCGACCATACAGCAGATGAAAAGAGACGGCACGCTACGTGAGTTACATGAAAAGTACAAACTTGTTTATGCATGGTGATAAGGAGAATGCTTAGTACAGACAAGGAATGGTAAGTGAAGGGTTGGTGACAGATGAGGAACCAACTGTCACCAATATAATACGCAAGTTTACAGTGTGATATCATTTGCCGGTGACAGATGACAGATAAGATATTAAAGAAAAACAAGATATGATTGTTTTTGTCCTATAAATTTGGCTGTTTGGGAAAAAAATAGTAATTTTGTACGATTTACGAAAAAAATAGCTTTTTAGGGTAAAATATAATCATTATATAAAGATAAACACAATGGCAAAAATTACGAAAGAGGCCGCACTGCAATATCATGAGAACGGCCGCCCAGGTAAAATCGAGGTAATGCCTACCAAGCCTTACCGCACCCAGACTGACCTGTCACTGGCTTATTCGCCAGGCGTGGCATATCCTTGTCTGGAGATTCAGGAGACACCAGATTCTGTTTACAAGTACACCGACAAGGGTAACCTTGTGGCTGTGATATCTAACGGCACCGCAGTGCTCGGACTCGGCGATATAGGCGCTATGTCAGGTAAGCCTGTGATGGAGGGTAAAGGACTGCTCTTCAAGATATACGGCGGTGTTGACGTGTTCGATATAGAGGTTGATGAGAAAGACCCAGAGAAGTTCTGTGAGGCAGTAGAGAAGATAGCACCTACATTCGGTGGTATCAACCTCGAGGATATCAAGGCTCCTGAGTGTTTCTATATAGAGGACCGTCTGAAGAAGACTCTCGACATCCCAGTGATGCACGATGACCAGCACGGTACAGCCATCATCTCGTCTGCAGGTCTGCTCAATGCCCTTGAGGTAGCTGGCAAGAAGATTGAGGACGTGAAGATAGTAGTGAGCGGTGCAGGTGCTGCAGCCATCATGTGTACAAAGCTCTATGTGGCTCTCGGTGCACGTCGTGAGAACATCCTCATGCTTGACTCAAAGGGTGTCATCACATCTGACCGTGAGAACCTGACAGAGCAGAAGAAGTTCTTCGCTACAGACCGTCGTGACGTTCACACACTGGAAGAGGCTATGAAGGGCGCTGATGTGTTCCTTGGACTTTCAAAGGGTAACGTGGTGTCACAGGACATGGTACGCTCTATGGCTAAGAACCCTATCGTGTTCGCTTGTGCAAACCCAGTACCAGAGATTTCATACGAGGATGCCATGGCAGCCCGTCCTGACGTGCTGATGTCAACAGGCCGCTCTGACTATCCTAACCAGATAAACAACGTAATCGGCTTCCCTTACATCTTCCGTGGTGCACTTGACGTTAACGCCAAGGCTATCAACGAGGAGATGAAGATTGCTGCCGTTCACGCTATCGCAGACTTGGCTAAGCAGCCAGTGCCAGAGGTGGTGAACAAGGTATATAACGTAAACAACCTGACATTCGGTCCTGACTACTTCATTCCGAAACCAGTTGACCCACGTCTTATCACAGAGGTGAGCGCTGCCGTAGCTAAGGCTGCCATGGACTCTGGCGTGGCTCGCAAGCAGATTACCGACTGGGACGCTTACAAGCGTGACCTGCGTCTGCGCATGGGACAGGAGACAAGCGTTACACAGAACCTCTATGAGACAGCACGTAAGCACCCACAGCGCGTAGTATTCGCCGAGGGTTTGCACCCAACAATGATTAAGGCTGCCGTTCAGGCTAAGGAGGAAGGTCTCTGCACACCAATACTGCTCGGTAACACTGAGATGATTCAGAAGAAGGCTGCAGAGCTCGACCTGAACCTTGAGGGCGTGGAGATTGTGAACCTGCGTCATGACAACGAGTGTGAGCGCCGTGAGCGCTATGCTAAGGTGTTGGCAAACAAGCGTCAGCGTGAGGGTTACAACTTCGAGGAGGCTAACGATAAGATGTTTGACCGCAACTACTTCGGTATGATGATGGTTGAGACAGGTGAGGCTGACGCTCTCATCACAGGTGTTTACACTAAGTTTGCCACCACACTGCAGGCTGCACAGGAGATTGTAGGCATACGTGCACCATACAAGCACTTCGGTACAATGCACATTCTGAACTCTAAGCGCGGCACTTATTATATAGCTGACACATTGGTGAACCGTCATCCTGATAAGGAGACTGTTAAGGATGTGGCACGTCTGACAGCTGAGGCTATCCGCTTCTTCAATGATGAGCCACGTATAGCTATGATATCATACACTAACTTCGGTACAGACAGCGTAGGTAGTCCTAAGATGGTGAGCGACGCAGTACGCGAGCTGCAGGAGGAGTATCCTGACCTGAAGATTGACGGTGAGATGAGTGTTGACCTGGCTCTTGACCACGAGCGCCGCGACGAGAAGTATCCGTTCCTGCGCCTGCACAATGAGGTGGTTAACTCTATGGTGTTCCCTAACCTCTCATCTGCAAGCTCAGCATACAAGCTTATCAAGCAGTTCTCACCAGAGACAGAGGTGATTGGTCCTATCCAGATGGGACTTAACAAGCCTATACACTTCACTGACTTCGACGCCAGCGTACGTGACATCGTCAACATCACAGCCGTAGCAGTGATTGACGCTTATGTTGAGAAGCTGAAGAAGAAGTAATTTTGGAATAAGGATGAAAGGAGAAAGGAAGCAAACCTTACTCCTTAATCCTTAATCAATAAACAAAATGTTGATACTAAGTTCTAACTCGCCCCGCCGGCAGGAGTTGCTGGCGGGGCTTGATATTCCCTATAAGGTATTTGTCATTGACGGTATAGACGAGAGTTACCCTGACACATTGCCTGCCGAGGATATTGCGGAATACATAGCAGTGAAGAAGGCTGCACCGTATGCTGAGGAACTAAAGGGGAATGACAACATAGTGCTGACTGCCGACACCATAGTGGTGTGTGACGGCAAGGTTATGGGCAAGCCTAAGGATAATGCTGATGCTTGCAGCATGTTGAGGTTTCTCAGCGGCAAGAGTCATCAGGTATATACCGGCGTATGCCTTACCACCAATGTTGCTCAGCGTCATTTCACAGTGTGTACAGACGTGACATTCCGTGAACTGACGGATAAAGAGATAAACTATTATGTGGAGAAGTACAAGCCTCTTGACAAAGCCGGAGCATATGGCATACAGGAATGGATAGGCTACATAGGTATAACAGGAATAAAGGGCTCATATTATAACGTGATGGGACTGCCAGTACAACGTATCTATGAAGAGCTGAGAAAGATTTCTCCTGAGAAAGAGTGATGAGACAAATAATACACATAATCACTATTATACTTATAGGCGCAGCTATAGCAGGCTGTGGTAACAGTGCCGAGGAGCAGCGACGTTTAAGCAAGGCGGAGCGTGACTCTTTGCACCGGCTTGACTCTGCGGCTTTGAAGATTGGGGTGATGCCTACACTTGACTGTCTGCCTATTGTCGTGGCAGAGCGTTTGAGACTATATGACACGTTGAATGTGTCGGTGCATCTCAGACGTTATCGTGCAATGTCAGAGTGTAGGAAGGCCCTTGAGATGTCTTTGGTGGAGGGGGCAGTAATAGACACCTTGTTGATGGTGGAGATGAACAAAGTGGAAGAGGGATGGCTGTATGAAGGGATGCGTCTGCCTATGAAGTGGCATTTCCTTACGGCAAAGAAAGCACGTCTGACGCGTTTTGACCAGATGGGCGACAAAATGATAGCCGCTGATGGGCACGGTATGTCTTACCAGTTGGCACAACAGGCTAATGACTCGCTGGGAAGGAAGAAGCAACAGGCCTTCATTATACAGGTGGAAGACCTGGCGGTTCGCACTAAGATGCTGCAGACAGCCAATGTGGATGCGGCGCTGCTGCCAGAACCTTTTGCCACCCGTGCTATGGAAGACGGCGCAAAGGAGATTCCTGTAAAGCAGGGCAAACCTTATCGGTGTGGTGTCGTTGCGTTTAGGAAAAATGCAATGAAATCTGCAGAAAGAAGAAAACAGCAACAGTTGTTTGACAAGGCTGTGAGTATAGCCAATGATTCTATAGAGAAATACGGGCGTGACAATTATTTATGGATGCTACAATGGTAAGAATATGACGACGATACCATCTACCATAGAATTACTTAGACAAAAAGCACTCGCATATCCTAATGAGAACTGGAATGACCGTCTGGAGGCGATAGAGACGGAGTTCAGGTATATGAGTGACTTTATGCTTGGAGGAGGCAAGGACCCTCAAAGAGCTGCGCTGTATGAAGAGCTGCGAGCACGCCTGCGTCATATCAGTTATGATTTGGAGGTGCGCTCCACACTTATGGAGATGCCGTATGTCAAGGTGTGGCAGAAAGAGTTGTTGATGTGTGACAACTCTACGGAGATGTTGCAGAGCAGTATGCTTAATGCTGTTGACGAGTCACAGCGGCACCAAGCGTTGTATCACGCATTTATGGCTCTGCTTACGTCATATCACTGGGACAAGACAATACAAGAGGAATGGGCTACGTTTCTGTCATCACAACAGGTTGATGGAGTAATACAGGCCACGTTGACCAGTGCACTGACACTGTCAGCAATAGAGCATTTTGACAAGTACAAGGCAATGTGCCTTGCCAACATATATCACGATAACAGAAAGGAAACGGTAAGGCAGCGTGCTTATATAGGGTGTCTGTTGGCTTTGAGTCGCGTAAGCGGTGATGAGATGACATCTGTACGCCGGCTGGTATTGGATAACCTGACGCCAGAGGGAGAGGAACGACTGGGGAATGTCACAGAGATATTCATGCAAATGAATATGTGTGCCAACGTTGATAAGGATGCACGGGAGATACAAAACAAAATCATGCCGAATATCATGCGTAACCAGCCGTTTGAGATAACAGACAAAGGTTTTAGTGAGCGCAAGGACAATGGTGATGCGTATGACCCGGAGGCGGAGAATGCTAACCTTGACTCTCTGGAAAAGAGCGTAAACAGAATAATAAACATGCAGAAGAACGGTTCTGATATATTCTTCTCGGGTTTCAGTCAGATGAAACGAATACCGTTCTTCAGAAAGTATGTAAACTGGTTTGTACCTTTCTATAGCAACCATCCGGACTTGCCGGAGGAGGCAATACAAACTGCCAAGACTAAGTTTGCTGAACGTATAACAGAGCGTGGACCGTTCTGTGAGTCGGACAAGTATTCTTTTGTCATAGGCTTGTCTTCTGCCATTAGTCACATACCAGAGAATGCACGTCAGATGATGGAGAACGGAGAGCTGGGACCATTAGGCATGCATGGTGATGACGACAATATGCAGAATCCGTCATTGTTGCGTTTGCTCTATATGCAAGACCTTTATCGTTTCTACCGTCTGTGTCCGTTGGCTGAGAAGATGTATAATCCTTTCAGCGAACTCAATAAGTGCCTTATAGGTATTGCTGCGGCAACGCATATAAGTGATGAGGAGAAGCGTGACCTCTGTGTCTATCTTATCAAGAAAGACAAGGAGATGCCGGTACGTAATACCGTAGCCCGGTTGCTAAACCGTTTTGACAACAAAGAGTCTTTTGACAGACACTATTGTCATGCTGAACTTAAGTTGCTGACAAACGACTATCCGGTAGCCATAACATTATATAATAGGTGTCTGGAGATAAAGCCGGGTAATAAAATGTGTCTGCGCAGTCTGGCGAAGGCACATTACCAGAACGGTGAATATGATAAAGCCGCTTCATACTATGATGCCTTACATACGCTGCAGCCAGACAGCTTGTCATATATATTGAACTACTGTATGGCTATGGTTATGGCAGGGAAAGCCGCTGATGTGGTCAATGAGATGTACCGTATGGACTTTGAACATCCGGATAATATTGACATTATGAACTGTCTTACATGGACACTGTTATATGCGGAGAAGGCAGAACAGGCACAGAAAACGGCAGACCGGATGATGAAAATAGAAGGGGCTGGAAAAACACTCAGCGTGTGTCTTAACGCCGCGTATGCACACCTTGCGAATAATGATGTGGTGAAGGCTATAGACATACTCAAGGCTTTCGCTGACAACTCTGATGACAATGTACGCAAAGACATTGTCACACTGTTTGCTGACAGTATGGAGGAGGATAAGGCTCTATTAAATAAATACCATATAGAAGACGCTGAAAGAGACATTATAATATCACAAAGCACACGCGATATACTAAAAAATATTAAATCTGCATAGAAAAGTATTGATTTGTAAGAAAAACTTTGTACTTTTGGAATAACTAAATAACCTATAACTAAACAATATTTCACTAAAACCGAAATACTATGAAAGTATATCAGACTAATGAGATTAAAAACATTGCCCTCTTGGGCAACGATGGGTCGGGTAAGACCACTCTTACCGAATCATTACTGTTTGAGGCTGGTATTATCAGCCGGCGTGGCAGAATAACGCAGAAAAATACTGTTTCTGACTACTTCCCTGTAGAACAGGAATATGGTTACTCGGTATTCTCCACTGTCTATCATGTAGAATGGAATAATAAGAAACTTAATATAATAGACTGCCCTGGTTCTGATGATTTCGTGGGTGCTGCGCTGACTGCACTTGAGGTTACAGATACCGCTGTGTTGCTCATCAACGGACAGTATGGTCCGGAGGTTGGTACACAGAATCACTTCCGCTATACGGAGAAATTGAAGAAGCCGGTTATCTTCTTGGTAAACCAGCTTGATGCGGAGAAGTGTGACTTCAACAGCTCCTTGGAGCGCCTGCAAGAGATTTATGGTTCAAAGGTAGTACCTATCCAGTATCCTCTGAATGAGGGACCAGACTTTAATTCCCTCATAGATGTACTGTTGATGAAGAAGTATTCTTGGGCTCCGGGCGGTGGTGCTCCTACAATAGAGGATATCCCGGAGAGCGAGAAGGAGAAAGCCATGGAGATGCATAAAGCACTCGTAGAGGCTGCAGCTGAGAACGACGAGGGACTGATGGAGAAGTTCTTTGAGACGGAGGCTCTGACAGAGGATGAGTTGCGTGAGGGCATACGTAAGGGCCTCGTTACACGCTCTATATTCCCTGTGTTCTGCGTATGCGCAGGAAAAGACATGGGTGTACGCCGATTGATGGAGTTCCTTGGTAATGTTGTTCCTCATGTTGATGAGATGCCTAAGGTGCATAATACTCGTGGAGAAGAGATAGCTATTGATGCTAATGGTCCAGAGTCTCTGTATTTCTTCAAGACAGGAGTGGAGCCTCATATCGGTGAGGTGCAGTACTTCAAGGTTATGAGCGGCAGCGTTAAGCCTGGTGATGACTTGACAAACGCTGACCGTGGCTCAAAGGAACGCTTGGGACAGATCTTCTGTGCAGCAGGAGCCAATCGTATGCCGGTAGACCAAATGGTGGCAGGAGACATTGGTTGCACTGTGAAGCTGAAGGATGTTAAGACTGGTAACACATTGAATGGAAAGGATTGTGACAACCGTTTTGACTTTATAAAATATCCTAATCCGAAGTATTCACGTGCCATCAAGGCAGTTAAGGAGGCTGACACAGAAAAGATGATGACAGCTCTTACCCGTATGCGTCAGGAAGACCCGACATGGATAGTGGAGCAGTCAAAAGAGTTGCGTCAGACTATCGTACGTGGACAGGGAGAATTCCACCTGCGTACTCTGAAGTGGAGATTGGAGAATATAGACAAGATACAGGTGGAGTACTCTGAGCCGCGAATCCCATACCGTGAGACAATCACAAAGAGTGCTCAGGCAGAGTATCGTCACAAGAAGCAGTCTGGTGGAGCCGGACAGTTTGGTGAGGTTCATCTTATTGTGGAGCCTTATGCTGACGGAATGCCAGATCCTGCTACCTACAAGGTGAACGGCGTAGAGACAAAGATGAATATCAAGAGCCGTGAGGAGATAGACCTGGAGTGGGGTGGTAAGCTCGTCTTTATAAATACCGTGGTAGGTGGTGCCATTGACGCACGTTTCATGCCAGCCATATTGAAAGGCGTGATGGAGAAGATGGAGCGTGGACCGCTAACAGGTTCATACGCCCGCGATGTGCGTGTAATAGTGTATGATGGCAAGATGCACCCGGTTGACTCTAACGAGTTGTCATTCATGCTTGCTGCGCGTAACGCTTTCAGTGAGGCATTTAAGGCTGCTGCTCCAAAGATTTTGGAGCCGATATATGACCTTGAGGTGTATGTCCCTGCAGACCTTACCGGCGATGTGATGAGTGATTTGCAAGGTCGTCGTGCGCTTATCATGGGTATGGATATGGAGAACGGCTATCAGAAGTTACAGGCCAAGATACCTCTCAAGGAACTGAGTAACTACTCTATCGCATTGTCAAGCTTGACAGGCGGCAGAGCATCGTTTACCACTAAGTTCGCTTCGTATGAGTTGATACCTAATGACTTGCAGCAGCAACTCATAGCAGAGCATACGGAGGAAGAATAAACAGGAAGTATTAACCCACTTCATTTAACCTGCGTCGCAGGCCATGGATGAGGTGGTAAACAATCAAACAGGCACAGGCTGTCATCATATATATGATGAGAGTCTGTGCTTTTGTTATGTAGATATCGTCAATAGAGGCATGTGGTAATGATGTTATCCATGATACATAGCTGTTCAATATCCTTGTAAGGAAGGATAGCAGCTGTGCCGCAAGTGCTGTAATACCTGTGATAAGGAAAGAACCGCATATAAACAATAATACCGCTGTATAGATTATGCATGAAACGAGTAGCGATATAGGCAGGTTTGTAAGCAGGAAATAAGTAGAGAATCTGTGGAAATACAGAGCAATAAGCGGGGCTACGCCTATCTGCGCACATGTAGAAAGTAACATTGTCTGTATCAACAGGCGGGGAACTACGTTATACCATCTGTGGGGCAGTATCTCTGTCAATATGTTGTTCAGCGGCGGATATAGTGCTATAATACATCCTACCGCCATAAATGACATCTGAAATCCTACGTCAAATAACCAGTCAGGCCACAATATCAGCAATAGTGCCAAGGTGAACACCAGTACGCTCATCCCGTCTGGTTTACGTGACATCTGTCGTGTCACTGTATATATCGTTAACATTACAGCTGCCCTTATGATGGAAGGATGACTCCCCACGAGCATCACGTATGTCCATAAGGTCATAATCTGTATTAATGCCGTAATCCATGCAATAGCCAGCCGCCATCTGCCATATAAAAATAACAGACGTTGTGGAAACAGCAGGGTGAGCAACATGTAGATTATTCCGAGGTGCATTCCGGACAAGGCAAAGACGTGTGCAGCACCGCTTATACTGTATTTCTCGCGCAGGTCTTTGCTGATATTTTTGCGTTCTCCAAGTGTCATGGCAGACACCACAGCATACTCGTCACCTTCTATTCCTTGTGTGTGGAGAATATCTGTAAGTGCAGCGCGTTTCTCCGTCATGTATTCCTCGATATTCCTTTCAAAAGGCAGGGAGTACTTGTGGTGTTCAGTCTTTATCAAGAAAACCCCAAGCGCAAATACTGCAATGAATAACAATATAGTCGCAACTCTTTCATAATGCCGCATTATGGTTGCAAAAAACAAGGCGACAAGTACCGAAAGGCCGGATACTGCTGACACACTGGTATTATATGGTTGAATACAATCCAGGGAGGAAATGCTGCCTCCAATAGCAATGCCTGTTATAAGAACAATACACAAAGATAGCAGGGGAGGCAGTTTCATATATTAAGATGATGGCTTTTTTATAACTTTTTCAGAAGGTCAGGGCGCAAACGCTGTGTACGCTCCATAGCCTGCTCCATTTCCCATTCCTTTATCTTAGCCTCATGACCGGATAAAAGCACATCGGGCACACGCCATCCCTTATATTCCGCAGGACGCGTATATACGGGTGCTGACAACAAGTCATCCTGAAAACAGTCTGACAAAGCACTCTGCTCATCACCGATTACGCCAGGTATTATTCGTACTATGGCGTCAGCCATTACAGCCGCCGCCAGTTCGCCACCAGTAAGAACAAAGTCACCTATGCTTATCTCGCGTGTAATGAGATGGTCACGTATGCGCTGGTCAATGCCTTTGTAGTGGCCACATAATATAATGATATTACCCATCATAGACAGGTCATTGGCTATGTGCTGGTCAAATTTCTCACCGTCTGGCGATGTGTATATTACCTCGTCATAGTCACGCTCTGATTTCAAGGCAGTGATACAACGGTCTATTGGCTCACACTGCATCACCATGCCCGCAAAGCCTCCGTATGGATAGTCATCCACACGTTTCCATTTGTCAAGAGTATAGTCACGCAGATTATGCAAATGTATCTCTGCCAAGCCTTTTTTCTGTGCGCGCGCCATGATGGATTCGTCGAAGAAACCACGCAACATATCCGGCAATACTGTTATGATGTCTATTCGCATAGGGTAATTTTGTAGCATTCAAGTGCAAAGGTACGCTTTTTTATTGAAAAAAATGCTCTATTAGCCTTTTTTTTATTAAATTTGCAATATAACAATTTTATTTATATGAACGAGACATCACGTATTGTGACACTGCGTCAGCAGTTGCATGAACATAATCATCGCTACTACGTAGAGAACAATCCCATAATATCTGACCAGGAGTTTGACTTAATGATGCATGAGCTGCAAGAACTTGAGGCTTTGCATCCAGAGCTGTATGACCCCAACTCTCCCACTATGCGTGTGGGTAGTGATATCACAAAGGAGTTTCGTCAGGTACGTCATAAATATCCAATGTTATCACTTGCCAATACATATAATGAGCAGGATGTGACAGAATGGTATAACCAGGTGAGCCGTGGTTTGGAGGGTGAGCCTTTTGAGGTATGTTGTGAGATGAAATATGACGGATTGTCAATTTCGTTGACATACGAGCATGGTCAGTTGGTTCAGGCTGTGACGCGCGGTGATGGCGTTCAGGGTGATGACGTGACAGCTAATGTGCGCACCATACGCTCCATACCTCTTGTGCTGCAGCCGGGATTGGGATGGCCGGAAGAGTTTGAGATACGTGGAGAGATACTTATGCCTTGGGAGTCGTTCTATCGTCTAAACCAAGAGCGTGAGGACATAGGCGAGCAGCCATTCGCCAATCCCCGCAATGCCGCCAGTGGCACGTTGAAGAGCCAGGACTCGCGTGTGGTGGCTGAACGTGGACTTGATGCATATCTCTATTATCTTCCCACATTGTCGCAGACAGAGGGTGGGGAAGGCCACTATGAAAGTCTGGAGCAGGCTCGTCATTGGGGCTTTAAGATTTCAGAGGGGATGAGGAAAGTATCAACCCTGCAAGAGATTTTTGACTTCATAAACTATTGGGACAAGGAACGCAAGAACCTGCCAGTGGCTACCGACGGCATAGTCTTGAAGGTGAACTCCCTGCGTCAGCAGCGTCATCTGGGCTTCACAGCCAAGAGCCCACGCTGGGCTATAGCCTATAAGTTCAAGGCAGAGCGCGTATGCACGCGTCTGCTTGACATATCATACCAAGTGGGACGTACCGGTGCCATAACACCTGTTGCAAACATGGAGACGGTGCAGCTTGCCGGTACACGTGTTCATCGTGCCACACTTAATAATGAGGACTTTATACGCTCTTTTGACCTTCATGAAGGCGACTGGGTGTATGTAGAGAAAGGAGGTGAGATAATACCAAAGATAGTAGGTGTTGATGAGAGTCGTCGTGACCCACAGTCGCAACCTGTGCGCTTTATTACCCACTGCCCGGAGTGTGGTGCGGAATTGCGGCGTATAGAAGGCGAGGCAGCACACTATTGTCCTAATGCCACTGCTTGTCCTCCGCAGATAAAGGGACGCATAGAACATTTCATCTCCCGCCGCGCTATGAATATAGATAGTCTTGGTCCTGAGACCGTTGACACATACTTTGAGCGTGGACTGATTAATAACATTGCAGACCTGTATCTCCTTACGCCAGAGCAGTTAAACTACGAGGGCAATCGTGAACGCTCTGCACAAAAGATAGTCAGTGCCATAGAGGCGTCAAAGCAGGTGCCGTTTGAGCGTGTGGTCTTTGCCCTCGGCATACGTATGGTGGGCGAGCAGACTGCAAAGATTCTCGCACGTCATTTCAAGACCATAGAGGCATTGCGTACAGCTACGGTTGAGCAGCTTACAGAGGTTGACGGCATAGGCGGCATAATAGCCGTAAACATAGTGGAGTATTTCCATGATACGAGGAATATAGAAATAGTGGACCGTCTCATCAGTTACGGTCTGCAGATGAGCCTTACCGAGGAACAGCAGTCACAGATGGGTACAGCCCTTGAGGGTAAGAGCATAGTCATCAGTGGAGTGTTCACCCATCACAGTCGTGACGAGTACAAAGATATAATAGAGCGTAATGGCGGCAAGAACGTAGGCTCTATAAGCAAGAAGACATCCTTTGTGCTTGCAGGAGAGAATATGGGACCATCAAAACTTGAGAAGGCGCAGAAGCTGGGTGTACAGATTATGAGTGAAGAAGAGTTTTTGCAATTTATAATGCATAATTCAAGTTTCGTAAATACTCAACTTTTGGAGTTATAAGGAGTTAAAGGGAGTTATAAGGAGTTAAAGGACAATACCATTGTTAGTTTCAAGCAGTAAACGGAGAAAACAATTGTCTTCTATCTTCTTTTATCTCCTTCCTACTACCTCTATCTACCAAGCAAGCAGAGCTTGCGAAACTTGAATTTCTTTAGAAGACGAAAACGAAGACGGAATAAGGGTGGAAGGAAGAAAGAATAAGGTTTATTACCAATCAAACCTTAATCCTTAGTCCGTTAATCCTTAAT
>OCTW011606254.1_pt1 | contig 14330 bp, 8 predicted proteins | sample 1539671 | NCBI WGS metagenome assembly OCTW01 (sample SAMN02144230, study PRJEB22623) | gut metagenome | biome: sheep rumen | host: Ovis aries | place: New Zealand
CATCGGTATGTATGGCGTTATCCTCCATTTAGCAGACTAATTCTCTTGTAAAAAGCAAAATGCTTAAGCCTCTAGCTCGCCTAGGGGCTTTTCTTTTTCTTAATCTGAGATTATTTCTTGCGCCTGTCTTTCTCTTGTAATAAGATAATCAAGCGCACTGGTCCCTTAGCTCAGTTGGTAGAGCAGCTGACTCTTAATCAGCGGGTCGCGGGTTCGAGTCCCTCAGGGATCACCAGAGCAAACAAAACACGAGTCCGGCAATGGGCTCGTTTTTCTTTTGTTGTTCACTTTTTCGGGATTTCAAGTTATAAATAGAATTAGCTATGGAAAACAAACAATCGATCTCTCGTCTAAGAAGGATCAGAGCCGTTTTGCTCAAAAAACAGAAAAAATATGTGACTTTGGATATGCTTTCGCGCTGGGTTGGACTCTATTCTGACGTCGTTGCCGATGAATTAGTCTATTTTGAACCAATGGTGAAGATGGACACCTCCATGAACATGATGGACATCCTACCGATGATTGAGGAATTCCTTTCCAAGGTGGATGAGAAAAACGCTGAAATCCGTGTGACGAAGCCAAAACGGGCGCCCGTGAGGAAGAAAGAACTTTTAGAATATCGATCCATCGGCGATTTCATTTACCGAAAGATAGCAGGTCCAGGAGGGTTAGTCGCCCCATCGGCGGAATTAAGCGACCATGACCTTCACGTGTTAGAACTTCTCGTCAAAAAAGAAGTTGCCGCGCGAAAGAAAAAAGCGAAAACCAAAGGCAAATAATCCCAAAAGCGGTGGCGACACCGCTTTTTGTACAAAATCGGTTTTTTTGACGATATAATAAAAACACTGTTTTTAACGAAAAGGTTTTTAACTATGAAAAAACGATCCACCTTTGTTAAAGTCTTCGCTCTGACATTTGCTTTAGCTGTTGGCGGAGCCATTTTCCATATGAGCGTCACTCACCACGCCACGGAAGAAGCAAAAGCTGCGGCTGATACTTATTATTCATCTATCAATTGGAATCAAACTGGGACGACGTTAAAGACCTCACTTTACAATTTGATTAGCAGCAACACCACCGATGTTGGCTATAGCAACCTGCTTAACGCCTACAAGAAAACCGACATCACCTCGGATGGCAAGGTCTGGGACATGTACTCCAACGAGAGCTACGTATATAGCTCCGGGTTCTGCAGCTCCTATTCCGGGGAAGGGGACGGGTTCAACCGCGAGCATACCATCCCGCAATCCGTCTTCAACAAGAGTTCCCCGATGCGGGCCGACCTTTTCCATGTCTATCCGACCGACGGTTATGTTAACAATCAAAGAAGCAATTACCCCCATGCGAATGTAACAAGCGCCACCTATACCTCTAAAAACGGATCAAAATTAGGCACCGGAAACGATGTTAGTGGAACCGTCTTCGAGGTCATCGACGAATACAAAGGCGACTTCGCAAGATCTTATTTCTATTTCGTCACCCGTTATCAAAACTTAATGGGTAGCAATACTTCTTGGGGTGATTACGCACCGTTTGATTATGGCTCTGATTTAGGCTTGAATTCAGAATACCTCGCCGTCTACCTCGATTGGGCCAAGAACGATCCTGTCTCAACCAAAGAGACCGACCGAAACGACGCCGTTTATGCCATTCAAGGCAACCGCAACCCATTTATCGATCATCCAGAAGCCGTCGCGAAAATTTGGGACATCGGCAATGAAAGTGCCTATACCAGCGAATCTTCTGGCGAATCTAGCAACTCTTCCTCGAGCTCAAGTTCCTCTTCCAGCTCGTCTTCGAGTTCCTCTTCCAGCAGTGAATCCAGCAGTTCTATCGATACAAGCACCCATGCGATGACGGGCGAAGATTTTGGGGGCTATGGAACCAACTCTCAGATCAATTGCGCCAGCGGATTAAAGATTGTCGCTACCAATGTTGGTAACTTCGACAACGGCAAAACGATTCAATTCAAAAAGAACGGAAGCTATCTCTATAATTCCTTGAACAACGGCGTTATTTCATCGATTACAACCGCAAGTTCGACCTCTCTTACCATCACTTTCGGCTCTTCCGCGAACTCTTGTGACGTCGCATCGACAGTTAGCGGTTCGACCTACACCCCGAAAGGCGGTGGATCTTATCCCTACTTTAAGATTGCTAACAACACAAGCGGAGCTATTAACGTTTCCTATATTGATATCGCTTATTCCTCCGCTTCCAACGTTCCGGTCACTGGCGTCTCTTTGAATAAATCCTCTTTATCTTTGGATTTGCTAAACAACCCATCCGCCACCTTAACGGCAATCGTCTCCCCATCGAATGCCACCAACCAGGACGTGGTTTGGGATAGCAGCGATTCTAGTGTCGCAACCGTTTCCGATACGGGTCTCGTCACCGCCAAAAAGGCAGGAACCGCGACGATTACCGTCATGACCAATGATGGTTCTTTCACGGACACTTGCAAAGTTACCGTTACCAATACCACCGTCCATGTCACCGGCGTTTCCTTGAATAAAACAAAAATAACGCTTCATCCTAACCATAGCGAAACCTTAGTTGCCACGATTTCTCCGGTTGGAGCCACCAATAAATCCGTCACCTGGACTAGCAACAACGAATCCGTTGCCAGTGTTTCTGATAATGGTGTCGTGACCGCCAAAAAGGCTGGAAAAGCGACGATTACTGTCAAGACCGTCGATGGTGAATATAGTGCCTCTTGCGAGGTGAATGTCGTCTCCTTAGACCACATTGACGTTACAGGAAATCTCAATGCGACATTCGGTGGTGAAGCAGGCGGGGATTATTCTGTCATTGCCACCTATAGCGATGGTTCCACCGCGGATGTCACCAATAAAGTGACCGTCTCTGGCTTCAATAATAAAGTCCTTGGAAAACAAGATTGCCAAATCTCTTATACCGAAGATGGCATCACCAAAACGGCAACTCTTTCTGCCAAAGTCACTAACGTTGGTGCCGTCCAAGGAGAACCAGGTTCTCAAAACACGGCGACTATCACAGGGACAACAACGTCCAGCTCAGCGACATTGACTTCCGATGATTCTTTGATCACCCCATCGACTACTGGAGGATTTGGTACCAACACAACCGGGGATTTCGTTCAAATGGGATCTTCGAAAAACGCAGGCAGCATTATTCTCTCTTTCTCGGAAGAAGCCAAAATCCAATCTGTCACGATGAGCGTTGCCCAATATAGCAGTGAGACGCCGACAATCACATGCGAATTAGATGATTCCTCTAGCACAACGAAGAGCGTTCAAATGACTTCATCAATGGACACGATGTCCTTTGAATTCAATGGCGTCTCCGCTTCGAAGATTACAATCGCCAACAGTGGTGGAAAACAAAGGATCGTGATTTATTCCATCACGGTTGTCTATGGTGATGGCGCAGTTCAAGCTTTCACTGATGCTGAGCAAGCTTCGGCTTGGGCTAATTATTTCCTCGCTCAAACCGAAGGCAATTGCCATGACGATACTGTTTGGGCTGATTTGAAAGAAGAATATAATGCAATGGTCAGCGGAGCCCAGCAATTAATTCAAGAATCCGACGAATATTCTGCAGTAATCGCTCGTTACGAATTTGCCGTTGAGACTCACGGAATGGAGAATTTCATGAAAATCGGTGGGTTGACTAACCGCACGCTCCCAATCTTAAGAGAGAGAAACTCGGGAAATCTCATCGCGCTGGTGGCAATAAGTCTCGGTTTCATTGATATTTTCGGTATTTGGCTATTGCTTCGTAAAAGGAAGAAAAACTAAAGTTAGCGCTAACTAACAAAAAGATAGAGAGCCCCCTAAAGGGGGCTTTTCTTTAAGATTTGTTTTGTAGTGGTCATGGAAAACTTTTATACTTATACCCGTATAAGGAGTTAATTTTTTAAATGTCCGAAATTAAAAAGACCTTTAAATCCGTTGACGGCAATACTGCAGCCTCAATGGAAAGCTACTATTTCACCGAAGTAGCGGCTATTTACCCGATCACTCCATCTTCGCCAATGGCTGAAAACGTTGACGTTATGGCGTCTAAAGGGGAAAAGAATTTCTTCGGCTCTCCTGTCAAGGTAGTGGAAATGCAATCCGAAGCTGGTGCTTCCGGCGCAGTCCACGGTGCTTTGCAAGGTGGCGCATTGTCTACCACCTACACGGCATCTCAGGGCTTATTGCTCATGATTCCAAACCTTTACAAGTGGTGCGGTGAATTATTACCAGCAGTTTTGCACGTCTCCGCTCGTTCGTTGGCGACCCGTGCTCTTTCAATTTTCGGCGATCAAGCCGATATTTATGCCTGCCGTCAGACTGGCGTTACGATGATTTGCTCTGGCTCCGTCCAAGAAATCGCTGACCTTGCCCCAGTTGCTCACTTAGTGGCCATTGATGCCTCGACCCCAGTCATGCATTTCTTCGATGGCTTCCGTACTTCCCACGAAGTTCAAAATGTTGAATTCGTTGACAAAGAGGAATGGAAGAAACTGCTTCCGATGGAAAAAGTCGAACAATTCAGAGCTCGTGCTTTGAATCCACACACCCATCCAGTCACCCGTGGCGGCGCGGAAAACGACGATATTTATTTCCAAGCTCGCGAAGCGCAAAACAAACACTGGGAAGAAATTCTCCCAGTCGTGGAAAAATATTTCAAAGAAGCTTCTCGCTTAACTGGACGTGAATATGCCCCATTCGTCTATTATGGCGATCCAAAAGCGGATCGTGTCATCATCGCGATGGGCTCTGTCACTGAAACTGCCAGCGAAGTTGTCGACGCGTTGAATGCCACCGGCGAACATGTTGGTCTTGTCAAAGTCCACCTTTATCGCCCATTCTCCGCGAAGGCCCTTGCTTCGGTCATCCCATCTTCCGTCAAGAAGATCGCCGTCCTTGATAGAACCAAGGAAAATGGCTCAGAAGGGGAACCACTCTACCTCGATGTTCTCGCTGCTTTATTCTCCCAAGGCCGCACCTTCGAAACCATCATTGGCGGACGTTATGGCCTTTCCAGCAAAGACACACAGCCAAAAGATGTCAAATCGGTCTACGACTTCCTTAATGCGAAGAAAAATTGGAATGGCTTCACCGTCGGCATCAAAGACGATGTCACCCATCTCTCCATCCCGGTCGATGAGAAATTCCAAATCCCAGCTTATTACACATCCTGCTTATTCTATGGCTTAGGATCCGATGGCACCGTTTCGGCAAATAAGAATTCCATCAAGATCATCGGCGATGCGACAGGACAATATGCTCAAGCTTATTTCCAATACGACTCCCGTAAATCTGGTGGCACGACTCGTTCTCACTTGCGTTTCGGAAAGAGCCCGATCCATTCTGAATATTACGTCAAGAACGCAGACTTCATCTCCTGCTCTTTGGACACCTATATCCTGAAATTCGACATCATCAATAACCTCAAAGAGGGCGGCACCTTCTTGCTCAACACCAACATGTCTGATGAAGAACTTGCCAAAGCCATGCCTAACCGCATGAAGCACCTCTTAGCCGAAAAGCATGCGAAATTCTATGCCATCGACGCCAACAAGCTTGCCGCCGAATGCCATATGGGTCGTCACACCAACACGACTTTGCAAGCCGCCTTCTTCAAACTCAATCCACAAATCATGCCTTATGAACAGGCGGAAGAATGGATGAAGAAATTTGTCAAGAAGACCTTCGAAAGAAAAGGCATGGACATCGTCCAAAACAACTACAACGCTATCGATGCCGGCCCATCGGGCTTACGTGAAGTGAAGGTCGACCCGGAATGGATCAACCTCCCAACCACCAAGATCTTCGAAGACACCGGCGACACTTATTATGATGAATATGTCGGAACCATCGACCGTCTTGATGGCGACGAACTCCCGACCTCGGAATTCCTCAAATATGAGCTTGCCGATGGCACGATGGAAGAAAATATCGTCTTCCGTCAGAAGAGAGCCATTGCCGACCGTGTCCCAGTCTGGCACCCTGAATATTGCATCGAATGCAACCAATGCGCCTTCGTTTGCCCTCACGCCACCATCCGTCCATACCTTCTTGATGAAGAAGAAATGGCCAAAGCGCCACAAATCATCAAAGATAGTGTCAAACCAGCCGTTGGTTCGCCAAAAGCTGCGACATTGAAATATCGCATCTCCGTCGCCACCGAAAACTGCGTTGGTTGTGGCCTTTGCGTCTCAGAATGTATGGCCAACCAAACCGCATTGAAACTCGGAAATGGCAAATTCGCTCTTGAAATGAAAGACGCGAAAGGCGAATTCGGCGAACAAGTCGCTGCCGATTATTGCTATTACAACGTCACCAACAAGACCGATGTCTTCCCAACAACCACCGTCAAAGGTGTCGGATTCTTACGTCCTTACATGGAAGTCTCTGGCGCTTGCGCAGGTTGCGGTGAAGCTCCATATTATCGTTTGCTTTCGCAATTATTCGGTCATGACCTTTTGATTGCTAATGCGACTGGTTGCTCCTCCATTTATTGTGGCAGCACCCCATTGACCCCATTTGTCAAAGACAAAGATGGCGAAGGCGTTGCCTGGGCCAACTCTTTGTTTGAAGACAATGCCGAATATGGCTTTGGCATGAGAATCGCCAACGACTATAAGATGTCGCAAATCAACCGCATCCTCGATGCCGCGATTGCCTCAGAAGAAGTCGAGCCGGAAGTCAAAGAAGCGGCAAAGAAATATTTGGAAGCCCTCAAAGCCAAAGATAGAGCCGCGGAACGCGAAATCGTCCCAACCCTCAAAGCAGCCGTGGATGCTTCCAAGAATGAAGCGGTCAAAGAACTTAAACTCTATTATCGCGACTTGATCGAGAAATCGGTCTGGATCATCGGCGGTGATGGCTGGTCTTATGATATCGGCTATGGCGGATTGGATCATGTTATCGCCAATGAAGCGGATGTGAATATCCTTGTCCTTGACACCGAAGTCTATTCCAACACTGGTGGTCAGGCATCCAAATCCTCACAAACCGGTTCCATCAACAAATTCACCGCTTCCGGTAAGAAAGAAGCCAAGAAGAACCTTGCTTTGATCGCGATGTCTTATGGACACGTCTATGTCGCTCAAATCGCTCTCGGCGCAAACCCAATGAAAGCCATCCAAGCCCTCAAAGAAGCAGAATCTTACAATGGTCCATCCCTTGTCATCTGCTATTGCCCATGCTTGGAACAACATATCAAAGGCGGCCTTATCAATTCCATCAAGGAAGAAAGACAAGCCGTTGAATGTGGCTATTTCACCTGCTTCCGTTATGACCCACGCAATGTGGCGGCAGGCAAGCCAGGTCTCACTATCGATTGCAAAGAACCTGATTGGTCCAAATTCAGAGATTTCTTGATGCAAGAGACGAGATTCTCCCAACTTCCTGTCATCAACCCAGAACATGCGGAAGAACTTCTCACCAAATGTGAGAAATACGCGCAAGATCGTTGGGAAGCGATTAAGAAGTTTGGTTTATAATCTTCGGATTCCAACCATAAAAATAAGGCAGAAGGAGCAATCCCTCTGCCTTTTTCTATAACAGCCACAATGGCTTGACTTCGAAACATTTCTTTTGGATTGGCATATCTTCAGGGAAAGTAAGCGAGTAGGCGTTAAGATACATTCTTTTGGCCTCGCTTTGGGAATATTTCTTATCCCCCAACAAATGAAATCCTAGATTTTGAATGGCTTTGCGGATTTGGGCTCGTCTCCCCGTTTCTATGGTGATGGAAAGAACGGTTCCGATCTGAATTTGGTTGGCCGAAGTAAGATGAGTGATGGCTTCCTTCCCTAAAGAAGGATCAGTCTCATAGACCATTCCCCCTTTCCCGTTAGAAGAAAGGTATTGTTTGATCTCCCAATGAAGTCCTGGTTCGATTCTTTCTTCGATGACCGCTTCATAACGGCGGATGACTTGTCGCTTCTCAAAGGCGGACTGGAGGGAATCTTTTAAAACTTTGCTTTTGGCGAAAATAATTAGCCCCGAAGTTTCATAATCTAAACGATGCACGATATAAGGACGTTCCTTTTTCTTTTCTAGGTACTCATAAAGGTAATGATATAGGTTATGGGCGTAAGTGCGTTTATCCTTGGTCCGAATGCTAAAAACTTCCCGTTGTTTATTGACGACAAGAATATCCTGGTCTTCGTAGACGATTTGATAAGGTGCAATTTTTCGTTTCATGTGTAAAATTATAATGACGAATTGCCATGGAAGAGAAATTTCATCATCGTTTAAAAGCGAAAATGAAAGAGAAAGGCCTCACTCAGAGGGCTTTGTCGAAGCTGACGGACATCTCAGAGCCAGCGATTTCCAAATACCTTAGTGGTAGCAGGACTCCTCATCTGGAGATTGTGGGTAAGTTCGCGAACGCCTTAGGGTGCAGCGCGGATTATCTTTTGGGTTGCGAGCAAAACAAAGGAAGCCATTATCAGCAGATCGAAGATGCCATTCAGAAACACAAAGCTTATTTAAGCGCCGAGGAAAGAATGTCTTTGATCATGCATTTGTCAGAAAAATAGGAGAATGTTATGAAAGTCACGAACATCGATCTTTACAAATATTTTGGCTGGCCAAAGCCAAACAAATATGCGAAAGGGATTCTTCACGGCATCTTTTTTGACCATGATCTTGATGACACGGAAATGTGTCCAAAACGGCTGCATCCAATCATGTTGATCATTCCGGGAGGAGGATATCATTTTGTCTCCCAAAGAGAAGCCAACCCAGTGGCTCTTGCTTTCTTGCGTCATGGCTTCAATGCTTTCTGGTTGGATTATTCCATTGCCCCGAAAAACAAATACCCGACGATGCTAGTGGAAGCCATGATGGCCTTAACCTATCTTTATAAAAAAGCAGAAAGCATGCATTCTGACCCAGAGAAAATCACCGTCTCTGGATTCTCTGCCGGCGGCCATCTTGCGGGGATGTTAGCTTCCCTTAGCGAAGAGGAAAAACAGCTTTTCTATCCTTATGGAAAATGTGGCGCCCATCTAAGGTCTGTCGTTTTAGGCTATCCGGTGGTTATGGATGACACAGAAGGAGTTAGCATTAGAAATCTTGCTGGGCCAGAAGATCCCAATCCTAGCCGCTTTTGTATCACGAACCGTGATCTTTCTTCTTTCCCTCCATGCTTTATCTGGACGACCAAGGAAGATACGGTGGTGGACCCAACGACGAATGCCCAAGCTCTAAAAGACGCCTTAGATCGTAATGGTGTAAAATGCCAGTTTGTCCTTTATCCTCGCGGTGTCCATGGCTTATCCACAGGCGATGAGAACACTTATCTAGATCATTGGGAAGACATCAATATCCGAAAAGAAGTGTTTGGCTGGCCAGAGTTAGCCGTGGAATTTATCAATTCCGTCGGAGGCGGCATCAAAGATTAACCGTAACGCCACGCAAAGGTGGCGTTTTCATTTCAACTAAGACAAAAGGATTGGCTTATTCTAGATAGAAGCTCTGCCAATCTGACAATTGTTCTTTGCTGATGCCATATTCTTCTCGGAAAAAATCCTCTTTGGTTTGGTATTTGTCGAAAATGGCTTTTAACGAAAGCTTGATGTATTTCCGATAAACGTAAGAAAGCCTTCTTTGATAATGGACTCCAATCAAGCTGTGGGTCTCTTTCCATTTGCTGGAGACTCTCCAATGGTTTCTTTCTTTGCGGTATTCATTGGAAAGCAAATAATTCTTGATGATGTCTTTTTCGCTGCATCCTAGCGATAACATGACTAGCATTGCTCCAACCCCGGTCCGATCTTTTCCGCCCGTGCAGTTAAAAAGGATTTTCTCATGACGATCCATTGCTTCGAATAAAGGAGAAAAGCCTTGATGAGAGTAGGGCATAAGTCGGTACATCTCTAGGAAATTGAGATAGGCTTTTCGATATTCTTTCGCGCTTAATTTTCTGCCCCAGATGATGACGGAATCGAGATTGACGGCAGAGTCGGAAGCCCCATCTCCTAGATGGGCCAGGACGTCGGTTTCGATATATTTTGCTCCAGGAATTTGCCAATCGGGATGTTTTTCGATGCTTGGATGATCTCTAAGATCGATAATGGACTGGATGCCTAACGAAGAAAGAAATTCTTTATCGCTCTCCTCCAATTTTTCCATCACACCCGAACGAAAGAAATATCCTGCTTTGATGCGTTTTCCTTTTGTTCCGACATAACCTTCAATCGGCCGGAAATTGATAACGTTGCTTAGTTTTTCCACCCCCTAAGTTTAACGAAACGAGTCTTTTTGCTCAATCCTGTTATAATGGGATTATGAAAGTTGCCTTAATTGGTGCCGGGGCTTGGAGTAGCGCCCTGGCCAACGTTCTTGCTGACAACGGTCATTCACCCGTCCTTTTCGCACGGAAGCAAAACCAAGTCCAAGAAATCAATGAATCCCATCAGAACTCAAAATATCTTGGCGACGTCTTGCTGAATCCTTCCATTCAGGCATCAATCTCTTTAAAAGAAACACTACGGGGTGCCTCAATGATGGTTTTCGCCGTACCTTCTCACGCGATTCGTTCTGTCGCTCAAGAAGTTGCTCCTTTCTTAGAAGGAAGGCCTTTGATTCTTAATGTTGCCAAGGGCTTTGACCCAATCACCTTTGAAGGATTCACTCAAACCTTAGAGGAATTATTTCCTAAAGAAAGGATCCGTGGTGTGGTTTCCTTGATGGGCCCAAGTTTTGCGAAAGAAGTCGCCAATCATCAAAGGACTGCCGTTTGCGCGGTTGGTCATAATCAAAAATGCAACGAAGAAGTGCAGCACCTTTTCTCTAACGACTATTTTCGGGTCTATACCCAAGATGACGTCATTGGCGCGGAAATCGGCGCAGGGATGAAAAACATCATTGCCATCGCCTCAGGGATTTTAAGCGGGCTGGGATATGAAAATAATTCCCGTGCCGCGTTGATTACTCGTGGCTTGGCTGAAATCACTCGTTTTGGTTTAGCCAAAGGGGCAAAGGAAAAGACTTTCCTAGGCCTTACTGGCATTGGTGATTTATTTCTCACTTGCTCCAGCCCGATGTCCCGCAATTTTTCGGCAGGGGTAGAGATTGGCAAAGCGGATTCGGCGGAAAATTTTTTGAAAAACAACAAAACAACAGTAGAAGGAATCGAGGCCTGCCGACTCGTTCATCAGGAAGCCAAACGCATCGGCGTCTCTGTTCCCATCACCGATGCTATCTACGCCATTCTATTCCATCGATTACGCCCTTCCGCCGTAGTCTCTCTATTAATGAATCGGGCGCTGAAAGCCGAATAATTGCTTTTGGAAAAAAAAGAAAACGGCATCGAACATGCCGTGTTTCGTTCGAATTGGTCGGAACGATGGGATTCGAACCCATGACCCCTTGGTCCCTAACCGAGTGCACTACCAAGCTGTGCTACGTCCCGAGCAAACATCATTATAAATGTTTCCTTTGCTTCTTTCATCCAAAAATCTTTCTTTTGTTGGGCGTTATGGATGAACGAAACTCTAGTTTCGAATATAATTTCATTCGTATATGGATAGCAGAAAGTTTATCACCGTCAAAGGTGCCAGAGAAAACAATTTAAAAAACATTGACGTTTCCATTCCTAAAGAGACATTAACCGTCTTCACTGGATTAAGTGGTTCAGGCAAATCGACCCTTGCCTTTGACACAATCTATGCAGAAGGGCAAAGAAGATATGTCGAATCTCTTTCTCCTTACGCCAGACAATTTTTAGGCGGCGTAGATAAACCAGATGTCGATGCCATTGAAGGTCTTTCTCCTGCCATTTCCATTGATCAGAAGACAACCTCCCATAATCCAAGATCCACCGTCGGCACCGTGACGGAGATCTATGATTTTTTGCGTCTTCTTTTTGGGAGAATCGGTGTTCCTTATTGCCCGATTCATCACGACCCTATCGTCGCTTTTTCTCCTGCAGCCATGACGGATATCGTCTTAAATTACCCGGAAGGAACGAAAATCCAATTATTGGCCCCTGTAGTCAAGCATGAGAAAGGCTGGCATAAGGACGTCATAGAAAACATCAAACAACACGGTTTCGCCCGTGTTCGGATCGATGGGGAGTTTTTCTTGGTCGAAGAAGTCAAAGAATTAGAGAAAAACAAACGCCATGATATCGATATTGTGATTGACCGCGTTGTCATTAAAGAGGGCATCCGCAGTCGTGTCGCGGAAGATGTGGACCTGGCCTTGAATTACGGGCATGGGTATCTCATCATCCACACTCCCGATGGTGAAAGACTGATTTCCAGCCACCATACCTGCCCCATTTGCGGCTTCTCGGTGCCAAAACTTGAGCCACGTCTCTTCTCTTTTAATGCCCCACAAGGATATTGTCCTACTTGCCATGGCTTAGGAATTCATCGTGCCGTGGCTGAGGATTTAATTGTCCCTGATCCTACCAAAACCATCAACGAAGGGGCCATCCGCTATTACAAAAACATCATCAACACAACGAATCTTGAATGGCAGGAATTCAAATTTTTGCTCGACGCATACAAAATCCCAACGGACGTCCCTTATAAAGATCTGACGGCCAAACAAAAACACATCATTCTTTATGGCTCAGATAAGCCATTGGATCATACCTTGACCAGCGTTAATGGCAACATTACCCATAAGCATGGCTATGTGGAAGGGATTAAGACTTTCATTGAGCGAAGATATCGAGAAACGACTTCTAAATGGATGATTCCCTATTATGAATCATTCATGAGAGACACGGAATGCGAGACTTGCCATGGGGCACGTTTAAGCGAAGAAGCCTTATCCGTGCAGGTCAACGGTCTGAATATTTATCAAGTCACCCAATTGACCATCGACCGCCTTTTGTCTTGGATTGAGGAGACCCGTAAGGTGCTTTCTCCGAATGAGATGCAAATCGCTCGCCTCGTGCTGCAAGAAATCAAAAATCGCGCCCAATTCCTTTGCGATGTGGGTATCGATTATCTGACTTTAGACCGCTTGGCCATGACACTTTCTGGTGGCGAAGCGCAACGCATCCGATTGGCCACCCAGATTGGTTCTAAACTTTCCGGCGTCCTTTATGTTTTGGACGAGCCATCTATCGGATTGCATCAAAGAGACAATGACAAACTCATCAAAACGATGAAAGAAATGCGTGATTTAGGAAATACGTTGGTGGTGGTGGAACATGACGAAGATACGATGCGTCAGGCCGATTACATTGTCGATATTGGTCCTGGAGCGGGCGTTCATGGAGGCGAAGTGGTAGTCTCTGGCACCCCGCAAGAGGTTGCTTCTTGTGAGGCTTCCATCACCGGCGATTATCTTTCCGGGCGCAAATTCATCCCGATCCCCAAAAACAGAAGGAAGGGGAACGGAAAGAAGATTTCCTTAAAGGGGTGTCATTGCCATAACCTCAATCATGTTGATGTTGATTTCCCATTAGGAAAGCTAATCCTTGTCACTGGGGTTTCTGGATCAGGAAAATCTTCCTTGATTAACGAGACGTTAGAGAAAATCCTGGCCAAGAAAATCAACAAGGAAGACTGCGTGCCCGGGGCTTATCAGTCGGTCTCTGGCCTTCAATATGTTGATAAAGTCGTCAATGTCGACCAACAGCCAATTGGCCGCACCCCAAGGTCAAATCCTGCTACCTATATCAAGCTTTTCGATGATATTCGTGCTTTATTTGCTTCTACCACCGATGCCAAAGAACGCGGTTTCGACAAAGGCAGATTCTCATTCAACGTCCCGGGCGGCCGTTGTGAGAAATGCCAAGGGGCAGGGGTCGTTTGGGTCCCGATGAATTTCTTGCCAGACGTGTATGTGAAATGTGACGAATGCGATGGCAAACGTTACAACCAAGAGACCCTTTCTTGTTATTACAAAGGGAAAAACATCTACGACATCCTTGAAATGAGGGTAGAAGAAGCGATGCATTTCTTTGAAAATCGCCCCATCATCTATCGCCGAATCAAGGCTTTGTATGATGTGGGATTAGGCTATGTCAAACTCGGCCAGCCAGCGACAACCTTATCTGGTGGCGAGGCTCAGCGTGTCAAATTGGCCAACGAACTCCAAAAAAGACCAACCGGCAAAACGGTTTATATCTTAGACGAGCCAACGACTGGCTTGCACACGGATGATGTGAAACGATTGATCAAAGTCCTGGAAAACCTAGTCGACCACGGTGACACGGTGATTGTCATTGAGCATAACCTCGATATGATCAAAGTCGCGGATTATATCATTGATTTGGGCCCAGAAGGCGGGTATCGTGGCGGCAATATCGTGGCAACGGGCACTCCAGAAGAAGTGGCGGAAGTCCCAGGTTCTTATACGGGGCAATATTTAAAACCGTTG
>OCTW011368032.1_pt1 | contig 14329 bp, 11 predicted proteins | sample 1539671 | NCBI WGS metagenome assembly OCTW01 (sample SAMN02144230, study PRJEB22623) | gut metagenome | biome: sheep rumen | host: Ovis aries | place: New Zealand
TCAGCCACCCCATGATGTAACGCCACTTTAGATAGTAATATCTATTGGGGTTAAAGGTCGGAGACGCAAGTCGTTAGTACGACTGGGCAGCTACAAGCCCATGACCTTTAGGTCGTGGGTAGTTGACAAATAACGTCCTTTCTCCTCCCGGAAGTTCCGGGGGTGTTGACAAAAAAACAGGCTGTCATATATGACAGCCTGTCCATCAGCTGGCCCACAAGGATTCGAACCTTGAAATGACGGAGTCAGAGTCCGTTGCCTTACCATTTGGCGATGGGCCAATGTGTGAATTTCGCGGGTGAATCTCTCACCAACGAATGCTATTATATATGATGGTTTATCGGAATGCAAGACCTTTTTGAAATTTTTCGAAAAAAACTCGCGGCATGTATTTTGGAGCCGAAAACGGAGCCGGCGGCGCCGGGCAGGAGAGGCACCGGCCGGGGATCCGATGGGAGACCAGCCGACGCTCTGCCGGGCTGCCCGGTTATACGGGAATGGTCCGGCCGTTGACCGTAAGAAACGGGGTTTCCGGTCCTTTTCGGACTTCTGCCTGTCCTGCTGTCAGTTCGTTGATTTTGCGGATCAGCGCGCGGAAGTCCTCTTCCGTCATCAGCAGGTCTGTCTCAACGGCGTCCGTGTAGCGGGTGTCACTGACGGGAATATGCTCCTGGCCCAGAAGGTACTGGATTTTGCCGATGCTGTTGTAGTCGCAGCGGATGGTATAAAGGCGGCCGAAGGATTTGACCGCGGTTTCGCAGTGGTTCAGCCCTTCCATGACTGCGCCCTGATAAGCCCGGAGCAGTCCGCCGGTGCCCAGCAGTGTGCCGCCGAAATAACGGGTGACCACAGCGAGGCAGTCGTGAAGGCTCTGATTGAGCAGAACTTCCAGCATCGGGCGGCCGGCGGTGCCTGCCGGTTCGCCGTCATCGCTGTACCGCTGCAGCCGGGAGTCCGGCCCCAGCAGATAGGCGAAGCAGTTGTGGCGGGCATCCCAGTATTCTTTTTTCAGGCGGGCGATTTCGTCGAGTGCTTCCTGCTCACTGGCAATGGGGCAGATATGGGCAATGAAGCGGGATTTTTTTTCGGTGATTTCCCCGGTTCCGCCGCGGTAAATAATTTTGACAGATTCTGGCATAGACACTCCTTTCTGTAGGAGTAGTATACCATTTTTCCTTTTCATTGTAAGGCAGAAATGCTAAAATTGATTTACTATGAATTATGGAAAGAAACAGATAAAAAAGAGAAAAGAAGATCTGTCCTCGCCGGACCGGTCGCTGAACAACCGGATTTCCATCTGGGTGGTGCGGATTATCATTCTGGCCATTGCATTTACGGCAGCGCTGCTGATCGTCCGGGGTATTATCTACGCCAAAACAGTCGCAGCGGACGCGCCGTCGGTTTCCACCGTGGAACATCCGGTCAGCAGGACCACCAAAGTGCTGGATACGGACGGAAAAGTAATTGCCCGTTTCAACATGCAGGATCTGTCCGTCCGGAAGATCGATTCCTCACAGATGCCGAAGCAGCTCAAAGATGCCTTTGTCTCTTATGTGGACCCGGATTTTTATGAGCATGAGGGGATCCGCATGCAGAATATGGTCAGCTATGTGATCCGCGGAGAGCTGTACAGTGATTATAACGATACCGACGCAACGATTTCCGAGCATCTGATTAACAATACCATCTATTTCGGCGTTACCAGTGATTCCAGCTCCAAAGCAGTCAGACAGCGGCTGCAGCGCCAGTATATGGCTGCCCGCCTGGAACAGGAACATACGAAACAGTGGATTCTGGAAAATTACCTGAATACCGTGATGCTGGGCAATGATACCGTGGGGATTGAGGCGGCTTCCGAACGCTATTTCGGGAAAGCGGCCAAAGATCTGAACCTGACGGAAATCAGCGCGCTGGCAGCCTGCTCCGGGGAACCGGAGGCACGCAATCCCCTGGATCATCCGGAGGTCAATCAGGAATACAGAAAAAAAGTCCTTCAGGCGATGTACAGGAAGGGATGCATCACAAAGAGCCAGTACCAGAATTCACGGGAAGAGGACATCGCGGATTATGTCACCCGGGCCAATAAATACGGCCAGGATAACAGCGCGGATGAGGAGTCCTTTGCCCTGGCGCTGAAGGATCAGGTGATCGCGGATCTGGAGACCCAGCTGAAGTGCAGTCAGGAACAGGCGGAACACTACCTGTATCTGGGCGGCATGACCGTATATTCCACCATGGACTCCGGAATACAGAAAATCTGCCGCAGGGCAGTGAACCGGGCCGCTAATTACAGCGAAAGCAGTGTATCGGTGCATTATACGCTTTCCATCCGGCAGAAAGACGGCAAAGTGCGTAATTATACGGAAGCGAATATGCGCAGCTGGTACCGCTCCGAAGGCAGGGAAAACGAGGCACTGAGCTATCCGGATCATAAGTCCGCCAGGGAGGCGGTGCGGGTCTACCGGCAGGCGATGCTGACCAAGGGGGACAGACTCATCGGAGAAAATCTGATCCTTACGCCGGAGCCGCAGGCCAGTCTGGTGCTGACCAGCCAGAGTACCGGAGAAGTCAAGGCAATGATCGGAGGAAGAAACATATCCGAAGACGTTCCGGGCTACATCAACCGGGCAACCGATACTTATTACAGCCCGGGCAATATCGCGGATATTTTCAGTATCTACGCGCCGGCGCTGGACAGCGGGAAATACACTCTTTCCAGCATCCCGACGGCCACAGGCGGAACCGCCGCCTCGGGAGATGTGGACAACATTGACAACGTCATGGCTTCCAACGGCACCAGCCTGACCGTGCGCAGCGGGATCCGCCAGGAAAGCCAGGCGGCAGCGGCCTATGTGCTCAAGGGAGTCACGCAGGAAATCAGTTTTGAAAGTCTGGAAAAATATGTGTTTGCCCGCCGGGGAGACAGCGCTTCCTACCGTTCCTCCGGGGAAATCCTGGGAAAAGCGTCCCTGATGGAAATCAACGCGGCATACGGCGCCATAGCCGCCAGAGGGGTCTATACCAAAACCGCCTTTTACAGCAAGGTCTTTGACCGGGACGGGCGTCCGGTGCTGGATGTGTCCGCGGATGCCAAGCGAAGCACGACCGTTATGAAGGACACGACCGCGTTTCTGCTGACCAAGGCCATGCAGGAAACGGTAACCACGGGAATCGCCAGAAATTCAGGAATCAAAGGAATGACGGCCGCCGCCCAGCAGGGCGCGAGCACGGATGAAAGCGCCTGGTGGTTTGCCGGGTTTACGCCGTATTACACCTGTACGGTGTGGAGCGGCAAGGATGGCGGACAGCCGATACATGACAATATCTCCGCTTCCCTGATCTGGAAGCAGGTGATGCAGCAGGTCAGCAGGGGACAGAAGGATATGGACTTCACCCGGCCGGACGGCATCGTCAGCGAGGAGATCTGCAGGGATTCCGGCCTTCTGGCGATCGAGGGGGTCTGCCAGGATACCTACAGCGAATATTACGCTGCCGGTACGGAACCGTCGGAAAAATGCAACCTCCACGAAACGGCCATCATCTGTAAAGATTCCGGGCTTCTGGCCGGACCCTACTGTCCGGAAGCGTCCAAGGTCAAAGAGGTATTTGTCCGGGATTCTTCCAGAAAGGGGAAGAAAATGCCGACAAAAGTATGTACGCTGCACACCGCAGAGAATACAGCAAAGAAGAAAAAGTAAAATAAAAAAATATTTTGCGCAGAGCTATGGGGGCGAAGTTTTTCGCGGTTTCCGTATGAAAACCGATGTTCCCATAGCTTTTTTTGTAAATAATGCACAAAAACATGCGTTCGAAAAGCGCCGGTTGTTTCGATTCCAAACGGGTGGATATTTGTGGACAAAGTGAATAACTATGTGTATAACTGGGAGAAAAAGGGAAATATTCAGAGAAAAGGATTGTGGATAACATCTGATAAAAAAATGAGAATAATTTTAAGAAAGTAGTTGATTTTTCCGGCTTTGGTAATGTTGCATAGTCTGGAAACCGACGGAACCGGAGGGGATTTTTCCGGCCGGTTTCCTGGAGGCGGAACCGGGGGCCCGGGGCAGTGTCTTGACGGAACATGGCATTTATTGTATAAAAAGTAAAGTATGATAGAAAAAATAAAATTAGCGGGTATCAGCTTCGCTGCAGGCGGTATGAACGACTATCTGCAGGAAGTAGAGACTTACCTGAATAACGACGAACTGAATAGTATCGAATTCATCAGCGCGAATTCCATGGCGAAGGCTTCCGATAATCCGGCCATGCAGGAATGCTTTGACCGGCTGGATCTGCTGATCCCGGCGGATGAACTGCTGATCAGCGAACTGACGGAAGCAACGGGGCGCCCGGTGGAACTGGTGCGCCCGGAGGATCTGCTCCATCAGATGATCCGGCTGATTGCCAGAGAATCCAAGAGCATCTACCTTCTGATGCAGAATGATAGGTACCGGGAGGAAATGCAGGAGATGCTCCATGAGGCATACGGGGATCAGGTGTCTGTCGTCGGCGTGGACAGCATGGATGCGGAATCCGGGGATCTGGTTGATGCAGTGAATGAGATCAATGTGGTGGAACCGGATGTGGTGTTCGCGGTTCTGGAATGTCCCGGCCGGGAAGCGTTTTTCCTGAAGTACGGGCGCATGATCAACGCAAAGCTCTGGCTGACCGTGTCCTTTGAGAACATTCCGGTAGGCGACAAGAAGTCGGAAAGCCCGTTCCGGCGTTTCCTGACTTCCCGAAAGATCCGGCGCCAGATCCAGAATTCCGAGGAGGCAGAGACAGCCGCGCCTCCGGAAGACACAGCGGAGCAGGAAACAGAAGAGTAGAAAACGGATCCATATCGGATTCATATACATATACAAAATTCATATACAGAAGATTTTTCCGGCAGCCTTGGGCTGCCGGTTTGTTTTTTCGGGATGGCAGCCCTTGCAGTTTGTACAGCCGTCTCGCTTTTTCGGGCGGCGGTCCGTGGAACAGGAAGCGGGGCAGTCTGCCCGCTTCTGTACAGCCTTGTGCAGCCGGCGCATCCGATTATTTGGGGGGAATTGCATAAAAATAAGCAAATTCCTCTTTACTTTTTTTGTACTATTGCTTAATATAGAGAATAGCAGAAGGTAAGACAAGGGAAATTTACTAAAATTAATTGTGAAAAATGTCCAAATTGGAGGCGCCGAAATATGATATCAAATCAGATACTTCAGAATACAATCGATGGTCTGAAAGACATTACGCATATTGATTTCTGCCTGATTGACACAGAGGGCAAGGTGTTAGCCAGCACATTCCAGGACACGGACAAATATCTTGCTCCGGCGAAAGCATTTGTAGATTCACCGGCAGACAGCCAGGTGGTATCCGGCTGTCAGTTTTTCAAAGTATTTGACGAATACCAGATGGAATATGTGCTTCTTGCCAACGGGGAAGGGGAGAATCTCTACACAATCGGAAAGATTGCGGCATTTCAGATCCAGAATCTTTTAGTTGCCTACAAAGAGCGGTTCGATAAAGATAATTTCATCAAGAATCTGCTGTTAGACAATCTGCTTTTGGTGGATATCTACAACCGGGCGAAAAAGCTGCACATAGAGACAGAAGTGCACCGGGTCGTCTATCTCATTGAAACGGAACGGGACAAAGACGGAAACGAACTGGAAAAGATCCGCGGCGCTTTTGAAGGGAAAAACCAGGACTTTGTCACAGCGGTGGATGATAAAAACATTATCGTTGTCAAAGAGCTGGAAGAGGACGCCACACCGGAGTCCCTGTACAAAACCGCGGAAGTGATCATCTCCCTGTTAAAGTCAGATGCCCATGCCCGGGTGTCTTACGGCACGGTCGTCAATGAGATCAAGGAGGTGTCCCGCTCGTATAAAGAGGCGCGGATGGCTCTGGAAGTGGGCAAGATCTTCTTCCAGGAGCGGAACATCATCGCGTATTCCGTACTGGGCATCGGCCGCCTGATTTACCAGCTGCCGATTCCGCTGTGCAAGATGTTTATCAAGGAGATCTTCCACGGCAAGTCACCGGATGATTTTGATGAGGAGACCCTGACGACCATCAACAAGTTTTTCGAAAACAGCCTGAATGTGTCAGAGACTTCCCGCCAGCTGTATATCCACAGAAATACGCTGGTATACCGTCTGGACAAGCTGCAGAAAAGCACGGGACTGGATCTTCGGGTGTTCGAGGATGCCATTACCTTCAAGATTGCCCTGATGGTAGTCAAGTACATGAAATATATGGAAACACAGGAATTTTAAGAATCCTGACCGAAGAAAAGCTGCCGCCGACCGCGGCAGCTTTTTACGTCACGGGGCGGCGGAATGCCCGGTACAGGAAGAGCCCTTTCGGCCGCAATTTGCGATTTTCGCGGATTTATGCCATAATAAGAAAACTTATAAACTGACATAGGAGGTACCATGATCCGATTAGAGAATGTCACGAAAGAGTATACGCCGGGAATCGCGGCGCTCAGTAATGTTAATATCGAGATAGAACGGGGCGAGTTTGTGTTTGTCGTAGGAGACAGCGGCTGCGGAAAGACCACTCTGTTTAAATTATTGACCAGGGAGCTGGAGCCCACCAAGGGACGCGTGGTAGTCAACGGCAAGGATCTCTCCAAGCTCAGACGGAAGCAGATTCCCCGCTACCGCAGGAATGTAGGATGCGTTTTCCAGGATTTCCGCCTGCTGAAAGACCGCAATGTATATGAAAATGTGGCCTTTGCGGAGCGGATTGTGTCCAGATCCAGCCGTCAGATCCACAGGGATGTGCCGAAGATGCTTTCCCTGGTGGGACTGGCGCAGAAGTACCGCTCCAAGCCCAATCAGCTTTCCGGCGGTGAGCAGCAGCGGGTGGCGATTGCCCGGGCGCTGATTAATCAGCCCAAAGTGCTGCTGGCGGATGAACCCACAGGCAACTTAGATGAAAATAACGCCTGGGAGATCATGAAGCTTCTGGACGAGATCAATCAGAGGGGCACGACAGTTGTGGTAGTAACCCACAACTTAAATATCGTGCGGGCAATGAAGAAGCGTGTCATCACACTGCAGCTGGGCAATGTGATCAGTGATGTACAGATGGGCGGTGAGAAAGATGAAGCTTAATACATTCGGTTATGTACTGCGTCAGGGTCTGAAGAATATCTGGCGCAACAAGATGTTTTCCATTGCCTCCATTGCCACCATGGCAGCCTGTATTTTCCTGTTCGGCGTGTTTTTTTCACTGGTGACGAATTTTCAGCATGTAGTCAAAGGCGTGGAGCAGGATGTGGCAGTCACGGTATTTTTCGATGACGGCCTGCCCCAGGATAAAATTGATAAGATCGGCATGGCGATTGCCGGTCGGGATGAAGTGCAGAGCTATACCTACGTATCTCCGGAAGATGCCTGGGAGCAGTATAAGGCGGAGTATTTCCAGGGGAATGAAGAAGCCGCGGCAGGTTTTGACAAGGACAACCCGCTGGCCAATTCGGCAAACTACCAGATCTACATCAAAAACATTGAAGAACAGAGTACCCTGGTAAGTTATCTGGAGTCGCTGGACGGCGTCAGTAAAGTCCAGCAGTCGGAATCCGTGGCAAATACGCTGACGGATCTGAACCGCCTGATCAGCGTGGTGTCCGGCGTGATTATCCTGATTCTGATCTGCGTCGCGATCTTCCTGATCAGCAATACCGTGCGTATCGGAATTGCGGTCCGCCGGGAGGAAATCGGCATTATGAAAATCATAGGCGCCACGAATTTCTTCGTGCGTGCGCCGTTTATTGTGGAAGGGATTCTCATCGGACTGATCGGATCCGCGATTCCGCTGGGAGTCCTCTATTACGGATATGGCAAGATCGTTGTATACATCGGGGCGAAATTCCAGTTCCTGGACAACATTATCCAGTTCCTGCCGGAGAGCACCATCTTCCGGATCCTGATTCCGATAGGCCTGATTCTCGGTCTGGGCATCGGGTACATCGGCAGCCGGATTACGGTGCGTCGCCATATTAATGTGTAAAAAGAATTCGGAACGAAAAGAAATCGGAATCTGACAAAGAAAATCCCGCGTCTCGGACGCAGAGGGCGGGGAACAAAGAAAACGGAGCCTGCCGCACGTAATGTGCGGAGGCTCCGTTTTTTTACGGTTGGTCGTTCTGTGACCGGCTCGTTCTGCGGCCGGCTCGTTCTGCGGCCGGATCGTTTTACGTCCGGTCGTTCTGTAACCGGCTCGTTTCTGCGGCTGTTTCCGTTTCCCGATGTCTGCCGGGGGGATTATACAGCGCCGTCCCTGTGCAGAACCACGCCGATGGTTTTGAACAGGATCTTGATGTCCAGGCGAAGGTTCCAGGCTTTGATGTAATCGTTGTCCAGTTTGACGATCTGTTCGAAGTCTGTGATACTGCTGCGGCCGCTGACCTGCCACATGCCGGTAAGGCCCGGCTTGAAGCTCAGGCGGGATTTGTGGTGCGCGTCGTACTGCTTGAATTCGCCCACTGTGGGCGGCCGGGTGCCCACCAGGCTCATATCGCCTTTCAGGACATTCCAGAACTGGGGAAATTCGTCCAGGCTGGAAGCGCGGATTTTCTGGCCGATGCCCGGGAGGATCCGGGGATCATTATCCATCTTGAACATGCCGCCCTTCATCTTGTTCTGTTTCATTAATTCTTTTTTGCGTTCCTCTGCGTCCATATACATGGAGCGGAATTTGTAGATCTTGAACTGACGGCCGTTTTTGCCTACCCGGGTCTGGGTAAAGAAGACAGGGCCGGGGTCTGCCCGCCGGATGGCCGGGGCGATAAACAGGAAGAGGATACCGGTGATTGCCAGCCCTACAATGCCGCCGATGATATCGGTGAGGCGCTTTAACAGCAGCTGCCAGCCGGCGGCGGTATTGTTGCTGGTGGTCAGGACGATGTGGCCGCCGATTTTTTCCGTCAGGCTGTTGGGAAGGTCAGAGACGTGGGACAGCAGACTGATATGGACGGTAATGCCCACTTCCAGGAAATAGTTGGCCATGCGCATCTGCTCTTTCTGGTTATCCAGGGAAAGAAACACTTCGTCCACCACCTCGTCGATGACATACTGGCGGATGTTCTGCCGGCAGCAGACCACAGGCACGCCTTCGATCTGACTGCCGGTCATGTCTTCGTCGGTAACGATCACGCCGCAGATATAGAAGACGTTGTAGCGCCGCTTATGCATGCTGCGGATCAGCTTTCCCGCGGTCTTGCGGTCGGCGATGATCAGCATATGGGGCAGATTGACATTGTTGAGCATATGAAGACGGACAATCCGCTTCCACACAATGCGCATGGCATAGATGGCAACGGCGCTGATGATGCCGGTCTGGATCACAACCTGCCGGGAAAAGATGAAGGCCTGTCGGGTAAAGTACAGGTACAGGACAAACAGAAGAAACGTCAGGATGACCTGTATGACGACGGCCCGCAGTTCCTGGTAGCGGTTGCGGCGCAGAATGTTTTTGTAGGCATTGCCGAACATGGCCACAAAGAAATAAATCAGCAGCAGCGTCAGGCAGAGTTGGAGATACATACGGGAACGGAAGTCCCCGTCATAAATACCGAAACGGATGAAGACAGAGAGGTAGTAGGCGAATATCAGAACAATCAGGTCTACAATTGTGAAATCCAGATGCTTCATCCAGTTGAGTTTTGATTTTTTGTACATATGATGAAATCCTGTTTACGGCCAGTCCCGGGAAGGGATTGTCCGTCGTAAAATAAGCCGTGAAGTTATGATTGGAAACATTGTAACATACTGCCGATGGAATTACCAACGCCCGGGGCAGAAACGGGTTTTTTTAGCCTTTTTAAGAAAAAATCTGTTGTCCTTTACGGACAGTTAGGGTATGATAGGGAAAGGACATTTTTAAAGTGCAAGAGGGATATCCATGTCGAAAAACACGTCCGCCAGAAGAAGAAAGCGCAAGCTGATTTTTCTCGTCATCGAGATTATTCTGATTGTGATTCTTGCAATTGGCTTACTCGTATTTAATAAGCTGAATCTGATCAAGCGGGTTTCTTTTGATCAGTCGGCTATGAAGACCAACAAGCTTTCGGAAGAAACCGTGAAAAAATACACCGGCTATACGACCATTGCGCTGTTCGGACTGGACAACCGCAAGCAGGGAGATTACAAGACCGGCAATACGGATGTCATCATGATCGCCAATATCAACAATGACACAAAGGAGATGAAGATTGTTTCCGTATACCGGGACACCTTCTTAAATGTGGGCGATGAGGACATTACCTTCCAGAAGTGCAACTCTGCCTATGCGCGGGGCGGCTACAAGCGTGCCATCAGCATGCTGAACAAGAACCTGGATATTGATGTGGACAATTACCTGGCCTTTGATTTCCAGGCAGTGGCAGACGCGGTGGATATTCTCGGCGGTGTGACGATCAATATTGACAGCGAGGAAGAGCTGAAATATCTGAACAAATACATCAAACATACCAACGGAATTCTGGATACCCACGCAAAGACGTTCAAAACAGTTGGAAAGCACAATTTAAATGGCGTGCAGGCAGTGGCATATTCCCGGATCCGCTATACCGCAGGGGGCGATTACAAACGTGCCCAGCGCCAGCGTCTGGTTCTTTCCAAGATGATCGCCAAAGCCAGAAAAGCAAACTTTTCCCAGATGAACAAACTGGTCAACGCGGTATTCCCGAAGATCGAGACCGGACTGTCACAGAAGGAAATGCTGAATATGATGCGGGCGATGCTGAATTATGACTCTTCCAAGAGCCGCGGTTTCCCGTTTACACGGACGACCAAGACGCTGCCGGCAAAAGGCAGTGTGGTAGTGCCCTGTGACCTGGAGTCCAATGTAATCAAACTGCAGAAATATTTCTACGGCACCGATAACTACAAACCGTCGGACGCAGTGAAGAAATACAGCCAGATGATCGTCAGCCAGACGGGAATCACGAAGAACGGCGCAGCCCACGACAGCTTCGAAGGCGGCGATAACTTTAAGAATTCCAGTACGAACACCACCGGAAGCTCAGGCAGTTCCTCCGGTACGGGCAGTACATCCAATTAGATAAGAAACTGACAGGGGGGAGACAGTGAACAGACCTTGCCGGGCATCGGGCCCGGAGGCATTTCCCTGAATACAGTTGCGTGTAACAGAAGCAGGGCTTGTAAGAATCTTACGAGCCCTGATTATGTTTTTCTATATTTGCCGAAGGAATTATATACGGAAAGAGAGGCAGAACATATATGTCAGATGAAATGAATCGGAAAAACCTGACCGGCGCAGACGGTCAGAGGGTGTCCGGCGGAACCGGTGCTTCCGGCGCAGACGGCCGTGACGGCTGGATGCATCAGGGAGATGATTCCATGTTCGCGGAAGGCCCGGCACAGCAGCCGCAGAGTGACTCGGTCTATTCTTATAATTACAGAGATACAGACAGCGCGTCCCATGCCGGGGACTACGATGCCCGCAGGGACAGCGGAAACTACTCCTATGAAAGCGGGGACAGCGGTGATTTTCCCGGATCGGGCAGCGGCACAGAGGATTCCGGCCGTGCTTATACCGGAGAGAATAACTGGCGGGAGACCCGCAGGACCTATGAACGGCCCAAACGGAAATTTGGCGGCGGAGGCGGCGGCAGAGGCCGCGGAAGAAACGGCGGAGGCATACGGTCTCCCCAGTCCCCCGGCGGCAGATTCGGACTCAACCTACTGAAATGCGTGGCTTTTGCCGTAGTCTTCGGCCTGATCGCAGGCGGAATCATCCATGGAATGAACCCCTCCGGCGCAGGTAGCATCGGCTCGGCCGAACTGACAGAGGGATCTTCCGGCAGCGCTTCAGACGGGAAGAATTCTTCCGGAAGCAGCGCTGCCGGAAGCAATACAGATGCCGCGGCAGTCGTGAAAAATGTCATGCCTTCCATCGTATCCATTACAACGGTCAGCCAGTCGGAATATTACGACATGTTCGGCCAGTCGGAGGCATATGAGAGCAAAGGGAGCGGATCCGGCATCATTGTATCCGATGACTCCGAAAACCTGTATATCGCGACGAACAACCACGTGGTAGAAGGGGCCAGATCCCTGACGGTTGTATTTTCCGATGACCAGAGCGTATCAGGCAGTGTGAAGGGGACAGACGCAAGTTCTGACCTGGCCGTGGTTACGGTGAAGAAATCAAAAATGAAGAAGTCCACCCTGTCAGCCATCAAGACAGCAGTCCTGGGTGACTCCAAGAGCCTGAAAGTCGGAGAACCCTGCATTGCCATCGGCAACGCGCTGGGATACGGCCAGTCGGTGACTACCGGAGTCATCAGCGCGCTGAACCGTCAGGTCAGCACACAGGATTCCAGCACCGGTGAGACCTACTCCAATACCCTGCTGCAGACAGACGCGGCCATCAATCCCGGCAACAGCGGCGGCGCGCTGCTGGACTACAGCGGAAAAGTGATCGGCATCAATTCCGCCAAATTCTCGGATACCAGCGTAGAGGGAATGGGATTTGCCATCCCGGTTTCCACAGCCCGGCCTATTATAAACAATCTGATCAAAGGAAAGTCCAATGTATCAAACGGCAATGCGTACCTTGGCATTGTGGGAAGCGATGTATCGGAATCCGCGTCTTCGGCCTATGGCATCCCGAAGGGAATCTACATTACCAGCGTGGAGAAAGGCCAGGCAGCAGCAGCCGCAGGCCTCCAGAAGGGGGACATCATCACATCCTTTAACGGGGCGGATGTGACAGCCATGGCAGACTTAAAGAGCCGGCTGGCAGCCTGCAAACCGGGCGACAAAGTCAAAGTTGCATACAGCCGTTCGGATAACGGCGGATACAAGTCACATACGGTTACAGTAACACTGGGAAAGAAGAAATAAGCTATGAAGAAAAAGAAAATTACACTGGCTCTCGGACATGACGCACTGGGCACTACACTTCCGGAGCAGAAGAAAGCAACCCGAAAAGCAGCAAAAGCCATCGCGGACCTGGTACAGGATGAATGCCAGGTCGTGATCACACACAGCAACGGACCGCAGGTGGGGATGATCCATACGGCCATGTCAGAGTTCCACCGTCTGTACAAAGAATACACCGCCACCCCCATGTCCGTATGCTCAGCCATGAGCCAGGGGTATATCGGCTACGACCTGCAGAATGCCATCCGGGCGGAACTGATCAGCCGCGGTGTGTACAAGACGGTATCCACGGTGCTTACCCAGGTGATCGTGGATCCCTATGATGACGCGTTTTACGCGCCGTCCAAGATCATCGGCCGGGTCATGAATAAGCAGGACGCGGAGGAAGAAGAACACAAAGGTAATCATGTCGTCGCAGCGGAAGGCGGCTACCGCAGAATCGTGGCAGCGCCGAAACCCATGGAAATCGTTGAGATCGACGCAGTGAGGGCCCTGCTTTCCGCGGATCAGATTGTCATTGCGGCCGGCGGCGGCGGAATACCGGTGCTGTCCCAGGGATATGAGCTCAAGGGCGCCAGCGCGGTTATTGAAAAGGACCTGGCAGCCGGACTTCTGGCGGATGAGGTAAATGCCGACGTGCTGATCCTTCTGACGGATCAGGAATATGCCTATCGGGATTACGGCAGTGATTCGGCCAGCGCGATCCGGGATATTTCCTGCAAAGAGGCGGAACAGCTGCTGACAGACGGGCATTTCGGAGCGGGCACCATGGCGCCGAAATTTGAGACCGCACTGAAATTCATCAGTGATTCCGCGGTCCGTCAGGTGATTATCACCCGGCTGGACTGCATGCGGGACGCACTGGATGGAAACACCGGCACACATATCCACAAATAAAATCCGGCGGTCAGACGGCCGGGAAAGGGAGCAAAAGCAGGGGCTGCAGGATACGCGGTCCCTGTATTTTTTTTCGTGCAAATAAAATGGAGGGGAGGATTTCCAAATCCACAATCCCAGTAAAATCAAGGATTACGTTAAAAAATTAACAAAATTGTATACATTATAAACAAAAGAAACAGCCATGGATTGTGAAAAAAGGATACAAAAAAAATCGTTTTATATTATAATAATACCAGCATCGGCAGCAGGGGTACAGAGGATCTGTGCGCTGCCGCAATACAAAAAGGTTACCGGTAATTGCACTGACTCCTGACCCGGCGGCAGAGTTCCCCGTACCGGAATCCACGGATCGTCAGCTGCGTTTTATATGATATAGAGGAGAAAATAGGTAGTATGACAACATTTCGCAAAACAAAAATCATCTGCACGCTGGGTCCGGCAACTGATCAGGGAGATACCCTGAAGCAGCTTGCATTAAACGGCATGAATGTGGCCAGATTCAACTTTTCCCATGGCAG
>OCTW011373650.1_pt1 | contig 14327 bp, 12 predicted proteins | sample 1539671 | NCBI WGS metagenome assembly OCTW01 (sample SAMN02144230, study PRJEB22623) | gut metagenome | biome: sheep rumen | host: Ovis aries | place: New Zealand
CTTGAAGCCGATGCGGATGGTAAAGTAGGTCTCCGGAACCGCCGCGTCAAATGCCTGACGGCGGGTCGTGTTCATCTTTACCGGTACTCCTCCCAATCGCTTGGACAGCACAGGAGCCAACTGAGCACCTCGCTTCTCGACGAAGTCACAGTAGCGGGAAGCCATATAGGGTGAGAGTGCGCGAACCTTGTCCTCGTGCAATCCCATCCCCTGAAATGCGGAGACCAGTGGTCCGTTTGAGGGGAAATGCGCATGATTGGTAACATAACACATCTTTTCTCCATCCGGATTTCCCCATGGATCGTCGTCCCAGTAAGAGAAGTAGGATGCAGGCATGGAACGGAATTGACTCCACATCGGACGGCCATACTCGATGGTCTCAATATAGTCCGCTTCCTTGAATCCTTCTTCCACATTGCCGTTTTCCCATTTGACTGCTGCACCGAAGGTGTTGCCGGTCATGTTGCTCTCCGGATTCATCTCAGGGCGCAGGATCGGTGCACCGGGCTTACCGGCCTCGCGGCAGTCCAGAATAAAGGGGAGCACTTCCCAGTCCACCTTGACATAGTCGAGCGCTTTCCTGCAGATCTCCTCCGTCTCAGCCACGACTACGCAGCCGACTTCATCCCCTTCAAACTCGGCCTCAGTGCCCAGCAGCGGGCTCTGTCCAAATGTGAAATAAGATGGGATATACTTGGGCATGGCGGCAATCTCTTCATCCTCATAGGTCAGGATCAGCTTGACGCCTTCTATCTTCTCCGCTTCGGAAATGTCCAGGTTTTTGATCTTTGCATGGCCATAGGGGCTGCGCAGGCACATGGCATAGAGCGTGCCGTCCCGGTACAGATCGGTTGGATACTTTGCTGCGCCGCTGGTCATGTCCCAGGACTGCCGACCTGGATGATCCCAGGTGCCGACATATTTAAACTCCTGGCGTTCGTCATTGGTTCCTTCGTGTGTCCATTCTGCCATTCCGGGCATAATCACTGACCTCCTCTCATTTCAGCCGCCGCTTCCATAATTGCCTTGACATGCCGCGCATAGGTGCCGCAGCGACAGATGTTTCCGGACAGCTCCGTCCGGATCTGTTCCTCGGTCGGATTCAAGTCGTACTTGCTCAGAATATACTTTGCCATGGTGAACTGAGCTGGTGTACAGTATCCGCACTGCGCCGTGTCGTTGCGGACATAAGCCTCCAGCAAAGGACGATATTCCGGATCTGCCGCAATGCCCTCACTGGTCTCAATCTGCTTCCCGTCACATTCTACTGCCAGTGTCGTGCAGGCCAGGGCAGGTCTCCCGTCGATCAGGACCGTACAGGACCCGCATCCACCCCGGTCGCACATCTGTTTGGCATTTCCGGTAAGGCCGATCGCCCGAACCAGCGCTTCACGCAGAGTCCAGTGGTCTTCCACGAAGACATCATACTCCACCTGGTTAATGATGAACGTAACGGTCTTCGGCAGGTCGAGCTCCTTATGGTTGCCGGTGAAATGGGCTTTAAGCTTCTCGAAGTCCGAAAACTGTTTCCCGCAGACCGGACAGGTATAAACGAACACCTGCTTTTCGAATGCGACACCCTCCGCCGAGGCTGTAATGGATCCAAGCCCCAATGCGGAAAGTGTCGCGCCGGCAATTGCGGCAGTTCCTGCCTTCAGGAACTCTCTTCTGGGTATTTGCGTCAAGTCAACTCCTCCTTTAAATTATATTCATACCATGATAACCAATTACTTAGAACTCTAAGTAATTGGATTTAAACAATCCCGCGCAGGTGCGCGTCTTACACGTTCTGATTCAAATTTTATACCTCATGAAGCTTTGGGTGTCCCTGATAATTCTTTCTGACATCTCTGGTATAATGCGGTATTCTTCTGAGCGCCATGCTGCTCAGATTCACCTGCATTTTTTCCATCAGTCTTTTCAGTTCCTGCATTTCCTCATCCGTAAAGCCCGCAAAGACATCCACAATGCTGTCATGGATAATCTCCAGCAACCAGTCTTCAATATCATGTGCTGCGTCTGTTGGAACAAGTTTTTTCAGACGTTTGTCCTCTGCGAGTGTCTCCCGAACTACAAATCCCGCCTGCTCCAGATAGTTTACCATGCTATTTACGGAAGAAGCTTTGATTCCGAAATAACTTTCAAGATCCTTCCCGAAAACGTCACGCGTTCGGGATTCGACTAGAATATAGTCCAGCACAATCGCCTGTGTATCAGTCAGAGAAGTCGGATTGTCCGACTGAATATACTGCGTGTGACTGCGGCTGTTCAAAACCAGGATTTTCTGGAAGAGATCCATAAGCTGATATTCTATCATCGTGTCATTCCCTTAGAATTCTAACTTTTTTGTCTAAGATATCACAACATCTGGAACAAAGCAACATGTATCGAAAAAACATTCGCTTTCCTTTTGACCGCGTACCCGTACAGATTGACTTTTATTTCACTGCAGAGTAGAATAAATCCTGTTTTGTAACAGATAAACAAATTTAGACCCTAAAGGAGACTGTAAAATGACATATAATGTTCTTGTCCTCAATGGCAGTCCGAAAGCAGACGGATGCACTGCTACCGCTCTGGATGAAGTTATCCGTACGCTGAATCAGGAGGGCATTGAGACAACTCTTGTACAGATCGGGAAGGAAGATATACACGGCTGCATCGCCTGCGGCTACTGTTCCACCCATGACGCCTGTGTATTTCACGACAAGGTCAATGAAGTGGCAAAGCTTTTTGAGCAGGCAGACGGCCTTCTTGTTGGAAGTCCCGTTTATTACGCATCCCCCAATGCCACGTTAATCGCTTTGCTCGACCGTCTTTTCCACAGCACCGGTTTCTCCAAACAGATGAAGGTCGGCGCGGCTGTTGTGAACTGCCGCCGCGGAGGGAATACCGCTTCCTTCGACGTACTGAACAAGTACTTCACGATATCCGGCATGCCTGTTGTTTCCAGCACCTACTGGAACCAGACACACGGTTTTACCCCGGATGATGTGAAGAAAGACCTGGAGGGTTTGCAGACCATGCGAAATCTCGGCCGCAATATGGCATTCCTGATCAAAGCCATCGCCGCCGAAAAGGAAAAGAACGGTCTGCCCCTGGAAGAACATGATGCCCTCACCAGTTTTCCGGACGGAAAGTAATCATTGTACACTTAAAAACGGCTCCGATTATCCCATTCAGAGGTTTCGGAGCCGTTTAATATTTGAATTCTCTTAAAAAAATTTGACGAAACGCTCTTTTTCAGGTACACTGTGCTTTGGTTTTTACGGTTATACTTAGAGAAAGGTCGTAATGTTTCTATGGAACAGAGCTACATTGCCCGCACCAGCGGCATCAAAGCACGGGACAAAATCGGATATGCGATGGGAGATGTCGCCTCCTGTCTGGTCTTCGGTCTGACCCAGAGCATCCTCAACAAGTACTACACCGATATTTTGCAGATCGGCGTTTTGAGCGTCATGATCATGACCATTATCGCCCGCATCTGGGATGCCATCAACGACCCAATCTGGGGCCGTCTGATTGACCGGGCAAAGCCCAAAAAGGACGGCCGTTACCGGCGCTGGATGAAAATCTTCGCCATCCCGGTTGCGCTTTCCGCGGTACTTATGTTTGCAGATGTTCGCGGCTTCTCTGCCAGCGGCAAAGTAGCGTGGATCTATGTCACCTATATTCTCTTCGGTATGCTCTACACCTGCATCAACATTCCTTACGGATCCCTTGCGCAGGTGATTACCTCCAGCGACAAAGAGCGTTCTTCCCTGTCCGTCTTCCGCTCCATCGGCTCCACCTTCGGCGCCATGCCCGCCATGGTCCTGGCCAGTATGTGCTATGTGAAGCTTGCTGACGGCAGTTCGCAGATGGATTACCACAAGGTCTTTGTCGGTGTCGTGGCAATCTCTGTTCTGAGCATTCTGGCCTATTTCCTTTGCTATGCCTGGACGAAGGAGCGTGTGGAGACTGCTCCGGAACCCTCGGAGAAGGGACAGACCATGAAGGTCATCCGGGTTCTGCTCAAAAGCCGCCCCTTTATGGCGGTAAGTCTTGCAAGCATGTTGTTCCTGGCTGCCCAGATGTTCGGTCAGGGCTACAATACCTATCTGTTCGACCACTACTTCCACGCCACCGGGCTTACCATGCTTCCTACGGTATTCCAGTATCTGCCCGTCGCGGTTATCATGTTCTTTGCCTCCCGGCTGGGGAACAGATTCGGTCGGCGTGAAGTCTGCTCCTATGGAATTCTCCTCGCCGCTGTGTTCTATCTGATTCTCTTTGTGCTGGCGCTGTTCGGCATTACGAATGTCTGGCTCTATCTCGCAGCCTGCCTGATGTCAGGCATCGGCACGGCGTTTATCTTCCTGCTGGTCTGGGCTCTCGCCACCGACGCCATCGACTATAACAAAGTCACCTACGGTCTGAACGACGAGGCCACCAGTTATGCTTTCTATTCCTTCATGCGCAAGCTCGGCACCACCGTCGCAACCATTCTCATTAACGTTCCGCTGCTGCGCATCGGCTACAACGGCAGCACGCTGAACACCGAAGGGCTGACGCCTGAGGCGCTGAAGAGCATGTACAACTCTTCTGTCATGATCCCGGCGCTTCTCTTCCTGTCCGTCTTTCTTCTGCTCCGCTTCATGTATCCTCTGGGCAAGAAGGAGATCGACGCCCTGCAGATCGAAAAGGAAAAGCTCATGGAAAAAACAGGGAAATAAGCTTTCTGCCATACTGAAAACGTGCGCACTGTCTGTCTTTCGGCAGCCGGTGCGCACGTTTTGTTGTATCCCTATATGCTGAGGTCCGGCGTGTTGTCACGCTGATAGGAAGACCAGTTTCCGTTCTCGATCAGTTCCTCTCTCGCCAGTACAGTCAACAGTTCTTCTGTCTGCCCGTGCCCATCCAGGAACGCCGACATCCTGTGATAGAAGCGCTCCATTTTCTGATGGTCAGAAAATGTCCTTGGGAGAGACTGCCGTCCGTAATAGTTGGAAACAAACAGCGTTATGGCAGAAATGGTGCCCAGCAGAATTTTCAGAACCGTGCGAAACGCCTCTGCATCCTTCAGCTCCACCACAGGCTGGAGGATCAGTCCCCCAAAAAGCAGTTCAAACAAAACCGCGGCGGCATACAGCGCGATGCTCAAAACCAGCGCCGTGCGGACTGTACGGTCGCTGACCATGAGTTGCCTGTGCGAGCGTTTTCCTGCCTCCCGGTGATATTCCAGCTGTTTCTCCACCCAGCATTCCCGAATGTCGTGCTTCTCTCCCAGCAGCGTACCGATACTGAGCGCACAGAGAGCGTCCATCATCTATACGCTCTCCTGTTGTGTCCAGGAAAGCAGTTCCTCCGCCCGGACCCGGGCGCCGGCGTAGATCAGGTAGGTCTGTACGCGCAGGCACTCGGAGAGCGAACGATATTCCAGGTACCGGCGATGACAGTCCGAACGGATGGCATACCAGGTACAGCCCCAGGCTGCAAAAAGCATGAATCCGCAGACCAGAATCATCCAGATGAGCCTCGCGGAGTCGTACATCAGGAAGGCAAAAGTCAGAACCGCGCTTGATACCGCGAGCAGCCCAAGTATCCGGCGGTATCGCTTTGCAGAGAGGCGGCTCAGCTTTCCGGCCTTTCGCCCGACCATCTCCAGCGTTGCCAGTCGAGGGTCTGTGCCGGCCCCTAGCGGGAGTCTTGAGGCCATATCCTCCCGGATTTCTCCTGCCTGCCGGTTGAATTCGTCTGTCTTTCGGAGTGCATCCGATACCGTTTCCCAGTTTCCCAGCATGTGCACGGTTCCTGCTGCCTCTCCGTTTCGTTCCCCCCGCGGCGTAAAAATATGCAGGACCGCCTCATTGCTGCCGGATCGTACGGAAACCCCGTTTTCCGGATAATAACTGCCGTTCAGAGCAAAATCTACTGCTTCCGCGGTGCCGCACGCTGCGGCGGTACCCGGTCCGCCATCCCAGAGTGCCAGCAGGATGTGACTGTGTGCCGCTATATAGATACCCGTTTGCCGAAACCGATAGTCCCGATTGCTTCCTCCACCCGGAAGCGGTTCGGTGTCTGGCGCGACAAATAGCTGCTCCGCCCGATTACAGTGGTGGTCAAAGCGAGTGTTTCCCTGTGTGCTGAAATCCTGCTTGAAATCTTCCCGTTCCCTCGGCAATGCAGCAATCAGAGGAATTCCGAGCTCCTCGGCGGCGTCGGCACAAAGCAGGTCACCGCCTTCGGCAAGGGAACTAAGCATAACAAAACTGGAGTTGGGATATCGCCTCTGAAGTTTTGCAAGTTCTGTTATTACTGCCGTGTAAACGGCAGATCGATCCTGTTCCCGGATCTGGCGGTGTCCTGTGACCCCAATGATGATGGGAATTTTTGCTTCTGTTTCCATTACGGTTTTTCCTGCTTTTCTACAGGTCCTTTCGATTTAGGGAGAGTATTCTTCCATCTGGTTTCTCCGGGACGGATATCAGAGCCGGTAGATTCGGGAGCCGTCGTAAGCCTTTATCAGTTCAAGCAGCTTGTTGAAAGGCTTCCAGTCTTTGTCCTTATAAACTTTCGGGAGCCGCTGATAATGGGCCCGGATCTCGTCATGCGTCAGTCTCCCGTCCATGCATAGTTTGTGACAGCGCAGCTGTTCGCGCAGGGCAGCTCGCGCTGCACTTTCCTCTCCATCCGGCACATCTAGCGGCAGCGTTTCATATTCGTTCCCATAGCGCCAGCCCATTGCCTGATGCTCACACACCCAGCGTTCATGCTCCATGGGCGCAAAGATCGCCGCGTCCTTTGCGCTGAATCGTTCGACCATATCATAGTCCACCAGCTTATCCGTATAGAAACAGCCGATCGCATTCAGATAGGCAGCGAAATGCCGCGTGCGGCCAAGCGTGGAAAGCCTGTACTCCAGCGAGCAGGCGTTGAATTTTTCCTCCATTGCTTCCCGGCTCGGTTCTCCGGGCATGTTTCTGGCATGCAGGGCAACCGCAAAATCGAAGAAATGCAGGAAGTTGCTCCCGGAGAGATAGGTTCGTTTTTTCTCGCGGTTGACCCGACGGAGCCTCAGACTGACTGTTAGAGGAATGGCTGTGGTGTCCACAATCCGCTCAATATCCACAGTAAAATCCGGTTTGTCACCCGCCATATCGCTGTAGGCCTTCAGACGGGGTTTTTTCGTCGTCGGATCTGCCTCCCATGCTGTTCGTTGTCGCTCATACGCTTCGATCTTCTCATGCTCTGCCGCATCATAGAAATACAGCGCGCGGATTGCCTGCCCCGTAAAGTCAAACCCCGCCGCCATGGGGTGCAGCTCCCTGCGTGAATTGCGTCCATAGGAGGTGCGATCCCAGCATTGCAGTTCGTCGCAGAGCATCAGCAGCCAGGCCAGCGGATGGAGGTCCATGCGAAGGGGTGCCTTTCGCTTTTCCGCTTTCTTATCCTTGTAAAAAGCGATGGCAAACTTATACAGGCTGTTGTGGAGCATAATAGCGGAGAGAGCGTCCACATGCTTCTCCGTCAGGCTCTCCGCTCCAAGTTCCTCCACCAGTTCCTGATACAGCCGCGCCGCGCTGAAGAAAGCATGATCCATAAAATAATCGAAGTCATCCGGATGCACCGGTTTACGGTTCAGGATATCCAGCATATATTCTTCCGTAAAATCATAGGTTTCTCCCAGTTTCTCCGTAATATCATGGGCGAGCAGCTCGCTCGTGGTTTCAAAATGCCGGTGATACATGGTCTCAAAGTGGACTTTCGCTGCCTCATCCAGGGTTGTCAGCGATTCTATGGATTGATAGGCCAGGAAGAAACTTCCCATGCCGCGTTCCTGATCCTCCACCTCGAAATAACTGAGCACCTGCTCGAATGGGAGTTCAAAGGGATATCCGATGTCATGAAACAGTGCGGTCAGCCCCCAGTATTCCAGAAACAGATTCGCCGCTTCATGATCGGGCTTCGCCTCCAGTCGGTAAAACGCCTGAAAGCGTTTCCGATATGCTTCGTTCGTTTCATAGATGGCAAGGCCGAGCGCAAACACATACACAGAATGGGAATAGTGATCCCGATGCTTCATCAGAAGCGAGCTGCCGTTTGCCTCATACTCCGACAGAAGCTCCACCATCTTCTTTGATCTGCCGTACTGTCCGAAGAAGATTTCCAGATAACAGTAATACACGGCATAGGCATCCTCGGCCACACCGGAATCAATAAAGGTCTCCAGTGCCTTCTCCAGGCACAGTCGGTTGATGTCCTGCTCCATGTTATACGGGATCTGATTGGGCTTGATGCTTTTTCCCTGGTATCGCCCGTTCTTCTCCTCCTCTTCCTTTACTGCGTCAAAGCAGAGCTCCTCACAGCGATTATGGAGGAAACGCAGCGCGGCGGATTTCAGGTCATTCCGGTTCCTGCGGTTAATATACAGCGGCGGTTGCCATGGGCCCACATCGGTTCCGAAGCGTTCTCTGTTTTCTTTTTGCATTTTTTCAATTGCGGTATAGGACATATTGACAAGCCTCCTGTGATGTTCCCCGTCTGGCCGCGCTTTGCTCAGGCGCCAGTGGATTCAAAATTCAGGCCGAATGCCCGGGCATATTTTTCCGCATAACTGCCCGGAACACCGATGATGGTCACCTTGCTGTTCGGACTGAAAGCCTTGTCATGGATGGACGGTTCCGGCGCAAGAATCGTGACGCTTCTGAGCCGGGCACATTCACGGAATGTGTCCTCTCCCAGCGCGGTCACGCTCTCCGGAACCACGACTGTCTCAAGCTTCAGACAGGAATAGAACGCACCGTACCCCAGCTCCGTGAGACTCTCCGGCAGAACGGCCTCCGGAATTGCAATATAGGCAAACGCCCAGCCGCCAACCTTCCTCAAGGCAGACGGGAAGTTCATCTCTGAAAGTGAAGAACAGCCGTGAAACGCCCGATATCCGATGGTGCTCACCGTGTCCGGAAGGATCAGCTTCTTCAGTTCTGTATGCCCCTCAAAGCACTTCTCATCGATCATCGTCACCGGAAGCCCTTCTACCAGGGCCGGGACCTGCACATACGGGTCTCCCTCGCCGAAGTATTTTGTCAGGGTGACAGCATGTGCGTACACCTTGTAGAGATAATTGGAGATGTCTTCAACGGGTTCCGTGTCGTCTTCTGTTTCTTCCACAGCCTGGGCAGCCGGGGCCGGCGTTGTCTCCGACGTCAGAGCGGCAGCCGGGGCCGGTGTCGCTTCCGGTGTCGCTGTCACTTCCACAGCCGGCGTCGGCGCTGTTTCTGTGCCCTGCTCCAAAACCGCCGTTTCTATCGGCGCTGCAGAATTCTCCCGTGGGTTCGTCCTTCCTGTCAGGATAATAGCTGCCATAACGAACAGGGCAAGAACCGCCGCGCACAATAGCAGGATCCATGAGCGCTTCTTTTTCCCCGATATTGCCGCTGCGGGAGCTCCGGTTTTCTCATTCTGATCACCGCTCTGCTCCCCCGGCTCTTTCGTATCTTTCTCTTTTACAGTCCGGGTGTGTCCGTCGCCCAGAACGGATTTCGCAACGCCGCAAAGCTCTTCGATATTCTGTTCCAGCGTTCCATTCATGGCATCCAGCCAGTGTACGGCGGAAAGGTAGTAACGCATTCCCCCGCTCGGTGCACTGTCCGTCATGCGAAACGGGACGATCACCGCGCCGGTTCTGACTGCATTGTTAACCTCCCGCAGCACCTGGCGCGAAGCGTTGGAAAAATCTGTAAAAACCAGGACCAGAATCTTCGTCTCCTCGATGGCATCAATGATTGATCCGGCCCAGTCCGCCCCAGGTTCGATATCTCTCGGCGCATACCAGCAGCGGATCCCCTCACGCTCCAGTCTGGCGCAGATGGCGTCCGCCGCCGCCTTATCCTTATGGGAATAACTGATAAAAACGTCATGTGCCATATCTTACACCTTCTTGATCTGTTCTCCCCCGGCTTCGTATTTCACCGTCAGGGGCGGGACGCTGTTACATGTCCGGCTCGATCCTGTCCAGGATTTCCCCGCTGTGGCCATCCACAACGTACATGAAGTCACCGTATTCCGAGCCAAAGCTGATTGTCCAGGTGCCGTCGGTGCGAAGTGACACCTTGATATTTTTTGCTTCCGGAATTTTGATCGGGCAGACCGAAAAGGCCTTGTTAATGGCATCTTCTGCCGTCAGGTCTTCCTGAAACCCTTCTTCCTTCTTCGCGCTTTCGATATCGGGCTCATTCCTCTCAACAAGATTGCCGTCTGCGTCCACAACATACATAAAGTCGCCATAGGCAGAGCCGAAGCTGACTGCCCAGCTGCCGTCCGCACGGTGAGAAACCTTGAGCTTCTTGGCCTGCTCAATGGAAATGGGGCAGGTTTCAAACACGATATCCAGTGCTCTGGCATCATCAACCGGTTCCCGGAAATTCTCCTGCCCTTTCGCCGCTTCGATATCCGGCTCTTCTCTGTCCTGAATCTCGCCGGTTGTACTGTCCACTACATAGAGGAAATCTCCATAGGCAGAGCCGAAGGTAACCGTGGAACGGTCATCCGCTCGGCGGGAAACCTTGATGCTGCTGGTCGCAGTAATATCGATGGGACATTCCTCTCCGGCTCCTCCTTCTCCAGAACTTTCCCCGTGAAAGGATCCAATACATAAAGGAACTCGCCGTATGCGGAAGTGAAGCTGAGCGCCAGGGTATCGTCAGTGCGCATGCTGCTGGTGATTCGGCCTGTTTGTTCCATCCCAAGGGGACATTCCCGGAAAGCTGCCGACAGCAGTTCCCCAAACTCCATCGGCTCCCGGAAGTCCGTCTGTGCTCTTGCCGCCTCGATGTCCGGTTCCTCACTGTCCCGGATTTCACGGGTTTCGAGGTCAATGACATAGAGGAAGGGCCCGTAAAACGAATCAAACGTGACCGTCCACAGCCCATCCGGCTGCTTCTGCATTTTGATGTTTTTTACATACCCGGTCTCCACCGGACAGACGTCGCAGATAACATGATACAGCTCCTGCGCCTCATCCCCGCTCTCATCTTCCGCACTCGCACGACCGTCGAAGGGCAGAAGTCCGAACAGCATAACAAATACCAGCAGCATAGTACCCAGTGCTTTTGTTTTTTTCATTGATATCATCTCCCTGTTTCTTGATAATCAGCAAAGAAACTACTTCCCAGAATATTATAGCAAACGAAAAGCGCCGATGTGTGCAGCCTGCACACATCGGCGCTTTTCCGGAGCTTTTTTTGTAATGTTTTTCTATTCGATCATAATGACAAACGGTACGTCTCCCAGGGCGTCCGCCGCTGGTTTCATGTCTGCGGAGATATATACTTCCTCCAGCTGGGGAAGCTGCTTCAGCACGCCGAGTTCCGTCACTGGAATGTTCCCAATCTTCAGCACCTTCAGTCCGGTATGAACAGCCAGAGGGGACAAGTCGGGCACCTCCGTATGGTCGATTTCCAGTCGTTCCAGCCGGGTCACATGATCCAGATCGTGAAGATCATCCAGTCCTGACCATGCTATACGGAGATCCAAAATGCTTTTGCCGTCCAGATACCGGTAGCTCTCCGTTGGATTGGAAATATCCAGAAAATCAAAGTTTCCCAGATCCCGCATGATGGACGGCTCATAGCTGCGTACGCTGCAGAGGTCGAGAAAGGCCAGATTTGGACACTTTGTCAGCGGAGAGATATCCCGAACCGGATTATCGTTAAGGCCGGCATAGGTCAGACGGTTCATTCCTGCCAGGACAGCGATGTCCGTAATATAATTGTGTTTTAGCTCCACCTTACTGAGCTTTGTGAGGCTGCTCAGCACCGAAATATCCTCCAGCTCCTGTGCCACGATGCAGACCTCTTCCAGATTCGGCATCATGCTCAGATCTGTCAGCTCCGTCATGCTGCCCCGAGTCGACCGACCTTCGGCATACCAGCGATTGACAGCCGAATAGAAAGCATCCGAGTCCGGATATGCTTCACCCGCGACAACATATACCCCTGTTACCTGTGGCAGCAGCTCCGATGTAATGGCCGCATTTCCCTCCAGTCCCAGGTTCAGCCGCACCGCCTGTTCGATCAGCGGCTGTGAGAATGTAACCGCTTTATCACGCATGTGAAAAGCAGAGCCAATTCCGACCGCGGCAAGGGCAAGCAGCAGAACCATTGCCGTTGAGAGAACAAGGCTTCTTTTCCGCCGGCATGCGGGTCTCGCCCGGAGCAAGGCGCGCTTTACCTGTTTTACATCAGCAAAGCGCCGCTCCGGATCGAAACAGGAGCAGTGTGCGATTACCTTGTCCAGTGGCGTATGGCTCTCTCCTGATATTCTCGTTTCATGATGCAGCAGCCAGAAGAGCAGAATACCGAGAGAATAAATATCGGAACGGGAGTCGGTCTGGGAAAAACCGTACTGTTCCGGCGGGGCAAAGCCCTGTGTCCCGAGCGCAACGGTGTCCATCTCTTTTTCTGTGTGCGCCCGGGCAATTCCGAAGTCAATCAGAACTGCCGTACCGTCAGGCTGAACAACAATATTCTGCGGTTTGATGTCCCGATGAATAACCGGCGGGCTCATGTCGTGCAGGACTGCAAGCTGATCGCAAAGCTGCAAGCCAAACTTCAGCACTTCTTCCTCGGTGAAGCATCTGTGCTCCGCCAGCGCAGCCAGTGTATCACCGGGGACATACTCACGCAGTACACAGCGCATCCGTTCATTGCGGTACTCGGCGAGAAATCTCGGCATCGGCGCGGCGTCAAGCCTTTGAAGCATTTCCGGTTCACTGTGCCCGTAGAGGGCGTCGTCTCTCAGGTAGCATTTCACTACACATAGCGTGCCCTCTTTCCGGTGCTTTGCCACAAGTGTCCTGGAAGTCTCTTTTTCCGAACAGCATTCCAAAAGCTCATAGTTATCCGTAAGCTCCCGGGGATACTCTGCCTCGTCAGGAAGATCGGGAACCACAAAGGCTTTCTCTTCACTTCCCATTTCAGCCCCCCAGCATCGTCATGCCATATATTGCCAGCGTATCCTGCACAGCAAGGATGTCGTAACCCTTCTGCAGGCCGTAAAGAATCACGGCATCCCGCTTCAGTTTTGGATACAGGGGGCTCTTTCCCGCTGCCCGCAGGAGCCTCTGTGTTTCGGGCACACCAAAACCCGCACCGAATGCGAGCTGAATCACCTTATCCCGGGAAGGGCGCCTCGTACCGTTAAACAACTGATGCCCATACGTGCGCTCAATCTGTGACTGCTCAATCACCTGCGCCGGAGTCAGTTTTTTCCCTGCGCACAGTTCCTGAAGCAGATTGCAGAAATCCGGTGTCTGAAATGCCCCTTCGTTGTTTTTCAAAAACTGATCCAGACTGCTTGTTTTTAGCAGCTGCCTCATCAGGGTGTTGGTATTGATCCTGTCCGACATAGACTCCCCTCCCTGTTTGAATCTGCCTGTTTTCAGTATAGTGGGATGCGGAGATAAAAGCAAGCATCTTTATGCCTTTTCCGCGCATTGTTCCGCACAATCTGTACACTTCCTCCGCGTCCGCTTTCAGCAGACCGCAGAACAAGTATCTTTTTCACCGGATTTACTTGCATCTTGCCTCTATTTTCGCTATACTCGCATCAACAACTTCATCATGGAAAGAGGGAATCTCATGAGTAAAAAGAAGCTCGGTTTTGGTCTGATGCGTCTTCCGCTTCTCAATGCGGAAGATGAGAGTACCATTGATATGGAACAGATGAAGCACATGGTGGACCGTTTTCTGGAGCGCGGTTTTACCTATTTCGACACCGCCTGGATGTACCACGGCGGAAAAAGTGAAGAGGCCGTCCGGGAGGCTCTGGTGTTGCGTCATCCACGGGACAGCTTCACCCTGACGACCAAGCTGCCCTCCTATATGCTCAAGAAGGAAGAAGACCGAGAATGGCTGTTTCAGGAACAGCTGCGAAAAACCGGCGCCGGATACTTTGACTATTACTGGCTGCACGATGTAAACGCCAACTCCATAAAGACATTCGACCGCCTGCACTGCTGGGAATTCATTCAGGAAAAGAAAGCCCGGGGACTGGTTCGTCATATCGGCTTCTCCTACCACGACGGTCCGGAGCTTTTGGATCAGATTCTCACCGCTCACCCCGAAATCGAATATGTCCAGCTCCAGCTCAATTACCTCGACTGGGAGAGCCTGGGTGTCCAGAGCCGCAAATGCTATGAGGTCGCAACAAAGCACAAACGTCCTGTCATCGTGATGGAGCCGGTCAAGGGGGGCACACTCGCCAAGGTTCCGGAGGAACTGGCGCAGATATTTAAAAGCAGGGAACCTGAGATGTCCGTGGCGTCCTGGGGGATCCGCTTC
>OCTW011530369.1_pt1 | contig 14319 bp, 10 predicted proteins | sample 1539671 | NCBI WGS metagenome assembly OCTW01 (sample SAMN02144230, study PRJEB22623) | gut metagenome | biome: sheep rumen | host: Ovis aries | place: New Zealand
GTGAAGAGGAGGAGACTCGAACTCCCACGTCACAATTGACACTACCCCCTCAAAGTAGCGCGTCTACCAATTCCGCCACCTCTCCATCATGTAAAGTCTTGAATAAAAAGTGCCCAGAACAGGACTCGAACCTGCACGTATCTCTACACACGCACCTGAAACGTGCGCGTCTACCAATTCCGCCACCTGGGCTTAAGCTTTCGCTTGTTGGTATTTATTCAAGACATTGAGCGGTAAACGAGACTCGAACTCGCGACCCCGACCTTGGCAAGGTCGTGCTCTACCAACTGAGCTATTACCGCGTAACCCCGCTTAGCAAGGTGCATTTCTCTAAATGCGGTTGCAAAGGTAACGTTTTTTTCTGAACCGACAAACTTTTTCTCGATTTTTTTCAAAAAAAACTTCATTTGTGTGATTATTCGCCGAGGTGTGGTTGAAGCTCAGTCCATGCGGTCGCGGTAGTCCTCATAGCGGAACTCCCTGAGAATCTCCAAGTTCCCGTCGGTGTGAAGCAAAGCGATGGAAGGATGGCTGATGCCATTAAACATATTGGTCTTGACCGTCGTATAATGCAACATATCCTCGAAAATCACCTCGTCGCCCACCTGCAGGGGTTTGGGGAATCGCCATGCCCCCATGAAGTCGCCAGCAAGGCAACTGTTGCCGCCAAGCCGATAGACACACCCTGTGGCATCATGATCAGCCTCCGACAAAGGGAGAGACTCAGCGCCTCGCACCACAGGCTGATAAGGCATTTCCAGGCAGTCGGGCATGTGACAGGTGAAACTGACATTGAGAATCGCCGTCTTGATGCCATGATCCTCGACCAGGTCGACCACTGACGACCTGAGGAATCCCGTCTGCCAGCCAAAAGCGCTTCCTGGCTCGAGAATCACCTTCAGCCACGGATACCGTTGGTGGAATCCCGTAAGCAGACGGATCAGTCTTGGCACATCATAGTCGTTTCGGGTCATGAGATGTCCTCCCCCGAAATTGATCCACTTGATCTGTGGAAACCAATACGAGAATTTCTCCTCTATGTGCACAAGCGTGCGTTCAAACACATCTGAGCCGCTCTCGCAATGGCAATGGCAATGGAAGCCATCGATGCCAGAAGGCAAAGAATCGGGCAACCGGTCTGCGGTCACTCCGAAGCGCGTCCCTGGGGCACAGGGGTTATAGAGGTCGGTGCCCACCTCACTGTATTCGGGATTGACCCTCACCCCAAAACTCAGGGCAGGATTCACCGCTTTGGCACGATCAGCAAACCGCCGCCACTGCGAAAGCGAGTTGAATGTCAGGTGGCTGGAACAACGGGAGATCTCGTCTATCTCATAGTCGGTGTAAGCCGGGGAAAAGGTGTGGGCAGGCACGCCAAATTCCTCCAGAGCGAGACGAGCCTCAGAGAGAGAACTGGCCGTGGTGGCATGAATATACTCACGGAAAATCGGGAATGTCTTCCACAACGCATAAGCCTTGAAAGCAAGGATGATTTCCACATCTGCCTCCTTAGCCACACGGCTGATCAATGAGAGGTTATCGCGCAGTCGTTTCTCCTCCATGACATACATCGGGGGCAGCATGGTCATTTCGCGCATCTTCTCTGCCATTCTATCGTCATCATCCTTTCCTTTCACCATATTGAATTACCGCAACTAAAAGAAACATGTCAGGAAATAACCTATACGGGCCTTATCGTCGCCGAAGTTCTTCTTTCCGTCGAGCGAGTTGTTAAACGGTTTGTCGAGATAATGCTTGTAATACACCCCGAAATCCACGGCCCGACTTCTCCATCCGATGACAGGAACAATGGCCAGACTACTTTTACGGAAAACGCTGTTTTCCTCGTAATAATGCTTCAGCACACCGCCATCCCTGGCCTTGAAGCCCAGTTCTCCGCCGCATCCCACATAAAACTTGGTCCATTTGCTGGTGGAGAAGAGTTGAAGTTTGACGAAAGCGGGTATCACGACCTGTGCGCCGGCATCTACGATGCCCAATCCGTTTTTGGTCTCCTCAGGACGCGGGTCTGCACCCAGATACTCAATGTATTCCACACCGAAAGAAACATTCAGGAAATCAGATTTCGCTCCGACGTTGCACATCAGTCCGAGCCCTAAACCAGCTGCCTGCTTGTAGAAGTCGCCTGTATGATAAAGTCCGAAGGTGATACGAGGGTCGTCTGCCTTCATGCCAAGACCCGTTGCAGAGGAGAGTTCTTTGCCTGCTGGTGGACGCTGTGCATTTACCATTATCGATGACAGCAATAAAAGAAGGATCCATGTATTTCTCATCTTAGTACAGTTTGTTGTGGGTTGTATATTATCAATGTCTATATAAAGTAGTGGCAGAATGACGATGTAAAGGTAAGAAGAATTATTCACAAACCACAACAAATAGTTGAAAAAGTGACTCTCCGTATTGTTTTTGAATCAGGAAGACGGCGTTTTTCGGTTCACATATCATGTGTGCTGCAGGGATATTTTCCCACATCGTCCCTTTCTTTAGCCAGAGTCGAGTCATCGAGACGGCTGAGCCAATCAGCAGTCAGTGAGGAATCGAAGGGATTGGGATGCTCTCCTGACTCCGCTACAGACAGATACGTGATAGCCGGCAAGATCATCCTCACAAGAGCCTTGTCGGCTTTCGCTTTCTCGACAGCGTCGACGAACAATGCATCATCCACGATCTCGCAAGTGACACCGCCAGGGAGCAAATCGGTCAGCGGATGCAAATGAGGAGATGCCAGATGACAAATGGCGGGAACTTTTGCTGACAAGCCCAACCTGACCAACGCACGGGACACCACTTCGACAGGAGACACATCGACAGACAATACGCCCAAGGACTTCGGCAGCATGCCTAAATGCGCACACAGCCTCATGGCCATAGCCAAGCCATTTTCTTCCGCATTACGCTGGAACATGCCATCCTTTAGTCGAGGTGCCAAATGCCCCACTCTCATCACCACGGCATCCAATTCGCCCTCTGCCATCTTCGCTAACAAAAGACGCTCGGCTAAAAACTTGGAATATGAATAGGGATCTGCCCAATGCTGGCCAACATACAAATCTCGTTCAGTGAGCCGGTGAAGCGATTGGCCAGAAGAACAGAGTCCGGCAATACTCAGAGTAGACACATGGACCAGGCGTGCATGACATGCAGTACAAAAACGGATAAGTGTCGTAAGCGCATCGGTATTGATGCGCTGCAAATGACCAAGACCTGCGAAATGTCGCACATCCGCCGCACAATTGATCACAGCCCGGAAATCCTGACCATACAAGAGGTCAAGACAGGATTCGTCGGTAAGGTCACCTGCCACAGCCATCACACGGCTACTCGGGGTCAGCTCATGGAAATAGAAAGAAAACGCTTCCTCCACCCGACGGAAAGCACCTGCATCATCCGCTGCCCTGACAAGACAAACAACCAGGTCATCGCTTTCTGAAAGGAGTTGATGCAGCACGTGGGCTCCAAGAAATCCCGTGGCCCCGGTCAAGAGGATTTTTCCCCCTATCCTGCCCGAAAGCGGGGCAGCATCCTGACATGAGGCATGAATGAAGTGATGGGTGTGGCTGTAATCATAATCACTGGCCGTAAAATATGACAGCGCGGACCGAGACATCAAGAAACCAGCCAACATCCGAGGTGACGGGTTCTTGAAGACACAGCCATAGTCAACAGAAAGGCCATCTTTCTCCAACTCCACCAAAAGCTGCATCACAGAAAGGGAAGAACCACCGAGGATGAAAAAATCGTCATCCACCCCGACATGACCGACCTGCAAGACCCGTTTGAAAGCAGCGCACAACTTCCGTTCGAGCGCATTTTCCGGAACGGATACAACCGCTCTGACGACGGAGGGAGATGGAAGGCTTTTCCGATCAATCTTTCCGTTTGGCAACAACGGCATCCTGTCCAAACGCACCCAGTAGGATGGTATCATATAAGATGGACAAGACTCACGCAACTGACTTGAAAGGATCCTCTCGTCGGACTGACCAGCAGAAGTGTAATAGGCGCACAACTGATCATGGCCATGAGGCGACACCACCATGACACATACCTGAGAAACCATCGGAAGCAAAGACACCATCCGCTCCACCTCATCGGTGGAAACCCTGTAGCCATTGATCTTGACCTGACGATCAAGGCGGCCGATATACTCCAACTGCCCTTCCCTATTCCAGCGCACCAAGTCACCTGTATGGTAGACCTTGACTCCTGGCAGGCCCGACATCCAGAACCGGGATGCGGTGAGCTGAGCATCCCCCCAATAGCCCACCGCCATCTGAGGGCCGCTGAGGCACAACTCACCCACGATGCCCCACGGAAGGAGGCGGCCATCAGCATCCATGACAAAGGCCCCAAGATGGTCGAGAGGCCGTCCTATCGGAATGACCCCATAGACACGGTCTTGTTCCAACTCATAGTAGGTGGCATCCACACAGAACTCCGTCGGTCCATAAGTATTATAGACATGACAAGACGTGCATGGGGCAACAGTAAGCCGCTCGCCTCCCAGACAGATGTATTCCAATGAAGGATGAGGTTGGGATGCCACCATCACCCCAAGCTGCGTGGTATAGCAACCGCCCGTCACGCCGTGACAGTCGATAAACTGGTGTATCCTGCTGAGGTCATGCCTCACCTCCTCGGGCATCATCATCACACGCCCGCCCACCGTGAGGACAGGGAACAAATCCTCTACAGAAGCATCAAAAGCCAGCGAGGCATGGCAACTGATGCGGCTCTCGGCGGTGATATGCCAGCGGCGGACGAGGAAACGCACCAGATTGGTCAAAGCACGATGAGGGATCATGACACCTTTGGGAAGTCCTGTACTGCCAGAAGTATAAATCATGTATGCGAGGTCGGCATTATCAGGCAGGGGGACTTCCGTAGCACGAAAGAATTCTGACGATGGCGGCAAGTTCTCAGGATCAAGCAACAAGGAGAAACCCGCATCGGCATTTAACCTTTCGGCCATTGACGGAGGAAGAGAGGGGGCCACGGGAACGTATGCCGCTGCCGTGCGCATGACTGCAATCACGGCGGTCAAGAAACCAAGGCAGGGTTTGGTTCTCACGCCTACGAAATGGCCACGCTGCACCCCTTTCTTGCTCAACCATCCCGACAGGCTGCGGGATTCATGTTCCAATTGGGCATACGTCAAATGATTCTCACCATCTGAAACTGCAACAGCCTGTGGCGTGCGTGCAGCTTGTTCGAGAAACAGATCGATGAATGTCTTCTGTGGGTCATCGTCCACTACCTCTCCCATAGATCTTTCGACGATGCGCTTTCTCTCCTCTTCTTCCACGGTTTCCAATCCACTGACAGGATCGTCGGTATGCCGTATCATCTCTTGCACACAAGTCGCCATAGCCTTTGCGAAAGCCTTCAGTTCGTGCATGCCCACACAGGCTTCGCTGGCATCCACCCTGACCTCATACTCTCCGGTACGTGAATAGACCACACAGTTGAGTCCATTGCAGCTCTCGCCTTGGTGGATCTGCATACCCTTGACACGCTCGCCGCCAAGCAGCACTTGCTCCATGATGTCATCACCCTGAAAAGCAAAAGAGACTGACGCCGACTGACGGAAGTCATTGCAAAAATGGGTGTAGGGATAGGCGGAATAACGCACGGCATCCATCAGCGGGAAACGAAAACTCCTCACGAAGTCAGCGACAGGCGTATCGCCCTTTATCTCAAATGCCAGAGGCACCGTCTCGACAAACATGCCATAGGCTTGCCGCAGACGACGGGAATGCCTGCCATGGCTCAAAGTGACAAAAGCCACCTGTGACGAATGGCACCACTTGGAGAGCAAGACCGTGAAAGCCGCCAGAAAAAGCAAGTTGCTCTGGGTGTGGCAAGTCTGGCACCAATCGTCTATCTGCTGACGAGGCAGTAATTCACTGACCGTCACATCGCGTCCGACAACTCCTGAACGAGTCATAGGGAGAGAAGAGAAATCCACGCCGTCAAACAGACGGCGGTAATAAGCCTTTGAACGCTCATAATCAGGCCCGCCGATCAGTGCTGCCTTGCATTCAGCATAGGAAAACAAGCCATCGCGAGAATCCTCCTCCAAAGACTTCCCCTCGTATGCCGCTGCCAAATCATGTTTGAGGAGCGCATGAGCAATCGTCATGCCATCCGCCATGATATGATGGAAGTCCATCAACAACCAGACATGCTTCTCGGTTTCGATGATTTCAAAACGGCATAATGGACGAGGAGAGAATAACAAAAAGGGTCTGACGAATCCATCATGCAAGTAGGCATTCAACTGAGATTCCGTCATCCTGGAGCGTTTCAACTCAGGCTGCATTTCCATATCAGAACACTGCCGAGGATTTCCCCAATCACCCATCAAGCGCAAGCGCAGCACGTCCCTCTTGCGAAAGACTGTACAGACGGCACTTTCCAATCTTCCGGCATCCACAGCATGGGAGAAAGGGATGGCAGAAGGCAAATTATAAACAGTCGAACCAGGCAGTCGGCTACATGCCATCAGTATGCCTACCTGACTTTGCAAGAGCGGATAAGTCTTCACGATGCAAAAATAGGAATTTTTTCTTTGATTATCATTGTAAGAATGATGGATTTTTCATACTTTTGCAAGTGAAATGCATGATTCCTGCATTTCACAGTCAAGAATCACACAGACGATGAAGCTTGCCATCATGACCAAACCCACGTTTTTCGTGGAGGAAGACAAAATTCTGGAGGCCCTTTTTGAGGAGGGTCTGGAAGACTTGCACATTTACAAGCCCGGTTCCTCCCCTATCTATGTGGAACGTCTATTGTCACTGCTTCCTGAGAGCACCCATCGCCGTATCACCGTGCATGACCATTATTATCTGAAAGAAGAGTTCAGCCTGTACGGAATCCACATCGACGACTGCACCCTTCCCCGCCCTGCCGGATACCGTGGTAATTTCAGCCGCACCTGCAGCGATCTCTCCATGTTGAAAGAAGCCAAGAAGAAATCACGCTACGTGTTTCTGCGCAACATCTTCGACAGCCAGTCGGAGCAAGGGCAGCAGGCCACCTTCAGTCAGGCGGAACTGCAGATGGCCTCACGACAGGGACTGATCGACAAGCATGTCTATGCCCTTGGAGGTGTGTCACTTGACAACATACGCACCATCCGCGACTTGGGATTCGGAGGCGTGGTGGTCTGCGGCGATTTGTGGAACCGCTTCGACATCCACAATGAGACCGACTTCAGAAATGTGATCAGCCATTTTGAAAAATTGAAATCAGCAATAGCATAAACATAAAAACAACTACGAACAATGAATGACCAAAATTCCTACATGGTATTCTCGGGCACCAAGACCAGGTACCTTGCGGAAAAAATCTGTCAGAGTCTCGGCTGTCCCTTAGGCAGTCTGCAAATCACCCATTTCTCCGACGGCGAGTTCGCTGTCTCCTACGAGGAATCCATCAGAGGCCGTGACCTCTTCCTCGTGCAGAGCACTTTCCCCAATTCGGACAACTTCATGGAGCTGCTTCTGATGATCGATGCCGCCAAGCGCGCCTCGGCCCGCACGATCAATGCCGTGATGCCCTATTTCGGATGGGCACGCCAAGACAGGAAAGACAAGCCAAGAGTGAGCATCGGTGCCAAGCTTGTGGCAGACATGTTGAGCGTGGCCGGTGTCGACCGCGTCATCACCATGGATCTCCATGCCGACCAGATCCAAGGCTTCTTCGACGTTCCCGTCGACCACCTGTATGCCTCAGGCGTACTGCTGCCCTACCTTCAGTCACTCCGCCTCGACAACATGGTCATCGCCTCGCCCGATGTGGGCGGTTCGAAGCGTGCCAGTACCTATGCCAAGTACTTAGGTTGTCCGCTGGTGCTTTGCAACAAGACACGTGCCCGCGCCAACGTGGTGGCATCGATGCAGATCATCGGTGACGTGAAAGACAAAAACGTGATCATCGTGGATGATATCGTCGACACCGCCGGCACCATCAGCAAGGCAGCCGACCTGATGAAGGAATCAGGAGCCAAGAGCGTACGCGCCTGTGCCTCGCACTGCGTGATGAGCGGCCCCGCCAATGAGAACGTGATGAACTCCGCTTTGGAAGAGATCGTCTTCACCGACTCCATCCCCTACACCAGCCGTTGCCCTAAAGTGAAGCAGATCTCAGTGGCCGACATGTTTGCCGAGACCATCCGCCGAGTCATCTCCAACCAGAGCATCAGTTCTCAATACCTGATCTGACATGAAGAGAACCACCGGCATACTCACTGCCCTTGCATCCCTATTACTTGTGACCAGCTGCAGCTCAAAAAGCTATAGGTTGCATGGTGAGATGGAGGGAGCCACAGCTACCGACACCCTGTTTCTGATCACTGATCTGGAGAAAGGCCTCCCCTTCGACACCCTGTTGCTGAAAGACGGTAAATTCGAATATGAAGGAGAAGTGGACAGCACGACCATCTGCCTGCTCCGCATCAAGAGCACGGAGGAATCGATACAGCCCTTCTTCCTTGAACCCGGCGACATACATATCCAGTTGAAGAAGGGCCAAGGAGAATCGAAGATCAAGGGCACTCCCCTGAATGATGAATGGCAAGCGCTGAATGACTTCGGTTTTGAGAACCAGAACAAGCTTCAACAGATTATGGGCCAATTCTCTGACAGTCTGCCCGACACCGAGAAAGAAGCCCTCCAGGCCAAAGCCATGTCGGTGATGCAGGAGATGACCGACAAATATTTCTCCACAGCAGAGAAAAACATCAGAAACGAACTGGGTTTTCTACTTGTGACCAATCCTACCATTCTCAATGAGGAGCAGGTGCTGACGCTGATCAACAAGATGCCATCCCAGATGCGCCATCGCAAGGAAGTGAAGGGGTTGGAGGAATACTTGAAATCCTCCATGCATGACGCAGGCTCAGGAGAGAAAATATCTGATTTCAAAGCCCGGACACCAGAAGGGAAAGAGCTCAATGCCATGAGCGTGATTTCCCAGAACGAAATCACCGTGATCGATTTCTGGGCCAGTTGGTGCCAACCATGTATGCGTGAGATGCCGCACATGGTGGAACTATATTCGCTCTACCATGACAAGGGGCTGGGTATGCTTGGAGTGTCGCTCGATGACGATGGTGATGCATGGAAAGACGCAATCAAGAAGAGTCATGCCACATGGCCTCAGATTTCGGAACTCAAGCGCAACAGCGAGATAGCACAGCAGTTTGGCATCCAAGCCATTCCCCACACCATCATTGTCGACAAAGACGGAGTGATTCTGGTCCGCGGTCTGGTAGGTACAGAACTGGAGAATTTCATTCGTGAGAGACTAGGATCGTAATACCACTTTTTTATTCACGACAAATCTAAAAAAGGCATTGCCCACGATGAGCAATGCCTTTTTATTGTCTATCCAAGTGGTGGATTAGATCCATCTCACATAGCAGAAGTCCTGACGGTGAGGCAGTTTGTCACTCTTCGGATACATACGGACAGCGGTCTTGTAAGTACCGGCCTTGTTGGGTGTGAACTTGCACTCGAAGGTATAGATATTGCCCTCTTTCTTGACGATCTTAAACGGATCGACCTTGTTGATCCTGTCTTCGCCGTTGACATCGGTTTTGAGGCTAACAAACTCCAGTCCGATGGCATCGTCAAGTCCTGCCTCATCAATGACATACCTGATGACAAATTCCACACCGGTCTCTGCGGTACCTTCCACCAAGTCGTTCTCCATAGAGACGACCTTGATAGAATCCCATCTCTCAGCCACAGTCTCCTTCCATACAGCGATTTCCTTCGCCATCTGGTTGTTGTTGGCATGGAGCTGCTCTGAGCGGGAAGCCAGTTTGAAATAGAACTTGGAATAGTAATCGTCGAGCTGACGCTTCATCGTATAATGCGGAGCGATAGTGGCAATGGAGTTCTTGATGACCTTGATCCATCCCTCGCTGTAGCCCTTCTCATTCTTGTTATAGTAGAGCGGCACGATCTCGTTCTCGAGCAGTCCATAGATGGTGGCTGCATCCAACTGATCCTGATAGCCCTGGTTCTGATAGGTGCGCTTCTCAGTAAGAGCCCATCCGGCACCCTCGCGGTAACCCTCAAGCCACCAACCATCGAGCACAGAGAGGTTGACAACACCGTTCATCTCCGCTTTCTCACCTGAAGTACCGGAGGCCTCCAAGGGCCGAGTAGGTGTGTTCATCCAAATGTCCACGCCCGACACCAGACGACGGGCAAGCCTGAAGTCATAATCCTCGAGGAAGATGATCTTGCCAAGGAACTCAGGACGCTGGCTGATCTCGAAGATACGCTTGATTAATCCCTGACCAGCACCGTCGGCAGGGTGAGCCTTTCCTGAGAAAATAAACTGCACGGGATGCTCCGGGTCATTGACGATCTTGGCCAATCTGTCGAGGTCGGTGAAGAGCAAGTGAGCACGCTTATAGGTAGCGAAGCGACGGCAGAAGCCGATCATCAGCGCATTGGGATTGATTTTCTGCAAGAGAGAGACCACACGTGAGGGATCACCTTGGTTCTTGAGCCATGTCTCGCGGAATTTATCACGGATATAATCGACGAGTTTTTGTTTAAGGGCCATACGGGTATTCCAGATCTCCTCATCGTCAACGTTATAGATGGCATGCCAGATTTGCTCATTGCTCTGGTCGCCCATGAATTTCTTGTCGAAATGCTTGGCGTAGAGTTTCCTCCATTCCGTTGCTGCCCAACTGGGGAAGTGCACACCATTGGTGACGTATCCCACATGATTCTCCTCGGGATAATAGCCTGCCCAGATCGGAGCAAACATCTTCTGGCTGACCCATCCGTGCAACTTACTCACGCCATTGACTTCCTGGCAAGTGTTGCAAGCGAAGACAGACATGCAGAAGCGCTCGCTATGGTCGTCGGGATTCTGGCGTCCCATACCGATGAACTCATCCCAAGTGATGCCCAGCATGGCAGGGTAACCACCCATGTACTTGCCGAACATGCCCTCGTCGAAGTAGTCATGACCTGCTGGCACAGGAGTATGAACCGTATAGAGCGAGGAAGCCCTTACGAGTTCGAGAGCCTGGTTGAACGTCAAGCCCTCAGCCACATAGTCGCAGAGCCTCTGAAGGTTGCACAAGGCGGCGTGTCCCTCATTGCAATGATAGATCTGCTTCTTGATGCCCAGTTTCTTGAGTGTGAGCATACCACCGATACCCAGAAGGATTTCCTGCTTGAGACGGTTCTCCCAGTCACCACCATAAAGTGAGTGGGTAATGGGCTTGTCGAACTCAGAGTTCATATCGTTGTCGGTATCCAGGAGATAGAGGGAGATACGTCCCACATTGACCCTCCAGACATAGGCATGAACCTGATAGTTCATATAAGGCACATCCACCACCATCTGGTTGCCGTCAGCGTCGAGCTGGCGCTCAATAGGCAGGGAGTTGAAATTCTGAGCCTCGTAGTTGGCAATCTGCTGTCCGTCCATGGAAAGCGACTGCTTGAAATAGCCGAAACGGTAGAGGAAACCGATGGCGCAGAGGTCGACGTTGCTGTCCGAAGCCTCTTTCAGATAGTCACCAGCCAACATGCCAAGACCACCGGAGTAGATCTTCAGCACCTGATTGATGCCGTACTCCATACTGAAATAAGCGACAGAAGGGCGTTTGGCATCTGGTTTGACATCCATATATTTGCGGAACTTGGCATAGACATCCTTCACATTCTTCATGATGGTCTTGTCCTTCTCCAGTTCCTGCTTTCTCTCGTAGCTCAGTCGCTCAAGCAAAAGCACGGGGTTATGCCCCACCTCCTCATAAAGATCCTCGTCAAGACTTCTCCAGAGGTCACGTGCCTCGTAGTTCCATGCCCACCACATATTGTGAGCCAGCTCATCCAGGCATTTCAACTGTTCGGGAAGACGAGACTTCACCAACAGTTCTTTCCACTGGGGAGCATTCGCGTAATCTGCTTTGATTTTCATACTTTGTTATATTACGTTGTTTGATTTAATTCATTTCTTTCATTCTATCAGAAGCCTTTCGCAAAGCGAAATCGTATGCCTGATAATAATAGGTGATAAAATGCGTCCATAACGCTTTCTTAGAGAGTTTACCGGCATTCGTCCTTGCCTTGGAGACCATAGTCTTGTCAAAGGACGAAAATTCAGATACCGTGTCCTTGATGGCATCAGCCACCTCTGAATAATTATAATCTGTGCGATGGATGACTTTCACGCCATCGATGATCTCGCTGTTGCCACCCTTCACACTGTTGGCCCATTGCCCGAATCCTGCGAGGTCGGTAGTGATGCAGGGCACCTTGAAAGCAACTGCCTCAAGCGGAGTATAGCCCCAAGGCTCGTAATAAGAAGGATAGATGCAGAGGTCATTGCCCAGTACCAGGTCATAATAGGCCATATTGAGCACGCCATCATCGCCCATCAGATAACACGGAAGGAATATGAGTTTGACATGATCTTCGTGCCGGTTCCACATGTCAAGAAATTTCAGCATACCAAGCACATTGTCATGAGTCATATTATGCAACCAATGAGTGATGAGTGGCACCTCCAATGGCGTATCGTATTTCTTTCCGCTGTTCAGTCGTTCCACCAAGTCCTTACGAGGTTCGCCCACCCATCCGGGAACCTCGATAAAGGCAAGTACTTGTTTCTTGAGGTTTTTGTCACGCAACAGGCGATTCATTGCCTCGATATAGACATCAACACCTTTGTTACGGAACTCATACCGTCCACTTGTGGAAACAATCAGCACATCATCGTTGAGATCAGTACCCATCAGCGCATTCGCGACATCGATGAAGCGCTTGCGGGCAAGGCGTCGTTTCTTGGTGAACTCACTCCCCTGCGGCACGAAATTATCCTCAAATCCATTGGGCAACACAACATCCACCGGTTTATCAAGCAATTCCAAGCACTCTCTGGCAGTGATGTCACTCACCGTAGTAAAACAGTCAACATATTTCGCAGTCTGTTTCTCGATGGAATGCTTGCTCTGCATGTTCAACTCACCCGCCATCTGGTCGCCTTGATAAGCAAAGAGATAATCATAGAGAGGTTTATTGTTTCCTGCAATACTTCTTCCGATACTGGTGGCATGTGTGGTGAAGACTGTAGCAATCTGCGGCAATCTATGACGTATATACAACAAACCCAGACCTGTCATCCATTCATTGGCATGATAGACCACCTTGGTATTCTGGTCAAGAAAGAAGTTGTAGAAACTTTCTACGACAAGCCCCGCTGCGTAGGAGAACATGGATGCTTCGTCATAATCTCCATAAGCGTGTAGGCTGTCGACCTGGAAGAGTTCCCAAAGTTTTCCGTAGATTTCGTCTTTAATTTCAAAGTAGTCTTGGAAATCCACCAGGATGGCTATCGGTTTTCCCGGAACATTCCAACGACCAATTTTCATTTTCAAGCCATCTTCTTGGGCTTTGATTCTCCAATCAGAGAACAGCGATATATCTTCTGCGAAGTAAGGGTTTTCTTTTTCTTTCCAACAGTCTGGTCCGATAAAGATGATATGATCGGCCAATTTCTCCTGTAATGTCTTTGCCCTTGTGGACAAAACGGTATAAATACCCCCAACTTTATTACAGACTTCCCAACTAGATTCAAAGATATAGTCAGGAAACAACAATTCTTTACCCGTCATAAAAAACTAATATTTCGGATGCAAAGTTACTAAAAAAAATAAAAATATAGACTGATTATACAATATTTTTAAAAAAGGAGAAGTGATATAAAAGAAAAAAGGTAACTTTGTCAAAATATAGAAATAATGAGGAAATATTTGCTGACTTTTTTGATGTTGACACTCCCCATGTTGTCACATTCACAATCGATGAAAGGGTATTACTACAACGAGGAATACCAAATCTATCTCTACCTAAGTGCCGACAGTAGTGATGTGAAAGTACCCGGACAAGAGATTTATGGAGATCTTGCAGGCTATTTTGGATCAAAACGCGATTCACGCCTATGGCTGATCACGGAATGCAAACGCACCGGCAAGCATCAAGTGAGAATCGAGGTCATCAATGACTATGGCAGCGAGGATTTTGAGGCCACGCTGACCGAAAGCGATGACGGACGGCTCACCATGAAGCATAACGACGGAAGTCCGTATAAGATTGTGGTCAACAGCAAATATGTCAAAATCCCCAAAACATTGGTGCTGATGAAGCAAGAAAAAAAGTAAAGGCAACAAAAATTCCGGGGCTGTCATCCGTTGAGGAGACAGCCCCGGAGGCTTTATGAAAGGAGGCGGCGACCTACTCTCCCGCATTG
>OCTW011545661.1_pt1 | contig 14317 bp, 14 predicted proteins | sample 1539671 | NCBI WGS metagenome assembly OCTW01 (sample SAMN02144230, study PRJEB22623) | gut metagenome | biome: sheep rumen | host: Ovis aries | place: New Zealand
TCCTGCAGATCACGGTCATCATCCAGAACTACAAGAAGCTCAGCCCGGTCATCAGCCTGTCGCTGCTGCTCTTCTCCACCCTGCCGCTCCTGGCATCCGCCATACAGGCAATGGTCTACGGACTGTCCCTCATCAATTCATCCATCGCCGCCATGGCATTCCTGCTCTACATGTTTGCGCTCAAGGACATGAACGAGTCCTATGCGCACGCCAACGACCTCAGGATCGAATACCTGACGGCCGAGCAGCAGAGCACGAAGAGACTCTTCGAACAGACCGCTGAAGCACTCGCGAGCGCTATCGATGCCAAGGACAAGTACACACACGGTCACTCCTCGAGAGTCGCGAGCTACTCGAAAATGATCGCACGCATGGTCGGCAAGGACGAGAAAGAGTGCGACGAGATCTACTTCGCGGCACTCCTGCACGATATCGGCAAGATCGGAGTACCCGACCAGATCATCAACAAGAAGGGCAAGCTGACAGACGAAGAATACGAGAAGATCAAGGAACACACCACGATCGGCAAGGACATACTCTCCAGTATCGTAGAGTTCCCCTACCTCAGCATCGGCGCCCACCATCACCACGAGAGATTCGACGGAAGAGGCTACCCGGACAAGCTCAAGGGCAACGATATTCCCGAGCTCGCCAGGATCATCGCTGTGGCTGACGCTTACGATGCTATGACATCCAAGAGAAGCTACAGGGATCCTCTCCCGCAGTCGACCGTAAGACAGATCATCATCGAGGAGATGGGCGCGCAGTTCGACCCGCTCTTCGCGACGCAGATGATCCACATGATCGACGAGGACCAGGAATACTACATGCGCGAGAAAGAAGACGTCAAGGAATTCGGCGGCAACGACGAGTTCAGTTTTTTCGCCAGCCACAGCGTCCACACAGAAGGCATTCTGGTAATGCCCGCGCGCAAGATGAACATCCGCATCCGCATAGAGCCTCTCGAGGATCACAACGCGAAAGACTGCAAACCGGAGATCATGCTCTTCGACGCACTCGACGGACGTGTACACGAGCAGGGCAGACTGTCCGAGGAACTCCTCTTCACCGACTATGTAGACCTCGGCTTCGACGGCAATTACAGGCAGGGTGAGGCAAGACTCGTCAAGCCTGAAGTCACCGGCGAGGCACCTTCCGCAGGAAACGTCTGCGGCGAATATGACATCGAGGCCGTCAGATACAAGGACCACGTACGCCTCACCATCAAGAGCAAGACAGGCACCGTAGATTACATCGTGGCGCTTCCCGACAGCACCAGATACTGCTATATCAGCTTCACCGGCGCTTACTATCACCTGAACGTCGTATCCATAACCAGGTCCGATGAAGAGATCGGTTCGGACTACATCCCCAGGATCGCTGAACTGGTATCCTACATCGACGGTGAGGCCGGAGATGTTCCCAACGTTCAGGTCGACGATTACAGGTCGGATGCGACTGACGGCGTGCTCTTAACTGACTCCATGGAGATAGACTTCCATGCCAAGAGCCTCCCTACTGCCCGTCTTATCTGGCACTGCCCGTTCGTATGTGTCTTCTCTTCTTCAGGCGGCAAAGTCACTGACGAAGACTACCGCGAGTTCGCACTCGTAAGGCTCGACGGCGAGGTCTGGGAGACCGGCAACCTGGCAAAGAACGAAGTCATCGTCAGCAAGAACGACGAATTCAACGGCTGGGACAAGTGGAAGCAGCTCAACAGGGACGGCTTCGACTGCCATGTATCTATCAAGAGGAACGGCAACGTCGTCACGGTCATCACCGAGAACGGCGGCATCTTCGTCAAGACCACCACCACGATCAAGACCGACGACGCGAAGTATTACGTCGCACTCACTGGCGACCAGTGCGCACTGACGAAGATATTTTTTAAAGTGAACGGGTAAGCATTCTTTCCCGGATCACTGCCCCTCACCACTCGTCTCCGACCAATATCTCCAGGGTCTCCTTCCCGCTCCTCGGATCAACATAACAGTTGTACCCGTAGACCGGCATATCATCTTGATGCGTGCGGTTATTGTATGACTCGATGGTCCCGTTCTTCCACCTGAAGAAATCGCGCATCTGAATCCTCGGAACAGAGTTCACGATGCGGAGCTCGTACATATCAACGCACTCGTACTCCTGATACTTGAAGAAATCGCAGAACTTTACAGGTCGCTCGAAGAACTCGAAATACTTCTCCCTGTCCTGCTTCCACAACGCTTTACGGAACGCGGCCTCCACCTCTTTCTCCTTCTCCCGGATCTCATCACAGAACCTCAGCGTGTCCCTGTTCCACTTAACCTTAACCGAGACCTTGCTCTCCCCATAGCGGTTCTTGGCGACTATGAGCTGCGCATCCGACAACAACGCTCTGTCCCCCGTGAACGTGTTATAGTAATCCGGTCTGTGAATAAGCACAACACTGTCCGCATCATCACTAAGACCCAACAGATCTCTCATATCACTCAGCACGGGAACATGGTCAGGCCTGAGATCGACACCCCTGCAGATATTGGCAAGGACAACGACAGGAACGCCGAACTCCAAAGCAAACTCTTTGAGCTGCCTGCTTATAACAGCCCTATCGCCCTCCTCAACATGCCGGCAGTCGCGGTCAGCCAGCGATATCAGATCAAAATCATCTATTATGACCAGCTTAACTTCAGAAGCTCCACTCCGGATCTCAGCGACCCTGTCACGCATATAAGATGTCGTTATCCCGCGGTGAGGATCGATGTATATCTTGAGCCCTGCAATATCCCGCAGCATCGACTCTACGCTCTCGCACGCCAACGGGAACTTATTCTCATCGAAAGAAGCTTTTATCAGCCTCTCGAGCAGCCTCGCCCTCGACAACCTCAGGGAGAAATACAGCACCGGCTCTCCGTAACTCTCCGCAACATTCCTCGCGATATCAAGCGCCAGCGCGGTCTTGCCCATCCCGGGCCTGCCTGCGATCACATTAAGCGTTCTCTGCCTGTATCCGCCGAGCACACTATCAAGTCCGTCCAACCCGGTAAAAACCTCATCGCCGTTCATGCAATCTCTCCCTTCCACAATACATATTAACGATTACTCAAAGTCTATCCGCACACATGCACTATAACCGTCCCATCCATCCGTCCTCTAACATGGTCGTTATCTGGTACATCTTCCCTGCTATCTTATAGGTGTAAACAACATCGGAATCGTTCATACAAGGAGGTGTAGCATGAATAAGGGAAAAGTAACACCACTCCGCACGGCAAGGAAGCCGGACAGGAATTACATCGAAGATCCGACCATCGTCAAGATCGCGAAGCTCGCTCTGATCCTGGCAGACAAGGACTGCGATACCGAGACCAAGCAGCTGTGCATCAAGGCGGCAGAGAGGATGGAATACATCACCGCGGAAGAGGCAGTTCAGCTGATGATGTACAGAACCGAGCTTGAGAGATTCACAGATCATGAAGACTGCAACGAGGAGGAATTATCATGAGTGAGAATAATAACAATAATGAAAACATTACCAACCTCCACGATCTGATCAACAGCATCAAGGAGATCAGCGCTATCGTCGTCGTTGATGATGCAAGAACTATCACGGATGAGGAAATCGCAGAGATCCGCAAGGGACTAGAACTGGATAATAAGATCTCAGAAGGTGAAAATGTAATCTCTGAATTCAAGGGAAAGTACCATTTCCTTTCAAACTTCCATCAGTGTGACTTCGTCTATGAAGGACTCACCTATCACACGGCAGAGGCTGCGTTCCAGGCCCAGAAGTGCTCATCTGAAGAAGACAAGATCAAGTACACCGAAGTGAAGAACCCTGTCGCTGCCAAGCGCATGGGCAGGAAAGAACCCAACCTCCCGGAGAACTGGAATGACATCAGCGCCGGCATCATGAAGAAAATCCTCACGGCCAAGTTCTCTGTTCCTGAGATGAAGGAGAAGCTGCTCGCCACAGGTGATGCAACTCTCGTTGAGGGCAACAAGCACCATGACAATATCTGGGGAAGGTGTGTCTGTGAGAAGTGTCTTGCCAAGAATGTGCTGGGGCTGAACAGGCTCGGGAATATACTTATGGAGGTCAGAGACAGTCTCAGTTGATCATTCAGTAGCAGAATCAGCATAATCACTACTATAAACGCTACTATCCGGCAGATAGTAGCGTTTTCAGTAGTAAAATAGTTGAAAAGTCTACCGGGAGATCGACTATCCGCGCTGATGCTTCATCCACTGTTTCCTGCACTTATAGCTCGTCTTCCAGGATCTGTCCGTATGCCGCTTGCCATAGACCTGCAATCTATAGCAGTGAATACATCCGCCATATCGACTTAACACTTTTTTGTATACAGGATCTTTGAACGGCCGATACTCCTCTTCCTGAATGGAGTTCAAGACCCGGGCGCGCCTGTTGTACGGCGGTATCGGTTTCCTGAGGCGATATACGCCGCAGTACGGCACGGGATCACGCCTGTAACGATAAATGATCCCGTCATAAGTTCGAATTCTCATGCATTGTAGTCCTCCTTGAATTAAAGATCGCTATTGCATGTCCGATACCTCCAAAAACAAATACTGTTCACCTCTGGCTTGAATATAACAAAAGCGATGCGACAAATAAGTCACACCGCTTTAATTGAGATTCCGTAATACTACTTTAAGATTTTTCTGTAGTCAATAAATCTTAAAGTAGTATTTAAAAATATTTTGAAACAGGTAAATTCTTTAAGTATACCTGCTGCACTCAGATCAATAGCCTTATCGCTGCTATTCTTCCCTCTGCCAGCTTCCTATTGCATATTCGAGTTCCGGCCACCACCTATGGGCATAGTCCCAGTCGATCTGATCAGGCGGATTCATAATCTGCTTATAGGCTTCATACATAAGTTTTCCGATAACCTTTGGAGAAACATCTCCGTACTCGCCGCAGAAGGCCGGTATAACAATGCTTTCAATATTGTGTTCAAGAGCGGTCATGAGAGAGGTACGCATGCACTGATAGACGATCATGGGATCTTTCACCGGAAAAGGGACCCTCATCGTAGGAGTGTGTATGAGCCTGATGCCGTCCTTGCCGGTATCGATAATGAAGCTTGTTGCTACGGGCTGTTCTCCTCTGAAGTTCTTCAGGATATATTCCTGAACGCGTTTCTGCAGATCCCGGCCGAAATACTCTGATATGGCCAGATCAAACCCTCCGTCCATCAGTCCGTATGAATTAGCAGGCGAAACAACACAGTCAACTTTGATGTTCGTCAGAAAACGTTCCAAGGTGTCACAGATCACACATACGTCAGGCTCATTGCTGAAATACGCATTCCAGCAATCCTCCATGATGGCAGCATCACTCAGCAGGAAAGTCTTCATCTTGAGTATCCCATTTCCCTGGCAACCCGGATCAGCGCATCGGCGTACTTCTTATCTTTCTGCTGCGTCTCATACGACAGCTGATCAAACGGAACGATGCTCGGATGCTCATGGCCAAGATACGGCGGATTATACTGCCTGAAATTCATCATAACGCTCCAGGCATCATGGACATCTTCCAACGTGATATCCTCGCCCTTGATCAGCACCAGCAAAGAATACAACTTGACTGTCTCTTTACTCTTTAAGCCGGTTGCCTCACTTACCTTCTCTACAAGTTCATCAATATATGTCTTCTTCATGTTCTTGCCTCGTATCAGTTTAGTAGCCTGATTATAAGCACGGGCATGGGTCTGATTTATCTCATCCCTCGCACGATACTTGGCCGGGATGCGCAGTTGATTCTGCAGTAACAGAAAAAGCTATATCACTACTATGGAATAAAGAGAACCCCGGGAGTTAGAAAGACTCCCAGGGGGTTACTTAACAACAACTTCTGAGCTATCTGTAATTCTATTCTGAATCGTCCGTTAAGTCGTTGATTCCAAATAGGATACTGAGAAAATCTCTTCGAACATCAAGTATTCTTATAACCCTTACTGAGTCGCTACTAAAACGATAGAAAACGTAATTGCGTGTAGTATATATGTATCGATAATCTGACTCTATTCCATATTTCTCCCAAACACCTGAACCCTGCAATGGAAACTGTTCCAAAGAACGGATACTCTTTAGTACTTTCTTTATGTTCTTGACAGCAGTTTGCGGTCCATATTCATCAAGAAGATAATTCTTGATATTCTCGATATCATTTAGCGCCTCCGGCGTAAAAATGATTCTCATAGTCAAATACCAAGCTTCTTCTCAACATCCTCGATGGAGATCCATCCGTCCTTGGTTGATTCCTCTCCTTTGGCAAGCTCACGGATCAACGACTTCATTGCGTTGAGTTCGTCTAATTCTTTCATAGTAATTACGGCATAATCTCCTCTGCCATTCTTAGTAAGATAAACCGGTGACCCGTAAGTTACTTCATCTAAAACACTTTTGTAATTTCTCAGATCAGATACAGGTCTTATGTTTGGCATATAAGTTACCTCCACACTTGCAGCGCATTCATTGCTTTATTTGTACCATAATTATACATAAAATTTTCAGCAATGTATACGGATCGCCGAATTCAGGGGCAAGAATCACTTCCTGTCCAACTTCTACAAGTGTGACTGCGTCTACAACGGGCTGACCTACCACAACGCCGAGGCTGCTTTCCAGGCTCAGAAGTGCGCCACGGATGAGGACAGGATCAAGTACACCGAGGTAAAGAACCCGGTAGCTGCCAAGCGCATGGGAAGAAAGGAACCCAATCTCCCTGAGAACTGGAATGAGATCAGCGTCGGCATCATGAAGGATATCCTCACTGCCAAGTTCGCCGTTCCCGAGATGAGGGAGAAGCTCCTCGCCACCGGTGATGCAACCCTCGTCGAGGGCAACAGGCATCATGACAACCTCTGGGGTTACTGCATCTGTGACAGCTGCCGCGCCAAGAATAAGCCCGGCCTGAACAGACTTGGCAAGATTCTCATGGAGATCAGAGACAGTCTCAGATAATCAAGCAGCTTAGGCCATCCTTATCTCCTGGTAATACAGATCGATCCACATGGTCAAGTCTACGGGGTTATCGTATGTCCTGGCGCCTGAGGCATCGCTGCGGGAAGGCTCATCGGTACCACCGTCTCTGAATTTTACGCTTACATCTTCATTATTCATCCCGATCATCTCAACCATATACTCCGCACCGTCAGATCTGCGGGAAGTGATCTTCGAAGGGTGCGAGAACCTTACGTTGTCTCTGCTTACGGAACCGGATAACAATTCAGCACTAAAACAGATGTTCAGCAGATTCTGGGGATCTTTGTTCCAGTTGTGGTTTGAGAAAAAGTGCATCAGATAGTAGCGGTACTCGTATCCGTTCGATGTGATCGAGTACTCGATACTACATGCATCGCCATAAGCTTGGCGTTTATCTGTTTCATGCAGGACATCTATCATCCTGTCATAGACCTCGAAATCAGCAACATCTACCGGGACCGGGGCTTCGTCGGCTTGTCTGACCGTTCTTCCCTTGATCTTGGAAAGAGTGAACCTTACGGAAGTAAAGTCGTCATTAAGATAGGCTTCACGCTCATTCTCTTTGAACTGAAGATAATCGCAGATCCATTTCCTGTTCACTTCCTCCTGCTCATTTCCTTTGACATCGATCTCGATAACCTTGTCTTCGGCAAGATCAAACAGTTCTGTTATGTTCGGGAAGCTGACCTCGTCTTCACCCAGCAAAGAATACTTCTTCCTAATCTCAGTCAGGCATTCACCCTTATCGAAACGCTCGCGGGAGAAGACATTTCTTCCGATATAGATATAAGTCTTGTCCGAAGAACCTTCTGAAGACACAAGCCTGATCAGCACTGACCCTCTCGAAGCTTTTAGAACATTTCTCGTCGTTATCAGCGCATATTCATGCCTTGATGTAATCCTATGCAACACCTGACGGATAGTTCGGTATACTTTTATCTTCATATCAGTTACCACCCCCATCCAAAGAAGTGATGTGCATCATGATCCGTACTCTTTGCATCGTCAACAAACTTATCGACCGCCGCACGAAGAACCGCCTTTGCCTGGGTATCGCTGCACCATCCGTCTCGGGAGTCATAGAACCACTGATCGTCCTTGTAGTACACAAAGAGTATCCGTTCATCCAGATCGGGACTATGCCACCTGATCGCAAGATTACCATACCGAGTCTTGATCTCATCGATGATCACAGTACGGTAAAGATCTTCAAAAGGTCGTGTATCTCGACTATCACTAGAATCAAAACTGATTCTAATGCCACCTGACTTAATTCCTTCCATCTCGCGAAACCAAATCTCCTTAATAACCCCGGAATAGATCAGATTCATTAACTCTGCGTTTTCTTGGAACAGATCAGCCGCATGCGAATCTGACAGAAGCAGTACTTTTCCGCCGCGACTTGTCACCTCATCACATGCTATCCAAATAGATCTGCAGATCTCATCGTTCAATACGATGCCCACTATCTTGTCGATAACCAGAAAATCCAGATCCTTAAAGTGTTCCCTGATGTCATTTCCGCCCAGCGGTAACGAATCAGCAGTAGAATACCGGCACTTCTTTCCGGCAGATTCTTCGAGCGAACACAAATACCGCTTAGATACTTTGGTGAGCATCCCTGTATCCTCTTCTCTATATGAATGCAGATACATAAGATTCCTTTCGTCTTTGATCTGTATTTGAATAAACTCACTTATCGCAGCAAATGCCTGATCTTCTTTGGCATCAATAATACCGCCGTCAGGTTCTATTCCGCCTGTAAGTTCACCGAACTTCAAGACGAAATCATCACCGGAAGGCCAATGGCCTTCTTCAACATAGAAACTGTTGCCACGCATGAGGTATTTATCCGTGGTTGCAGTATCGATAAGATCATCGTCCCTCCCAAGTATCAGGAAGACATTTTCCGTAGTCGCACCATAGGTATCCCAGCAGATCTCCCTTTCAGTTATTTTCTCAAGAAACGATTTATACTCGTAATCAGGAAGAAACGCTGACCAGTATCTTGATGCAGGATACATGGGATTGATCAGAATCGTTTTAGCGCCTATTGCTCTGCCGATAACAAGTGCAAGCAAGCCTCCAAACCCATGGCCTACGATCAGGTCATACTTAATTCCCATCAAAGAAAGGATAAATTCACCGGGATGCATCTTCGGATCATATCCATACGAAACAATCTGATCCTCAGGAAAATACTTCAAAAGTTCCTTGTAATAAATGTTCTTGGCTTCATCATTAATGTCACAAAGATTAAGTATCTCCATACTGTCACACCTCCAAATCCCTTATTTCATAAATACTTGCTTAATCACAATCAACCACAAATACCTTAAAGCCCTTTTTTGTTGCTTTTTTGACTGTATCGTTCGTTCCTTTCGTTCGCGGGCTGCGGAATGCAACGACCACCGGCATTTCCGCTTCTGCCGCATACTTAACCATTTCTGAGTTCCGTATTGGACCGGCAGATCTCCCGTACTTCTCCCACTGCGCAGGGAAAACCTTGCATGGCAATCCATGCTTTTCAGCATACTTTTCGCCCAGCTGATCCGCACCATCACAATGTCCGCTTACGATCTCGACCACATCACGCCACGGTGCTATCTCGGTCATAACCTCGCTCATCGTTGCTTCGAGCTTGTCATAATCATCGAAATGCCTTCCGCCGCAGATTATTACCCTGGACTTACGGTCCCGTTTCGGACCATCGTATCCGGGATCGAATAATAGTGAGTTCAAATGGATAAAGAAATGTGCAACATTCCATTCGAGTCTGCTTTCGAAACATTCTGAGATCTTCCCGCTCGAAAGATCGTACATACCGAATTCTTCATGCATTTGTTGATGTATATCTGCTGGAGGTCTCAACCTATATTTCATGTCAGTCAGCATATGCTCGATGAAATGCTTCGCGTCACCTTGATTGCTGATCTGCTCAACAGCGTCAACAAATGCTTTATCAAATCTGTCACTATTCTCGGTTTCCAATGTAAAAGCATACTTCACTATGTTTTTATCATTCAAATAATATCGGTTGCCGCCAGGATAAATCATATAATCCCTGCATACATTCGTATGTCGCCGAATATGGTCTGCTATTTCTTTTTCCAGCTTTATACGGTAATCGAAGCGGGTCCTCGACTCCGAGTCACACCCTGACGGGTTGTAGCATCGTTTGGTTTGAATGGTGGAAGATACCACTTTCACATTACTGTCCATCTTTCTTCTCATCCACCTTAAATCCTGCCAGTCTCAACGCTTCATCCGTGTACAACGACGGTGTAGACCTGACCAACATCTCTTCGAGCATGATGTGGTGATACCCCGCCATCAGCAGATCCACCTCGTCACCGAACTTGCCTTTGAGCCAGTTGCTGATAAGCCCGAGCGCTCGTTCAACGCCTTTCAGTTCCTCACGGTAGGATTCGACATTCATATAGTTATTCCAAACTTCGTAATATGGGCCGTGATAACCGCCGCTCCATTCCACATCAGCAGCATATCCCCAGATGTTCATGTCGGTCGTGTCACCGAATTCGCGGCGTTTCGCCAAATACTTCTCCTCATCCCTACCCGGCGGAATGATGATACCGTCAATGACTATCGGAGAATGCACATCTGGATGGAGCAAACTTTTGACATACACAACATCTCCGCGCTTAAACGGGACCGGGAAATTAAACCACAGATAATCAAAGAAGTCACAAAGCTCATACCAATACTTGTTCTCCTCTTCCGTGTAATCCGTTGTCACACTCACGATCTTTCCTTTGAGATCGATCATGATATCTCCGCCCTTTCTGAACACTCCAGTCTCACCAGGCAGGCAACGTCTGATTTCCACAATGCTCGTTTCCTCAGCATCCCAGTCCTCAACGATGTGTTTCACACAATCCTCATAACTCGTGAAACAGCCCTCTGCATCGCTGCTCGTACAGCAGTATCTCAAAGAGCGGTAGTATTCTCTATACATATACATATGTCCGCCGGAAGCATCCTTGAATCTCTCGATAAAAGCATTCTCCATCTCCATATAATCAGCGAGAACCTTATGTACAGAATCTGTCGGCACAGTAACCCGTCCCCCGCAGTCCTTGATCTCGCAGTCCGGCATGTTCTCAATGATCCATCTCCACGCCTCATGTTTCTCTTCAAGGGTCGCATGCTGGCACTGTGACACCAGCCACGCCGCCTCGAGCGCATTGTATTCATATTCGATCGCTCGGTGATGCTCTCGTATGTCTTTTGAATTGATAAAACTTGAAATATCCATATCCACTCACCTGTCCAAATAACACTTATAATGCTCACTGCCGTCTATATGTACGGCCGGCATCTCCTCCAGCCCGAAAACTTCCACTATCTGCGCCACATACTCATCGCCCACATGCGGACTCATATACACCACAGGCCTGCCCTTGCCGTTGTAATCAACACGCCCGCGCGGATAGTAATCGTAAGCTCTGCTACACTTGGCCGGCCTCACATGCTCCCACAGCAGCTTGTGGTTGAAGGTCTTGCCCGACTTGGCAACACCATACTCAGCACCCTCCTCGTAGACAAAGGCCTTCAGCTCACCTTCAACTATCCAGAAAACGCCTCTCATCGCTTTATCGTTACAACCTCGAGCCCTTTATTCTTCGCGTAACATACGGTTTCTTTCGTTCCACCGGGCGCGCCGGTATACACGCCTATCAGTCTCGACGAATGATCGACCATCCAGTGATTGCGTTCAAAGAAAGCAGCCCTGCCCGAACACTTGCTCACATACACTATCCCGTCGGCAGAATCCAAGATGGATTTGTATCTGTCTTTCCACTCCGGCTCCCATCTGTCTTCCATTCCCTTCCAGGCGCATGCACAGATGAGTCTTACAGGCTTGCCTTCCTGCTTGAGCCGCAGCACGATCTCCGCAGCCCAGATGTCCACACCGCGCTGCATCCCGGATACGAAATCTGTATAACCGTCTTCAACAGCCTTGCCGATCTGTTCCTCAAGCCAGGATATTACCCTGTTCGGTCTCATCTCAAGCCTCTCGGGTCTGTGTCCCGTAAAAGAACACGCGTGATCTATATCAACCTTGATCATGTGTAACCTCCAATAATTTTGCATCCAGTATTCTTGCTTTGATTATAGGAGCTGCCATGGGACATATATGTCGCACCGCCGACTAAGGCAACTTTGTCGGTTTTTGTCGGTTTTTGTCTAGTGATTTTCAGTATTCAGCCAAGTATAATTGTATTGGAGTGCTGCTGGTACGGCAGGCGGTTGACCTCCCAAACCCATGACTTGTTCATGGTGAAAGGAGGCGCAGTATGACTGATTATGAAATACTGAGTGTGATACTCACATTGGGGATATTAGTAGTCTCGATTATTGCTCTTTGCACTAAAGCAAAGAAATAAGCCGCCCTCAGCCAAGGTTACGGCTTATTAATTAAGATAACCGAGGTCAACCGTCATCCGGCAACACTCTTCTTGCTGTTATTGTACCGTCATCAACATATAATTGCAAATACCGGCACTAACCTCCTCACGCACAGAACCCGATCCTGGTCTGCTTCGCCTTCTTCACGGGCATCTCGATGTCGGATGCCACGATCGTCCTGACGTCTTCACTGGTGACCGCCGAATAATCCATTGCCACGAGCCTCGAGGCCTGCTTCATCTTGGCCTTCTCAAGAATATTACGCACATAACGGCCGTTGCCGTAATCATCATCCTGCAGAGCGACCGCGAACACTTCACGGAGCTTGGCGCGGGCATCATCAGCAAGCACCAGATCCTTCTTCTTCGCGATCAGGTCCGCTATATCGCACAGCTCGTCCACATTGTAGTCATCGAACGGCACGTGGTACGCGATCCTCGACCTGAGACCGGGATTCTTCTGTAGGAACTTCTCCATCTTGTCCGGGTATCCGGCGAAAACAACCACCACATCATCACGGTGATTCTCCATCTCCTGAACGATGGTATTGATCGCCTCATCACCGAACATACCGTCCCTGTCATCAACCAGCGAATATGCCTCGTCAATAAAGAGCACGCTGCCCTTTGCCTCTTTGAACTTCTTCTTTACCATCGGCGCCGTCCACCCCACGAAAGGACCGACAAGGTCCGCACGTCCGCACTCGATGAGATTGCCCTCAGACAGTACATCATTATCCTTCATGATCTGGGCAAACAGTCTTGCCACACTCGTCTTCGCCGTACCGGGATTACCGGTAAACACCATGTGCATGGACGTCTTGTCAGCTATCAGGCCCTTATCTGCAAAGATCTTCTGCGCCTTGTTATAGTCCAGCGCCTGCTTGATGACACTCTTCGCCCTGTCCAGGCCGATCATCTCCATCAGCTCGTTATAGGCACTGCCGCGCACTTTCTCTTTTGCAACATTACTCTTAACCGAAGAGATATCCTTATACTGCGGGAAGATCACCGACTTGAGTTTATTCGAGTACCACATGTCATACATGTCATTAAGCTCTGAAGCAAGATACATCTTGCCGTCTTCAATCTGTCCCAGGAGTTTCTTATCTGCCCTTGTCTTCTTCTCACCTGCAAGCTTCTTAAGATACGCCCTTGCATCAGCTGCATCGGCTTTACTGTCCTTGATCTCGACAATATTAATGTGTCCAAGCTTGTTATAGATTTCGTTCTTTATCTTCTCGCTTTGCCCGTGGATCCGGAAGACAGTAAGAACATCTTTTGAATGATTCTTCATTACACGACAGACTTTATGTATGATATTGCGTGTTTGAGATGCATACTGGCTGTCCGTTTCGTCTTCGAATTCAAGATTTATGAGGATCGTTCCACCGCAACTGTTTATGTACCAGCACGCCAGATCTTCCTCGTCAGGCTTCGAATCTTCGGATAAAAAGATCTTTGTGCAACGTCTGCTCAGTATCCTGTGATTCTCATAGAGCTTTCCGATAAGAACGTTGAAAACACGGTCGCTTTCCATATCATCATCCGTCTGTATCAGATAGTGCACAGGATGACCTTCGACATGCTTTTTGTTCTTGCCGCGGGCAATGCGTTCGATCTCCTCTGTAAGCGGCTGCCTGCACATAAAGCAAGTTGAACTCTCCAATGCAGCCTGCGTGTCTTCGTTGCTGAATATGGTCTCCTCGGTGCAAAAAGTCCTGAACCTGAAGTTATCTTTCAGAATATCGACTCCGAACGAATGCAAAATGTCTTCGGTACAGGAATAGTAATCCGAATGCTCGGCATCTCTCATCAGACTATTGCACACCCTGAAAGTGATCTCTTCATATTCAATATCCGACACCTTGAATTCAAGCTTACTGATGAATGACTTTATG
>OCTW013430625.1_pt1 | contig 14317 bp, 13 predicted proteins | sample 1539671 | NCBI WGS metagenome assembly OCTW01 (sample SAMN02144230, study PRJEB22623) | gut metagenome | biome: sheep rumen | host: Ovis aries | place: New Zealand
CCCCATGCTGTATCACCCGTGGTGGGGTTGTAGGAGTCTTCCTCCACACCACCGTAGGCATCGAAATGACGAATCAACTTGCCCGTAGCCAGGGCCATGCCGGGCAACACAGCCACACCAGCATGGAAGCCCTTGGAGTGGCGGGAGTCGGCATAATAGGTGAAACTGATAGGGAGCGACAAATAACCCGTGACGAATCGGCTGTTCCATGTGCCCTGGACTGGCTGCCGGCGGTGTCTGATTTCTCCGATTTCGGGCAGGATGGTGAAGCCATTGTAATCATAGAGGGTGGTACTCATCCTCTGGGTCTGGACACTGATATCCTCGCCCTCGACAAAGGATACAAACGGATGGCGGAAACGGTATACATCGCGCTCATACCCGAGGCCAAAGCCGATAGTGAAACGCTCGCGGGCCACAACGTCGTAGGTCAACTCCAGCTGTATGCTGCCCAAAGCAGTGCGTACCGAAGCGGCATCTTCCCATGCGTTGCGCTCCCAATAGTAGCCCGCGCTGTAGTCGTAGATATACTCCGTACCCGAAAGGCCGTTGAGCGACGAGGTACCCCAATTGTGGAATGCGCCAAGCAGACTGAGATGGATGCGCTCGATGGGCTTGTAGCGACGGATGGCCAATCCCGCATTGCCAAAGGTGTGCCAATCATCTTTATCCCAACCCAGGAACTTTCCATTCCTTGCCCCCACACGGATGACACCCTGATTCAACCGCTCCTCGTAGTACTTAGGGCTCCTGTAGCTGTAGCAGTACACCATCCCGAGGTGTGAAGCATACAGTTTGATATTTTCGGCATGGATATGGTTCTCCACCGACACTGTGCCGTGCCCTTCAGCCTGGAGCGACAACGCTTCATACATCAGCGAATCCCGACCGTTGACCGAAGTGAGTCGGATTGAGCTATAGTCTTCCGCACAGAGATACAAGTGCTTGGTCTTCAGATGCACCTCGACAGACAACACTGTTGGAAAATCCGACACCGAGATCACCAAATGTTTAAACATCTGATTGTCCGACTCCTTCACATACATCAACCCGTCGGGCAGGGAAGCAGTGTCCTCCGCCCGGAACAGATTAAACACCACGAAATTGGTATTATCTTGCACCACTTTCACTTTGGAATGGCCAAAGGCGGAGAACATCACATCGCGCAGCGGCAGTTCGCCCAGTTGCTGCACCATTCGCACCGACTCGTACTGTGCCGCTGCCGGCCACGCCGCCGCGACAATCATCAGTAGTACTATTTTTTTCATTATATTCATGACTTTTATCTATTAGGGGGTTCATACATATTACAAACTGGCCAGCAAAGGTTCGAAAATAGTCTCGGTAAGCGATTTGCGCATCGGAGCCTCAAAATGCACCAGCCGGTTGGTCTCCACCACGATGGTATCCACATGCCGGTTGCGGTTAGGCCAAGCCGACTGCCGAGGCCTTTCGGCCCGTGCCAGCAGAATCGGACTCGAAGCCTCAGTTGGGGCTGCCGGTTCAGCACTCGGATGCTGGGGACCCTCGGCAGCGTATTCCTCCGTCGGCGGCACCTGCGGTGCCGCCTTAGCCACCAGCACCGGCTTTTGCACAGAGTTCGTGGTTGCGACAGGCTGCGGGGCCAGAGCGGATTCGGCAGCGGGGCAAGTGTCGGCGGGCAACCTGTCAGTTCTCAGCCCGGCAACCGCCACACCTTCGCTGCCAGGCGTTGCCTCGGGCCAGCGCCACAACGTGACTCCGGCCACCAACACCACAACGGCCACCGCCGCCACACGCCGCCACACGTGCAGCTGGCGCACCTCGGCCTTGGGACTGCCCTGAATGGCTCGCCGCACCTCATCTTCACTGACAAGGGGCTGCCCCTCCAGCGCACGGCTCTGCTTCTGCCACAGCCGCCGCATCTCTTCCAAGTCAAAATCGTTATTCTTCATATTGAGCCATTTTTTTAAGTTTCTCTTTTGCCCGATGCATCTTTATTCGCACATTCCCCTCGGCAATGCCCAGCACTTCGGCCATCTCCTTTCCGCTCGCGCCGTCCAGATACATGAACACCAGTTTCTGTTCCTCGTCGCCCAGCCGGTGTATCAGGTCGTACATCTTGTTCAGTTGCTGCTGGTCGTCGCTGTCCACATAGCTTTCGGCCATGCCGGGCGTCAGCGCTTCAAACCGGGGCATCCGCTTATTGCGGTGATAATACTGCAGCCCCGCGTTGAGCGCCACTCTGTATACCCATGTGCTCTCTTTGCTCTCGCCTCTGAAAGACCCAAAGCCACTCCACAGGCGGCAGAGGATATCTTGCTTGAGGTCGTCCACCTCGTCGCGGCGCTGCCGGGTGAACGACAGGCAGATTTTGTAGATAAGCGCCTGGTGCCGCCCGACAAGGTCAATGAACGCCCGCTCGGTGTCCCGACTGTCCGCATCCGTATTATGGTGGTTTCTTTGCATTGTTTGTCCGCATTAGACACAAAAATACGAAAAATGTTACAACCTGTTCGAAAAAAAATCCGCAGCACCCTCCATCACACTAATTCTCAACGACAATCATCTTCAAAATAAAAAGACTTTGCCCGACAGGTAAATCCCGTCCTCCCCTTTTTAAAGGGGCCGGGGGCGTGAAAGACATCCCCTGGCAGCCTCCGGACGGAGACGGCGATATTCGCCACGCGTTTGCACTCAGTATCCAATCCTATTCCAATATTTTTTTTCTTCCCAATCAATAAAACCGAACAAAACACGTTATGAACAGAAAAGAGTTTCACGATGTTGACTATTGGAACAAAAGCCCCCTATTTTGAGGGCATCGACGAGGAGGGCAACTGCCATCGGCTCTCCGACTATGCCGGCCGCAGGCTGGTGCTTTATTTCTACCCCAAGGACAGCACCCCGGGATGCACTTCGGAGGCTTGCGACTTGCGCGACAATTACCACCGCTTCGTTGCCCAAGGCTACGAGGTGCTGGGGGTGAGCCGAGATTCGGCAGCCTCGCACCAACGCTTCCGCGAAAAGTATCAGTTGCCGTTCCACCTGATTTCCGACACGGACTTGACCATTCTGAAGGCCTACGAAGCCTGGGGACCGAAGAAGATGTACGGTCGCGAGACGGAGGGCACGCTGCGCACCACATACGTCATCGACGAGCAAGGTGTGATTGTGGATGCCATCGGCAAAGTAAACACCAAGAATCATACGGCTCAGATATTGGAATGAAACATATTTCCCCTTGCAAAACAACGCTGAGGGCAAGTACTGGAAGCTATAACACAAGAACGATATGACACAAGTATGGTTGAGTGCTGCCGGGCTGAGTCTGGCCACGGTGATCGGGGCGGTGATTGGCTTTGGCATCAAGGAGCTGCCCCACAAGTGGAATGATGCTGTGTTGGGTTTCTGCGCCGGCATCATGCTGGCCGCCGCCACGCTGGGACTGATTGTTCCCGCCGTGGAGCAAGCCGAGCCTGGCGGCTGGTGGCTGTCACTGATCGGAGTGGCCGTCGGCGCATTGTTTCTGAACGTGCTGGACCTCGTCACCCCCCACATGCACAAGATTACGGGCCTCGACCAAGAGGAGCATCGCAACAATGCCTCCATCAACCGCATACTGCTGTTTGTAATGGCCATCGCCCTGCACAAACTACCCGAAGGCATGGCGGCCGGCGTGGGATTCAACGCTGAGGATACGGGCGACGCCTGGGCGGTGACACTGGGCATCGCCCTGCAGAACATCCCGGAAGGGATGGTTGTGATAGCCCCACTGCTGCTGGCGGGAGTGAAAAAATGGCGCGCCCTGGCCATCTCGCTGGCTATTGCCCTGCTGGAGGTGGTCGGTGTGTGGATTGGTTACGGCATGGGGGCCATATCCTCCTACCTCCTGCCGGTTATGCTCGCTTTCGCCGGTGGCGCCATGTTGTACGTGGTAAGCGACGAGATGATTCCCGAAACCCATGCCCACGGCTACCAAAAGCTGGCCACCTATTCGCTCATAGCAGGCTTCATGGTGCTGGCCCTGATGATGGAGTGGGAATCCCCCGCTGGTATTTAACAATAATATGTTTTGATTTGTATGTATACTGAAGTGATGTCGGTGGGCGTAATACTGCTTGTGTGCTGGCTGGCGCTGACCGTTTTAGACTTGGCCGTGGCCGGACTGCTGACCCTGATTTTCGGCCTTTCTTTCAAGCGTTGTTTTTGTTGGGGGCTGCTTTCGCTGGCGGTACCCGCCCTGCTGATGGGCTACGGCATTTTAATTGAGCGCAACTGCTACCGCGTCAAGACCGTCGAGATTCCATTCGACAATCTGCCCGCCGCCTTCGATGGCTACACCATTGTGCAGCTGTCCGACATCCATTCCCGCTCTTTCCGCTACCGCACTGGCTCACTGCAACGGGCAGTGGAGAAGGCGAACGGCCTCGACGCCGACCTGATTGCCTTCACGGGCGACATCGTGACCATCGCACCAGACGAGCTGGACTCCACCGAAAGCATACTACGCGGACTGAAAGCTCGCGACGGCGTGGTGTCCATACTGGGCAACCACGACTACTGTCCTTATATTGCACAGAGCGACAGCACCCTGACCCCCATCCAAGGCAAAGCCGAAGTCATGGTACGCGAAAGGCAGATGGGCTGGCGCCTGCTGGTGAACGAACACTGGGTGCTGCACCACGGCGGCGACTCTGTTGCCATCATCGGCGTGGAAAACACCAGCACCTCCCCCTATTTCCCCTCACGGGGCGACCTGAAGGGCGCCATGCGGGGCACTGAAGGCATGTTCCATATCCTGCTGAGCCATGACCCTACCCACTGGGACATGGAAGTCATTGGCAAGGACATACCCCTCACCCTCTCAGGCCACACCCACGCCATGCAATTCTCATTGCTGGGATGGAGTCCCATCGGTCATTTCTACAAAGAATCGAAAGGCCTCTATCGGAAAGGGAACCAACTGCTCTACATCAATATTGGACTGGGCGAGACCATTTTCCCGGCCCGCATCGGAGCCATGCCCGAAATCACCAAGATAGTCTTGCGCCGCGCGGCAGAATAGCGCCTGCCCTCAAAATCACCTACAGGCAGCCCACCTGTTGCATCAACGCACGGTAGTAGCGGGCTTTCTCCTCAATCTTCATGGGGAATGCCCGCGAACTGGAAGGCATCCGCCACAGGCGGAGCGCGCGTCCGGCAACCGTCAGCTCTACGCACTTGCCCATAGCCGGCACTGCCGCACCATAATCCTCAGCAAAGACGGAGAAACTCTTCTGCCCGGTGCAGACAATGTCGTGACACAACGGAATCTGCGACAAAAGCGACGGGATGTCCGTCTTCTCGACAATCTCCAAATCCTTGTCGGACGCATTGCCCGCAAGCCGCCGCACGGCGCGGGCGGTATCGAAAATGGCAATGCCGTGTTCATTCAACAGGTTCACTATGTCGTCCTTGCGGAAAGTCTTCCCTTCCGTGTCCACCAGACGGGAGGCGTCGCCGAAAAACACCAAACCGAATATCTCCCACATCATGTTGGTACGGTTGGGATAAAAAAAGTCCATACACCACCGCGCCCTTGGCGGCGGAAAACTGCCCAGCATCAGCAGCCGTGCCTCGGCGGGCAGAAAGGGGCGCAACGGATGTTGCTCAACCGGGAGGTCAACTCTCGTGGCGGCTGGCAACATAGCTGATTTCAGCAAGGTCCAGATCAATGTCACCCTCATCGTTGTTGGTGAGGAAGGAGTCGATGGGATAGGTGGCATAATCCTTGCTGAGTGACTGTGGGTTAGCCACCGTGACATCGAGGTTTTTCCTGTTGATGCCAAGCACGCAATCCATATAAGCCTCCGGGGCGTCAAGCACATCGCAAAGCGCTGTTGCAATCCTGTCTTCTAAACTTTTATCAAACATGGCAGTTTCGTTTTTAGATTGTTTTTCAATCTGCAAAGATACAAAAAAAAATCTTTTTTGCAACAATTGCTGCGCAACTGGTGCCTTCCCCAAGCCCCGAACCGGCTGTTTTCACACGGCCTTGCGACATACCCCATCGCCGCCACCGGCGCCTGCCGTCACCTCCGGCACTGGTGGCAGGCTTTTTTCTCGGTATGTGACTTTTTTTGCGTATCTTTGCATTTCTAAAAATAACGCTCATGCCGAAAAAACTCTCTATTTTATTGCTCATTACACTATCCATCCATATCGCTGCGGCACAGGATGCCCCGCTCTATACGTCCGACGACTTCTCTCTATACCCCCGGAAAGTAGTGGAGCAGCAGAACCACGCCGAATTTGTTGCCGACAACGCACTGACCAGCACCCTCGACCAGCGGCAATGGCTCCAGAAAGCCTCCATCCCCGACCTCCCCAAGTTCAACTGCGACATCACCGCCAGCAACACACTCTTCAACCTCTCACTCGACGAACTCAACACACTCTGGACCAATAACGGCTACTGGCAGGCCAGTGCCTCCCGGCCCGCCGCCCTGACCCATCAGCTGGCCTATGCCGCGTCCCTCTCGCTCTCGCTTATCGACCCCGCCGCCGCCCAAAGCAGCCTGATGAACCGTGTGGCGCAAGGGCGCATCCTGCAGGATCCCGGCACCGGCGGCTCCTGGCCCGTAGCCACCGACCGTGCAGTGTGGATACTCGGTGCCTGGGAAGTCTTCCTTGCCACCGGCGACAAAGACTGGCTCAAACAAAGCTACGAGATTGCCCGCCACAGCCTCACTCAGGACGAAGCCCTCATCTACGACACCGAGACCGGACTCGTCCACGGCCAGCTGTCCCTCCCCAATTGCCGCAAAGACATCTACCCCCATTGGATGCAGCCGTCCGATATTGCCCAATCCGAATGCCTCAGCAACAACGCCCTCTTCTTCCGCGCCAACGAGATTGCCTCGCGCATGGCTCAACTCTGCGGCGATGCCACCGCCTCTGCCCATTTCAAGCAGGTGGCCAACACCATCCGCGACGGCATCAACAACCACCTCTGGATCGAAAGCCGGGGCTACTACGGCCAATACCTCTACGGGCGCGTCAACAAGATGGTCTCGCCCCGCAGCGAAACCCTCGGCGAAGCCCTCTGCGTCATTTTCGGCATTGCCGACCCCCAGCGCGCCCAGCGCATCGTCAGTTCCCTGCCCGCCACCCCCTACGGCACCCCCTGCTTCGCCCCCCAGATTCCCGACATCTACCCCTTCCACAACAACGCCGTTTGGCCCCATGTGCAGGCCTACTGGCTCTGGGCCACCGCCCTTGCCCAATGCCCGCTGACCGCCACCCACACCATTGCCGCCATCTACCGTCCCACAGCCCTCATGGCCACCAACATGGAAAACACCGTGGCCGCCACCGGCAGCTGCAACACCGCCGACAACTCCGACAAATCCCTCCTCAGCATTGCCGCCAACCTCAGCATACCCCTGCGCCTCTTCTCCGGCATCAACCTGGCCGAGGACGGCATCCACTTCCACCCCCTGGTGCCCAAAGGCTGGATGGGCAAGAAACAACTCACCAACCTCAAATACCGCAGAGCCACACTCGACATCACCATCCAAGGCTACGGCGACCGCGTGAGCGCCTTCTACATCGACGGGAAAAAACTCAAAGACCCCTTCGTCTCGGCCATGATCAACGGCCGCCACAGCATCCGCATAGTGATGAACGACCAATTCTCGCACTACGACACCCACCCAATCGCCACTCCACTCTGCTCGCCCCGCACACCCCACACCTGGCTCGACGGCGCAACCCGCATGGCATGGCAACCCGTTGAGGGAGTCAAAGAATACAAAATCATCCGCAACGGCAGCCCCATCGACCTCCTGCCCGAAAGTAACCTCGACGGCAACTACTACGACATTGCAGCCGACGACGGCTATGCCGAATACCAAGTGGTGGCCGTCGACACCCTGGGTCTCGAAAGCTTTGCCAGCGAACCCCTTGCCCGCTACAACCTGGAGGCCGAGCGGCACTACGACATGGCCTCCTTTGCCCAGCCCACCGACTTCAAGCCCTGCCAGGGCTACAGCTCCAGCGGCGCTGTCGAAATCACCCCCACACTCAACACCCGCATCAACATCACGATTGACATACCCGCCGAAGGCGACTACCTCATCGACTTCCGCTACGCCAATGGCAGCGGCAGCCCCACCTCAGGCACCAGCTGCGCCAACCGCATGATTTGGCACAACGGCAAAAAAATAGGCGGCGTCATCTTCCCTCAGCGGGGCAAAGACATCTGGAACGACTGGGGCTACAGCACCCCCGTGCGTCTGCACCTGCAACAGGGGCAGCAGACACTGGTGATGACCTACGAGCTGGACAACCAAAACATGGACCCCGACAACATCAACCGGGCCTTCATCGACCACATCCGAATCATCCCCCTGCAATAAAGCGGCCTCTCAGCCATTCGCTGCCCATCAGGCCACACAGCCCCACTGCCTCGCAAGCCGCGCCGGGCCAGGTGTGCCGGCCTTTCACCGCCAGGCCACACACTCCCCCGTGGCTCACGCCACGACAATATTCTCGTCGTCCTCCACACGCAGATTCTGCATGATAAACTGCCGCCGCTCGGTACTGTTTTTCCCCATATAGAAGCGGAGCACCCCCTGCGTGTCGAAATCCTTGTGCAGGATGACCGGATCGAGGCGCATATCCTGGTTAATGAAACCCTTAAACTCATCGGGAGAGATTTCGCCAAGACCTTTAAACCGGGTAATCTCCGGGTTGCTGATGCTATTGATGGCCTCCACCCGCTCCTCGTCGGTATAGCAATAGACGGTCTTCTGCTTGTTGCGCACGCGGAACAGCGGAGTTTGCAGGATATAGACATGACCCGTACGCACCAGCTCCGGATAAAACTTCAGGAAAAAAGTGAGCAACAGCAGCCGTATGTGCATCCCGTCCACATCGGCATCGGTGGCGATGACCACATTGTTGTAGCGCAGATTCTCAATGCCATCGTCAATATCGAGGGCGTTGTGCAGCAGGTTCAACTCCTCGTTTTTATAAATCTCGGCTTTCCCCACCGACTCCGAGTTCAGCGGCTTGCCGCGCAGGCTGAAAACCGCCTGCGTGTCCACATCGCGGCTCTTGGTGATGCTGCCGCTGGCCGAAAGACCCTCAGTGATAAAAATCGTGCTCTCCAGCCGCCGCTGGTGGTTGGTGTTGTAGTGCACGTGGCAGTCGCGCAACTTGCTGTTGTTCAAGCTGGCCTTGCGGCTGCTCTCCTTGGCCAGCTTCTTGATTCCGGCAATATCCTTGCGCTCCTTCTCGTTGCGCTGTATTTTCTCCAGCAGCGCGTCCGCGGTCTCGGTGTGCATGTGGAGATAATTGTCCAGATGCCGCTTCAGGATGTCGAGGACATAAGTCTTCAGGAAAGGACTGTCGTTTGTGCCGTCCTGATTGTTCGGGGCCAGATGGGTCGAACCCAACTTAGTCTTGGTCTGCGCCTCGAACACAGGCTCCTGGATGCGCACACACAGGGCGCACACCAGCCCCTGCCGGATATCCTCGGGCGAGAACTCCTTCTTGTTGTAAAACTCCTTCACCACCCGCGCATACCCCTCGCGGAAAGCACTCTGATGCGTGCCGCCCTCGGTGGTGTGCTGCCCGTTGACGAAGGAGAAGTAATAATCGCTGTTCTGCCCGTTGACATGGGTGAAGGCCGCCTCGAAATCATCGTCCTTGATGTGGATGACCGGATAGAGGGGCTCGCCCTCCATGTTGTGCTGCAGAAGGTCCAGCAGCCCGTTTTTAGAATAATAGCGGCGGTCGTTGTAGTAGAACGTCAACCCCCTGTTCAAGTAGCAATAGTTCCACACGCGCCGCTCCACATACTCGCCTATGAAGTGGTAGTTGCCAAACAACTTACCGTCCGGCACAAACTCCACCAGCGTGCCCGTACTCTCGGGGCCGTCGGGCAGCGGGCAATCCTGGATGCCACTGTCCGCCGTGAGCTTCCCTTCCGAAAACTCGGCGCAGCGCGTCTTCCCGTCGCGGAACGACTGGACGCGGAACCAACTGCTCAGCGCGTTCACCGCCTTGGTGCCCACGCCGTTCAGACCCACCGACTTCTGGAACACCTTACTGTCGTACTTGGCCCCGGTGTTCAGTTTGCTGACGGCCTCCACCATCTTGCCCAGCGGTATGCCGCGCCCATAGTCGCGGATGCTCACCTTGCGCTCGGCGAAGTTGATGGTCATGTCAATGCGGCGGCCAAATCCCGACGTGAACTCGTCGATGGCGTTGTCAATCACCTCCTTGATGAGGACATAAATGCCGTCGTCGTGCGACGAGCCGTCGCCCAACTTGCCTATATACATGCCCGGGCGCAGCCGGATATGCTCCATGTCTTCAAGATGGATGATACTGTCGTCGTTGTAATCGACTGCCTCGGAGGCCATCGGGGTGTTGTCTTCTTCCATGAGTGAGTTTTTTTTTGCGGATGCAAAAATACTAAAAAAATCCCATACCGCAGCACTCCGCCAGCCCTTTTTCTCCACAACGGGTGTTTAAAAACACACTCCGCCGCCTGCCGCGCGGCCCGGCCCCGGCCCCCGCGCAGCCCTTCCTCCGCCCGAAAGCCGCCATACGCCCTTCCCGGCCGGACATCTTCGACCGCCGCCCGACATAGAAATGGGGTCTGAATGTGAAAGGAATGTTGCAGAGCGAGCGAACCGGGAGCGGCCCATCCGCCCCAAACCGGGGCGGGCCGGGAGGGCGGGTGCGGGGCCGCCGGCGATGCCGTCCCGTCCCCGCCGGCGGGGACGGGCCACCCGCAACCCTGCAGAGCCGGCAAACGGAGCGGCAATAAAATGGGTATCAATATTGTAAAAAACGCGGCACGCGGGTGGCGGGGTGGGGCGATGGGGGGCGCAATATGTATTTAAGAATATTTATTTGTCCAATCGAAAAAAAGATTGTATCTTTGCAAAATTGAATTTTGGCAAGAATTTACAACAATTATTAATCACATAAAACTAATATTATGGCATTTAAAGGACAAATCGTGATCGATACAGAACATTGCAAAGGCTGCGGTGTATGCCTCGCTGCCTGCCCCATGCAGTGCCTCGCGTTATCGAAAAATGTGAACGGAAAAGGTTACAACTATACCCAGACCGTAAATGACAAGTGCATCGGTTGCGCCAGCTGCGCTATGGTATGCCCCGACGGCGTGATTTCCGTCTACAAAAAACAGTGTTAAACAAGAAAAAAGAGAAATAAACATGGCAAAAGAACTGAAACTGATGAAGGGCAATGAGGCTATTGCCCGCGCTATGATTGCCAGTGGTACGGACGGCTATTTCGGCTATCCCATCACTCCGCAGTCAGAAGTTATGGAAACTCTGATGGCCGAGAAACCCTGGGAGGACACCGGAATGGTAGTGCTGCAGGCTGAATCTGAAATGGCATCCATCAATATGGTTTACGGCGGTGCCGCCACGGGCAAGAAGGTGGCCACCTCCTCCTCTTCCCCCGGAATCTCGCTGATGCAGGAAGGTCTGACCTACCTGGCCGGCGCCGAAATCCCCTGCCTGGTGGTGAACGTGATGCGCGGCGGCCCCGGACTGGGCACCATCCAGCCTTCGCAGAGCGACTATTTCCAGAGCGTGAAGGGCGGCGGACACGGCGACTATCAGCTCTACACCCTGGCTCCCGCCAGCGTGCAGGAGATGTACGACTTTGTGTTCGACGCTTGGGACATCGCCTTCAAATACCGCAACCCCGTCCTGATTCTCTCCGACGGCGCTATCGGACAGTGCATGGAGAAACTCTACACCCGCGACTATGTTCCCCGCTGGACTGAGGAGGAGCGCCGCAAAAACGCCCCGTGGGGCACTTGGGGCAAACCCGCCAACCGTCCGCACAACATCATCACTTCGCTCGAACTCGACTCGGCCCGCCAGGAGGTGTTCAACCACAAGCTGCAGGCCAAGTATGCCGAGATGAAAGAGAAAGAGGTGCGCTACGAGATGCTGAACTGCGAGGACGCCGAGTATATCATCGTGGCCTACGGTTCGAGCAGCCGTATCGCCATGAAGGCTATGCAGATGGCCCGCGAGAAGGGCATCAAGGTTGGTCTGTTCCGCCTCATCACCCTCTTCCCCTTCCCGACCAAACAGCTGGCCGAGGTTGCCAAGCATGTGAAGGGCATCCTCTGCGTCGAGATGAGCGCCGGCCAGATGATTGAGGATGTGAAACTGGCCACCAACTGCGGCGTTAAGACCGAACATTTCGGCCGTTTCGGCGGTATCATCCCCACCCCGACCGAGGTTCTTGAAGCACTTGAAAACAAAATTATTAAATAAGAAATCAATATGGCAAATACAGATATAGAGGCTCGCAAACAAGAGCTGCTGAACCAAGGTTACACCGAGGTTTACACCAGAACCAAAGTACTTACCGATGCAGTGATGCACTACTGCCCCGGTTGCGGCCACGGCACCACCCACCGTCTCGTTGCTGAGGTTATCGACGAGATGGGCATTCAGGATCAGGTCGTAGGCGTTTCGCCTGTGGGATGCTCCGTCTTGGCTTACAACTACTTCGACGTGGACTTCCAGGAGGCTGCCCACGGCCGTGCCCCCGCACTGGCCACCGCTATCAAGCGTCTGAACCCCGACACCTTTGTGTTCACCTATCAGGGCGACGGCGACTTGGCTGCTATCGGCACCGCCGAGACTATCCACGCTTGCAACCGCGGCGAGAACATCACCATGATTTTTGTCAACAACGGTATCTATGGTATGACCGGTGGCCAGATGGCTCCCACCACCCTTATCGGCATGAAGAGCGCCACCACCCCCTATGGTCGCCGCGTTGACCTGAACGGCTATCCCCTGCGCATCACCGAGCTTATCTCCACCCTGCCCGGCACCTACTATGTGACCCGCCAGAGCGTGCAGACTCCCGCCGCCGTGCGCAAGGCCAAGGCCGCTATCCGCAAGGCTTTCGAGAACCAGAAACTGAAGAAAGGCCTCAGCTTTGTCGAGATTCTGTCCAACTGCAACAGCGGCTGGAAGATGACCCCCGTTCAGGCCAACAAGTGGATGGAAGACAACATGATGCCCAACTACCCCGTGGGCGACATCAAGGTGGACGGCAAGCTGGTCGACAATGTCGACGTGGCCCGTCTGGCTGTTGACCACCCCTTAACCGTGATGCAATAATTAACATTTAAAACGAAACAACAATGACAGAAGAAATAATCATCGCCGGATTCGGTGGACAGGGTGTCCTCTCTATGGGTAAGATCCTTGCCTATTCCGGAGTCATGCAAGATAAAGAAGTGAGCTGGATGCCCAGCTACGGCCCCGAGATGCGTGGCGGCACTGCCAACGTGTCCGTCATCATCAGCGACGAGCGCATCAGCTCGCCCATCATCAACACCTTCGACACTGCCATCATCCTCAACCAGCAGTCGCTGGACAAGTTTGAGCACAGTGTGAAGCCCGGTGGTCTGCTGATCTACGACCCCAATGGCATCACCCACGAGCCCACCCGCAAGGACATCAACATCTACAAGATTGCCGCCACGGCCAAGGCTCAGGAACTCGGCATCAGCAAGGTGTTCAACATGGTTGTGCTTGGCGGTTTCCTGAAACTGAAACCCATCGTGGACAAGCAGTATATCCACGAAGGCCTTGAGCACTCCCTGCCCCAGCGCCACTGGAACCTCATTCCCCAGAACGAGGAAGCCATCGAAATCGGTAAGGGCCTGATCGAACCCGTCCAGGTTCTCTAAACGTTAGACAGAGGACTTCACCGTCCTATCATTAAAAAGGCATCTCATAAATGAGATGCCTTTTTTTGCAAGCATTCTTGTATAATCAAAAAATATTGTATATTTACAACGTGGATGCAATCCATAATTGCATCGCCACAAGAATATATAACAAACAAAATCATAGCGTTATGTCAGAACTATTATTCAAAAAGAGTATCAATACTGTCGTATTTATAATGCTGATAATAGCACCAACTATCATCTGGGGGCAAAGCGACAGTTTAGTCAGAACATATTAATCTCCATGCCAGAGTGAGTGGATCGAGTACAACTTTACGGAACAGAACAGCATAGTTCGGAGTAACGACCAACAATAATACCTTATTATTATGCGTGAGTTCGGGATATGATAGATGTAGAAATGCACAGTCTCTCTCAAAAGCGAGGAGCAATGGTTAGGCTCGCCTACGGAAAGGCGTTTGACATATGGAGCCGGAAACGAGACTGGGCTTAGAAAAGTGAGAGCTGGTTGGTCGTGACGACTTCGAAACCAGAAAGAGCGCGAGGCTTGTTGTCGTAGAAACAATAGGCCCCAAG
>OCTW011607272.1_pt1 | contig 14310 bp, 8 predicted proteins | sample 1539671 | NCBI WGS metagenome assembly OCTW01 (sample SAMN02144230, study PRJEB22623) | gut metagenome | biome: sheep rumen | host: Ovis aries | place: New Zealand
CTTCCGCAACAGCTTCCAACGGCGTGTGGACAAAGCTGGAGAACAAGGCATATACCATTCCAAGCGGCGCTAGTGATCTGATACTTTATGTTGAAGCACCTGACAGCCTCACAGATTTCTATATCGACAACGCGGCAGGTTCTAAATCGGGCAAGGCTTCTTCTGTAACAACAGGCGGCGGCACTGTATATTCTTCCAACCCCAGCCCCGACCCTAACCCCAACACCAACACATATCCTACCAACGTATGGGCAGAATCAAATTCTCAGTATCATCAGATCAGATTTACATGGGATAAGGTAGACAATGCACAGAACTACGGCATAGCAGTTTATCTGGCGGGCAGATGGAGAATACAGACCCAGTCCATTTCTCCTTACACCACTTCCTACACAACTCCTAAGAACCTGACACCCGGCAAGAGTTACAAGGTTGCTGTTGCTGCAAAGGTAAACGGCAGCTGGGATGTTGCAAATGCCATCAAGAATGCTATAGTTGTTACTGTAAGGTAATACAGCTTATAGTTTATAGTTAACGGCTTACGAGTAAAAGCACGAAATAAGCGATCTCAAGGTCAATTACTATAAATGCGGTAAAATTATAAAAACTCCCGAAAGCGTAAGTGCTTTCGGGAGTTTTTCGGCTATTGGCAGATATTACTGCTTGTTGCCCATCTTGTAAGCGTCGATCATCTTCTTGACCATCTGACCGCCGACAGAACCCGCCTCTCTGGAAGTCAGGTCGCCGTTGTAGCCCTGCTTCAGGTCTACGCCGACTTCGCTGGCTGCCTCCATCTTGAATCTGTTGAGAGTTTCTCTGCCCTGCTGTGTTGTGATACCTTTCATTTTCGTTTCTCCTTTTGTTTTATTCGGGCTTGCGATAATATTGTGTGCGTATGGCACAAAACTATTACAGGAAATTTTTACATGAAAAAAGTGTCATCTTCCCCGCATTTCCGCATCGGTAAGATGACACTATATTTTTTTGTAATATGACTATCCCTTTAGCACACCAAAAAAAAATACCTTTATAACAAGGAAATACTGAGTTGATGTTATCTTTCCCCCGCCGCAGGCGGGGGAAAGATAACCGCCAACTATATTCAGTTCCCAATATAACATCGTTTATTTTGGTGTGTCAGCGGGATAACCACGTTTTGTAATTTATTTGTAAAACCCGCTGTACCACTCCGCGAAATTCCTCAGACCCTCGCGAATGCCTATTTTTGGCGTGAAACCGTAGTCTTTTTCCAGCGCGGTGCTGTCAGCATAAGTCACAGGCACATCGCCCGCCTGCATGCCTACCAGTTCGCGGTGTGCTTCAAAATCATAGTTTTCGGGAAGCACTTTCGCCCGCACCAGTTCTTCCTGCAAGGTGCTTATGTAGTCCAGCAGGTTTTCGGGCGTGCCGCCGCCGATGTTGTATACCGCATAAGGCGGAAGCGGCAGACCGTCCTCGCCGTTTGCCTTTTCGGGAGCGCCCTGCATCACGCGGTAAACACCCTCAACTATGTCGTCTATATATGTGAAATCACGCTTGCAGTTTCCATAGTTGAATATCTTTATGTTCTCGCCCTTTACCAGCTTGTTCGTTGCCGAAAAATAGAACATATCGGGTCTGCCCGCAGGACCGTAAACGGTGAAGAAGCGAAGTCCCGTTGAGGGTATGTTGTACAGCTTTGAATAGCTGTGTGCCAGCAGTTCATTGCTCTTTTTTGTGGCGGCATAAAGGCTGACAGGATTGTCCACTTTGTCATCAACGCTGAAAGGCACTTTCTTGTTGCCGCCGTATACCGATGAACTCGATGCGTACACCAGATGTTCAACAGGGTAGTGCCTGCACGCTTCGAGAATATTGTAAAACCCGATGATGTTGCTCTCTATGTAGACATCGGGGTGGTCTATCGAATAGCGCACACCCGCCTGCGCCGCAAGGTTCACCACCACTGAGGGCTTGTATTCAGCAAAAATGCTGTCCACCAGCGCCTTGTCAGCAATAGAGCCTTTTACAAAAACGTGTCTGACATTACTTTTCTCTGCCGCCTTTTCTATCAGTTCAAGGCGGTAGGATTTCAGCGCAGGGTCGTAGTAGTCGTTCATATTGTCAAGGCTTATCACTGTTCCCGAAGTCATCTCTCCCAGCAGTCTTAGCACTAGATTTGCCCCTATAAATCCCGGTGAACCCGTCACCAGTATGTTCCTGCCGTTTAAGCCGATACTTGTCTTGCCCATTTTAGTCCCTCCTGAACAGGTCGCGCGTGTATACCTTTTCCTGTGCATCATCAAGCACTGCATCATATCTGTTCGCGATTATACAGCCGCACATCGCCTTGAATTTTTCGATGTCGTTTATGACCTCACTGCCGAAGAATGTACTGCCGTCCTCAAGGGTAGGCTCGTATATGACGACCTTCGCGCCCTTAGCCTTTATGCGCTTCATAACGCCCTGTATACTGCTCTGGCGGAAGTTGTCCGAGTTTGACTTCATGGTCAGCCTGTAAACGCCCACCACCACTTCACGCTGTCTGTTCTCCTTGTCGGCAGAATATGCGTCACTGCTGCTGTAAGTGCCTGCAATTTCCATCACCCTGTCAGCGATGAAGTCTTTTCTCGTCCTGTTTGACTCAACGATGGCGCTCATCATATTCTGCGGAACGTCCCTGTAATTTGCAAGAAGCTGTTTTGTGTCCTTAGGCAGACAGTAACCGCCGTAGCCGAAAGACGGGTTGTTGTAGTAGTCGCCCACGCGGGGGTCAAGACATACGCCCTTGATGATAGATGCGGTGTCAAGAGATTTTACCTCAGCATAAGTGTCAAGTTCGTTGAAATAGCTGACCCTCAGCGCAAGATAAGTGTTTACGAACAGCTTTGTAGCCTCAGCTTCGGTGTATCCCACGAACAGCGTGCTTATACCCTGCTTTATAGCGCCCTGCTGTAAAAGCCCCGCAAATATCTCTGCATTTGCGCGTGTGGCATCGTCACAGCCCACTATTATGCGGCTTGGGTAGAGGTTATCGTACAGCGCCTTTGATTCGCGCAGAAATTCAGGGCTGAAAATGATGTTGTCCATGCCCAGCTTTTCACGTATGCTTACGGTATAACCCACAGGTATAGTCGATTTTATGATGACAGTCGGCTTTACTTCGCGGCTTTCGGTGGCGCTCTTTACCAGTTCAAGCACGCTCTCAACAGCCGAACAGTCAAAGAAATTCTTCTTGGGATCGTAGTTGGTCGGAGCCGCGATTATTATGAGATCTGCATCTTTGTAGGCAGAAGCCCCGTCAACAGTCGCCGTCAGATGCAGTTCGCGCCTGCCCTTTTTGGCTTCATCGAGGTATCTCTCAATGTAGTCGTCCTGTATCGGAGATATGTACTTGTTCAGTTTTTCCACCTTTTCGGGGATTATGTCAACTGCGGTGACATCGTTGTGCTGTGCCAGCAGTACAGCCAGCGAAAGCCCCACATATCCTGTGCCTGCCACAGCTATCCTGTAAGACCTGTCAACTGCTATCTTCCCGCCGCCCGACATCTCAACGAACATGTCGGTAGGTTCAAAGCCCAGAGCTTCGCCCAAAGCCTGTAACTGTTCTATCGACGGCGTGAAGTCCTGCGACTCCAGCCTTGACAGCAGACCTCTGTTGATACCTGTTTTCTCGGCAAGCTGTGCCTGTGTTATTTTAAGTGACTTTCTGCGTCCTTCGACAGTTTCTGCCAAAAGTTGTATCGATAATTTTTTCATGGCAATTTGCCTCCGTAATTGATATTAAATGTTATTTGAAATAACATCAGTTTTCTTGTTTTTCGCCTATGATTATATGATACCAGACCGCCGCGCATTTGTCAACAAGGGTTACACCGCCAATTGTTAATTATCTGTTAATTATCAAATCCATTTTGAAATGTCGCTCATAATAACAAAAAAATGCTCTACAAATGTCTTTTAAAATAACATCTGCAAACTGATTTGTTAAGACCAATTCGCGCTATGACATCTGTATAAAATAGTATGGTATTATTGTTTTAACATAAAGCTGTCCGTTTATACGCTCCGAGATCCCGACATCGCCCGATATCTGCGGAAAGTTTTCTGAAAGGAAATTTCTACCTCAAAAGAGGCGCGCCACAAATGATTAAAGTGTAACAAAATTTGTACTTTTAAAAATGCACAAAAGCACTCTCAAAAGAACATACTTTCGACTGTCGGGAATGGTCGGATAATGCCGTTTTTTCGCACCTTTCCGTTTTAAAGATATGTAATATATTTTAATCAAGTTCACTAAAAACCCGATTTCGGTCAATTTTTATTGTGCAAAACTTATAGAAATTAAGGTTAATCAAAGCAATATGATGTTTACAAAATGGAAAAAGTCTGTAACCACCTTGTAATCTTTTGTGAAATGTGGTATCATAGTCAACGTGGTCAAAAGAAAGAGAAATTCTCAATACCTAAACAAGAGAGGAAATTTTATGACTAAGATCAAAATTGCAGCCGTAGTAATGTGCATGATAGCCACAGGTGCTTTCGCAGGATTTACATATAAGACTGCAAACCATAGCAAGGATAATGTCGAGAGAGTTGCAGTGAGAACAGTTTCCGAAGATGATATCACTGATGAAGTGGTCACCGATGAAGAAACTACTGATGACGAAGTCACCGCTGAGGAGGAGATCACCACCGAAGAGGAAACTGTTGTTATCGAACTGAAAGAGCCTGTTGTTACAACAGCAGTAAAGTCTGCAAAGGCTGAAAAGAAGACCGAGACCGAAAAGGCTAAGGAAACTTCTGCGGCAAAGTCCGAAAAGACAGACGATGAAGTTTTCAATACTCTTAAAAAGGAGATGGCAGCAGCCCCTGCTGTGACCACAGCGCCCGTTGTTACCGAAGTTCCTGAGATCATACCTGAAACAGAAGCCCCTGTTGTTGAAGAAGTACCCGTTATCGAAGAGGTACCGAGTGAGCCTGTTTATGAAGAGCCTGTACAGACTGAGGAAACTCAGCCCGCTGAAGAGCCTGTTGTTACCGAAGCACCCGCTGAGGAAACACAGCCTGCCGAGAGCGAGGAAGAGCCTGTAGAAGAGGTAAGCAGCGGCAGAAAAGTTCAGGTAACTGACGAAGAATATATCTGGCTGTGCAACGTGGTAGGTCATGAGTACGGCTCTGACTGGATACCGATCGAAGAAAAAGCTAAGGTCGTTGAAGCTGTTATGAACCGCGTTAACGATCCCCGCTTCCCAAATACCATCTGGGGCGTTCTTACCCAGCCTTACCAGTTCTCAGGTCTTGAGTGGACACTGTATCTGGGCACTTTCAGCTATCAGGTAACTGACAGCGTAAAGGCGGCGGTAGACCTCTACCTCGAACACCCCGAACAGTTCAACCACGGCTATAACTCCTTCTGGGGCGATGGCAGTATGAACCACTTCTACGCAATATAAAAGAATATTACCCCCACAAGCGTCTGCGGAATTTTTCCGCAGGCGCTTTTTTATGCCCAAAACACAAAGTTATCAACTTTAATTCGATACACATGTTGATAATTCCCGCAGAAAAAAGCGGAGAACACAAGTCCTCCGCCCCTGTCAACAATTATGAATTGTGAATTATGAATTATGAATTATAAACGCTGTCCATCCATTTAAGACGGGCTTCTATCCATTCAAGGAGGGTCGCCGCACTGCCTGTTGCCCATTCGTCGGTCTTGTTCAGGTCGTCAGCATATTCTTCGAGTATGGCTTTCTCTTCATCAACACAGTTCCATATGGTGTGTTCTGATGCCTGCACCTCTGTCCACTTAGCTTTTGCCATGTCCATGAACCAGTCCTGCTTTGCCAAAAGAATGAACCAGGGGTTCGAGCGGTCGCCGTTCTGCCTTGCAAAACTCTTCTCACAGAACGCACCTGCCCAGTAGCGGTTCGTACCATCGTTGTACGCCCAGTTGAAATCCCACGGTGAGGTGAACTGTAACTTAGGTACCTTGCTGTCCTTCGCAAAGTCTATGCACATGTAGAAACTTCCCTCGCCGCAGTCGTAGTCGTGTACTATGTCGTAAAGCAGGTACATGTCAACTATGGACTGCACATCTGCCACAGCCTTTACAGTGTCCTCAGCATTGGTGAAGTCTGAGGGAACTACATTGTAGTACTCGTCAAAAGTCAGGTAGTTGCCCTTTTCGCATGCCTCGTAGATTATCCTGAACACATCGTTCATGTAATCGCTGATGAACTCCACCTGTTCTTCGGTGTATACATCGTTCTTCACAGAATATTCCGCAGGCACGAACTGCCTTGTTTCGCCCCGCAGGTCGGTGACAGTCGCACTCTCATAGTCCATTGTGATGTATGGGTCGTCATCGTAGCGTGTGCCGTCGTCATTCAGCCTTGATGCGTAGTTGTTCAGTTCCATGTAAAAACCGAAGTCTGTGCCTGTGTATCCCTCTTCGGGTTCGGTTATGTCAACGCGGTTCTTGTTGACCTGATTTTGCTCGCACAGCACGTATATCCCCTGAAATTTGTCGTTTACATACAGGTGTACGAACTTCGCATCACTGCAATAGGCGTTTGTGCCCAGCAGTGTCCTGCCGAAGCGCAGTGCTATGTCGTTGCGTATGAGATCCCAGTCTGATTTAAGCAGTACCCAGCTTTTGCACTTTGCACCGTCGTTCAGCCCCAGCATGTTCTGCTTTTTGTCGAACTTTATGCGGTAGGGGACTGTACTGCGCTTTATCTTCTTCTCGTCACCGTAGTATGCGCTGGAATTGCCCCGCACTCTTATGCCTGCCGAAAGTTCGTCCATCTCAAACTCTTCACCGCAGTTGAACATGTCCACCACGCAGGAAGTGTATATCTCTTTCGAGAGTATCTTCTCCTTGTTCTCGTTGGTGGTTATGTTGATGACAGGCAGGTCTGTTTTAGCCGCTATGTCAGCTTCAAAAGACTTCTTCGCATCGCGGTCAACTCCCAGACGCTCAAAGGTCGCAGGTTCTTCATTTATGACCTGTTCGGGTTTGGCGGGTAGCATTGTGACTTTCTTTTCGCCTGTAAGACTTTTTTTGCCCTTTACATGCGCCGCAATAAGTGCCACATCTGTGACATTCACTTTGCCGTCCCCGCTGACATCTGCCGCCGCAAGGTCTTCACCTGCCAGATTTTTCACGCTCTTTACATGCGCCGCCGCCTTTGATACATCGGTTATGTTCACCGAACCGTCCCCGCTGACATCGCCCTTTGTACGCCCGTCCTCAGCAAAAACACTGAAACTGCCCGCCGCCATCATCAGCGCCAGCGCCGCCGCAGAAGCGCTCTTAACAAATCTGTTCATAATATCCTCCTTTGTTTTTTTCGATAATAATTCCTTCTGACAGTAAAAAATTTCGTATATATCACACATATATTATATCACGATATAAGTAAAGCTGTCAACAACATGACCATAACATATCCATGCAAATATTTAACATATCAAAGCTGATGAATGTTCAAAGAACAAAATTGCAGAGTTTTCAACTTCCATATGATACACACGCTGATAATTTCCACAAAAATAAAAAAGGCGCTGTTTTCTCAACACTCCCCATGACCCAATGTTGAAAAAACAACCACAAAAAAGCGGAGAACACAAGTCCTCCGCCCCTGCCAACAATTATGAATTAAAAAGCCACGCCATACACGTTAAACGCACATAGCTTGCGCCCCTGTCAACAATTATGAATTGTGAATTATGAATTATGAATTATAAAAACGTCCCTTATTGCACAGTCCTGCTGTAAGACGAATCTAAGACTGTCCCCAGTGATGTTTTCGGGCAGACTTACCTCGTACTCCGCAAAGTCTGCATAGCCGTCCGACGGCGCAAGCCTTGCAGTCAGCCTTTCGCCGCCTGCTTCTATCACTATGTCGCGCCCGCCGCAGATGGAACTTGCGCTGAACCTCACCGCCTTAGCGCCGCACAGTTCAACTCCCCCGTAGACAGCTTCGCCGCTGTAGTGACAGCATCTCAGATAGTTTTTCTGCGCTTTCCTGTCCCAGAAAAGTCGGATATCCCGACCCTCGTCAAATGTCATCGCCGCAAAACTGCCGCCGCGCCTGCCAAGACTTTCACCCGCGATGACCGCAGACTTTTCAAGCAGTATATCTCCGCTCGAACGCCCCGCCATGAACAGGTATTCGCCGCCCTCCACGAACATCTTCCCGCGCCGCAGGTCGTAAACACGCAGTATGTGGGCGGGTATGGCTATCTTCACCGTCATGGTCTGCCCCGCTTCAAAGTGTACCCTCTCAAAGCCGCACAGTTTCTTTATCGGTCTGCTTACTGCCGAATTTTTCACCGTGAAGTATACCTGCACCACCTCGTCACAGCCGAAGTCAGAAACGTTTCTGACAGTCACCTCTGCCAGCGCACCGTTTTCGGTCTGCGTGACATTCATATCAAGGTACTCGAATTTTCCGTAACTAAGCCCATGCCCGAACGGGTAAAGCGGCGTTCCCTTGAAATACATGTAGGTACTGCCCGCCGTTTCTATGTCGTAATCCATTATGTCGGGCAGATCGTATTCCGACCTGTACCATGTCAGCGGCAGTCTGCCCGCAGGCGAATATTCACCCGCTATCACCTCGCTGACCGCTGTGCCTAACTCAGCCCCCGCGTGGGAAGTCCATATCACCGCGCCTGCCGCCGCACTTTCTTCCACCGCCGAATAGGGGTAGCTTGAAACTATGCACAGTACCGTATCCTTGTTGACACCCGCCAGCAGCTGCGTCATGCCTGTCTGAATGTTCAGCGCCAGCGTTTTTCTGTCATAGCATTCCTTAGCTACCTGCGTGGGGTGGTTGCCCACACAGTAGATGATATAGTCGTTCTCACGCGCCAGTTCAGCCGCCCTCTCACGCCCCGATGACAGCATCTCTATCTCCCACATACAGTCCTCCGTGACCGCTGTGCGCTTTTCAAACCTCACACTGCCGTCCTCGCGCATAACAAGCCGCATGTGGTCGAGGGGGTCTTCTATCAGCACCTTGCCGCCGTAGGGCTTGAAGTTGAAAGTTTCCCGCGTGAACCAGTCGAAAATTCGCCTGTTATGCAGAAGCAGTTTCCCGCTGTCGTCCTTGCGCAGATACCGCCCCGCCCTCTCACAAAAGAGGTCGCACCAGCCCTCGCCCCAGTCCTGCAACTCCATCACTTCGGGCTTTTCTGCGGCTGCCGAAAGTTCGTCGCCCTCAAATGTAAGATACTTCCGGTTTGGCGCTTTTACAGCCACCTTGTCCCACAGGCTGTCAGTGGTGACATTCTCAAACTTCTCCCTCATGCCCCCGAGAACAGTGTTCTCATAGGTCGCATAGCCTGTGTACCAGTCCATCAGTATGTCATCAGCCAGCGGTCCTATGACAGCTATCTTCCTGTCCCTGTCCTTTATTGGCAGAACGCCGTCATTTTTCAGCAGTACCACCTGTTCACGCGCCGCCTGCCTGTTAAGCCTGCGGTGTTCTTCGCAGTCGATGACTTCATCACTGATGTCATCAAACTCACAGCCGTTCACCTGACCCAGCTTCAGCCGCGCATATATCGTCCTTGTAAGGCTTGCATCTATCTCGTCCCATTCTATAAGACCGTCATTCAGTGCCTTTTCAGCCGCCGCGTGTACCAGATCAGCCGAATCTGTCATTACATCACAGCCCGCCCGCAGAGTGAGCGGATATGCTTCTGCAAGGCTGTCAGTGTATCGGTGCGCCGTCACGTTCTGCGAGAAATCCCCGCCGTCACTCACCACGAACCACAGCCCCCACTCGTATTTCAGCATGCTTGATAGTTCGGGGTTCATTACCGCAGGCACACCGTTTATCTCGTTGTACGCCGCCATGACGCTCTTTGCGCCGCCCCACCGTATGGCGTTCTCAAACGCGGCGTAGTAGTATTCGTATTTCAGCCTTATCGGGAGATAAGCGTTGCAGCTGCCGCGCCTTTCTTCGTTGTTGTTGGCGCAGAAGTGTTTCAGTGTCGGGACGGTCATGCGGTGTTCGCCGTTGTCGCCTGCCATGCCCCTTGTGTAAGCGGCAGTCAGTTCACCCGCCAGAAAAACATCTTCGCCGTAGGCTTCCTCCGTCCTGCCCCAGCGCGGGTCGCGCACCATATCAACAGTCGGACCCCACAGACAAAGCCCGCCGCGCTTTTCCTTGTTGTAGTAGGCGCGCGCTTCCTTGCCCGCTATCTCTCCCAGCTTCTCCATAAGGCATCTGTCAAATGTTGCCGCCAGTCCCACAGGCTGAGGGAACACCGTTGAGAAATGCTCTTTATCTCTGCCCACATATCCCCTCGCCACTTCTGTGCCGATGTAAAATTCGCCCAGTCCCAGCCTTTCCACTGCCCCGTGATGTGTGGAGAGCATCTCCAGCTTTTCATCTTCTGTCAGTCGGCTGACTATATCTTTGGCTTGCCGCCAATATCTGTCGTTCATATCTTTATACCTCCCCTATAGGTTTTGCCCTATTATAGCATAAAACCTCTGACGTTTCAATATAATATTCTCGCATATCCCGCACTTATCCCAACAAAAGCGCCCCGAAGCGCATCAGCACTTCGGGGCGTTCCTATCTCCAAACTTGACGACACACCGCCGTCAGACACATTTTTTTTTCTCCTGCATCACGGCAGTTTCGCGCCCTCCGCGCCGCGTTCCGAGAAGCTGTATATATAGCCGTCATAAACCGCACAGCCCAGGTCTTCGCTGTTCCCGACTTCGTCCATGCTTGCGCATTCGTAACTCTCCCCGCGAAATTCTCCGACCGGCTCCATGCTGTCCTCACTGTATTTTACCAGCAGATATGACGGTATGACAGTTATCTTGTCGTAGTAGTAGTATCTTGTATTACCGTTCTCATCGTCCTCAACTCCGAAATTGCCCGTTTGGTCAAGCGGCAGACTGAGGGCTTCTTTCTCGCTTATCTCGTGCTTCTCCACACTTGTCCTGACACACATCGGCAGATAGATGTAGCCGTCCCCGCTGATGTCGCGCAGTTTTGGATATTCGTTTGTAAACGCGAGATAATAGCTGTCGTCCTCAGGGACGGATCCTGGCGGCAGTATGCGCGCAGACCCCTCCGCATCGGCAGGACTGATATTATACCGCTCCTCTTCGGGTATCCCCAGACTCACTTCCGCGATGATGCCCGCTTTTCTCAGCTTGTATTCTTCGTGCGGTGTCGCTTCGTAGTATTGGAAACCCTCCTCGCTTGTCTTTGCTTCACTCGGATAATAGTAATTGTCAGTCGCTTCCACCGACTTTTCAGGGTCAAGACTTAAAAGCTGTAACTTCGTTTCTTCCGTTTCTGCGCCGTAATTTTCGACTATGTGCAGTACTGTTTTGTCGTCAAGCCTGAAATAATTGGTGTGCCACCAGTAGCCCCCCGTCACTGCGGGCGCTGAGTACGGCGCTAAGCTGACATCTTTTGTCTTTGGCGATGCGGGGGCGCTCATATCGGCTATCTCCCGCACTATTAAATTTTCGCCGTCCGAAAAACCCTCTATCCAGTCGCAGAAGTACGCTGTATCTCCGTTCAGCAGTACTATGTTTGCATACGCTATATCATCGACCGTGAAGCCGCCAACCATGCTGTCGCCGTCAACTTCCTTGCTGTAATCGCAGTATACCGTTCTTACGTACTGCCCCAGTTCGTTCAGTTCATCATCTACCGCCAGCACCGCATTTCGGTCAGCTATGTAGCGTATTCCGTTTTCTTCGCTGTAAGCAGCCATGCTGTACTGAAAGTCTATCGGACTGTCAATGTAATTTGCCGCCGCCACTTTCAGCCCGTCTGCCGTGTCAACGCTGATAAGGTGCTGTTTGACTTCACTTTCCGTTTCTTCTTCATTCATACTAAAATAGTAAGCCGATAAAGTTATATGTTCATCAGTCACCATTATGCCCGTAGGCGCGATCGTCAGCAGTATGCAGTCGGTGTTCTCTATACTTTCGCCTATCTCAAAACTGCTCATCACAGTCAGTATATTGCTGTGCGACTTGTTGGCTATGTATATGCTGTCCTCGCCTATCGTGAAGCTGTTTCCGTTCTCATACACTTTCGGCAGGAATTTCGGCTCGCCCGAATTGTACATCTCATAATCAGCCGCATTTTTGCCCTCTGCGTATTCTCCTATCATTATCAGCCGCCCGTCATCGGTCAGATAAAATTCCTGCATGTTGCCGGGCTGTTCATACTCATATTCCAGCCTGATATTTTCCGTGTCGCTCACATCGTATACGCAGAAGCCGCAATATTCGTGTATGGCGTTCTTCTCGTTTATTATTTCGGGCAGATCAAAGTCGTATGCGACAGCCAGCCTGTCACCCATAGTCACCACACCTACCACCATCGGGCGCAGATATGTTCCCTCTTTCGGGTAACACCAGTTCTCAGCCAGTTCAGTCATAAGAAAAGTGTCGCTGAGAAATTCAAACTCTATCTTCTCAGCCTTCCCCTCATTCAGAACATAGCCATCGACCCCGCAGTACCGCGCACAGAATGCTTTGCCGTTTTCCTGCTTCACAAGCCCCAGCCTGTTTTCCTCTCTGCGCCTGCGCCTGCCGCTGTAACCCTCAGCCACAGGCATCAGGTCGCTCTCACCGTCATATACGCATTGGTTTTCAAAAAAATCCCGCATCTCGGCGGAAATATCTCTGTCCTGCGCTTCAAGATTGTATACAAACGAGTTCTGCGGCAGATTGAATGTCCACGAATTCTTATCGCTCTCAGTCAGAAAAGTGTGCAGTGATTTGTAGCCGCCCCCGCGAAGCCCGGTCAGCCCCGTAGTGTCAGCGATGGGGCGCGCGTTCTCTGATACTGTCTGCGGCTCTTCAATGTCAGCCTTGCCCAGTCGGGTGATGGTCAGCCCGCCTACCGCAATTACAAATGCAGCCGCCAGCGCCGCACTCATTATAAGCCCCTTGCGTGTGCTGTTCAGCTTCACCTCAGAACTTGTCATGCTTACTTCGCGTATCACCGCCTTGTTCCCGTCAAGAAGCCCCTTTATGCTCTCAGGTCTTATCCTGTCGGGCAGAGGGTTCTCTTTCGCCAGCCTTTTGAAGAATCTTCCGCGCATAGTCATCTCACCTCCTTTGTTTTCAGCGCTTTTCTCAGCTTTGCACGCCCTCTCGAAACGTGTGAGCGCACAGTCGAGGCTTTCATGCCTGTCAGCTCAGCTATCTCCTTTGAATTATAGCCCGCCGCTCCGTAAAGTGTCAGGCATTGTCTTTCTTCGGGGCTGAGTTCATTCAGCGCCGATAACATCTCCACTCTCCCGAAGGGTGATTCACCTATCACCGCCGAAGGGTCGGCGTCCAGCGAATGTTCCCTTGTTATCGCATAGTTCTTTTGCTTCTGTTTTACAATATTCATAAGTATCCTGAATATCCAGCTGTCAAACGCCGAAGGCTCTCTCAGCGAAGATATCCCCGCGAAAGCCTGCAAAGCCGCGTCCTGTACAGCATCAGCCGCATCATCGGGGCTTTGGAGGTTTGAAAGTGCATAGTAGTAAAGCTGTCGGTACACTTGTTCGTATAATTTGGCGAAAGCTGACGTATCGCCGTCAGCCGCCGCCGCCGCAAGTTTAGCGCGTGTTTTTTTATCCAAACCTCATCACCCCAATTCATTTGCCGCATTCTTTGACGGAAAAGTAATGCGGCCGTCCGTCATAATATAAGAGCATCAAATACATGCAATTGCCGCAGAACACAAAAAACTTTGTATCATTATACAATATAACAGTGACAAACAGGTGATATTATAATTCATAATTCACAATTCATAATTCATAATTATTGGCATGACCGAAAGCGAGCCGTTTTAGCAAACCAAGCCGCCCAACAAAGCAGAGCAAAACCACAAAGTAAAGCGTGAACCAAAGCGCGCGGTCAAGCGCTCGCAAACGACAAATCAAAGATTTGTCGTAGCAGGCTTGCGGGAGTTTGAGGGCAGAGCCCTCAATCGCGGAAGCAGTCCACAAGCGACACAGAGAATTAGTTGGGCGAACAAAGCAACGACGGAAAGAGGTCAAAACCAAAGACCACAACAAGCTAAAACGCGGGCAATTCGCAAAGAAAAGAGCGTGCGCAAATCTCTCGAACCGCAGAAATCATGTGCGTGCATCGAATTGCCCGCGCGGTATCAGCCGAACAGCGATAGCGTTTTCGGCGGTCGTCCCTCACTCCAAATGATAAGCCTGTAAATAGTGTAGGGCGGGGGCTTGCTCCCGCCGTTCGTCCCGCACGCAAAAAGATAAAACCACCAAACCCTCGCCCACAACCAACAAAAAAACGCCAAG
>OCTW013376745.1_pt1 | contig 14308 bp, 14 predicted proteins | sample 1539671 | NCBI WGS metagenome assembly OCTW01 (sample SAMN02144230, study PRJEB22623) | gut metagenome | biome: sheep rumen | host: Ovis aries | place: New Zealand
TTTCATCATCTCAGAGGATGACCGTACTGCGCTTCATGATAAGATCCTTGCATCGCTCGAGTTGACCGACAAGCAGAAGGAGGAATACAAACATGCTCTTGAAACCGTCAGGAAGTATCGCTTGCAAAAAGAGGCAGAACGTCTTGCCAGAAAGGAAAAGCATCAGGAACTGATTTGGAAGAGCTATGTCTCTAACAAACTGCTGGCTCAGCTAGAGGTCCGCAAGTATATGGATCATATGCCCTTCAATCGTCAAATAAACCAGATGAAACGTGATTGTCTTACATTGGCTCCAGCCACGATCAATGACTGGCATGTGAATGTATACGACATCCTTGTTCCATTGTATCGTTTACAGGAGTACTATGTAATGCTTGGTCTTCATATGGCAGCAGACGGAAGTCCAATGCCAGAGGTAGACAATGAGAAACATAAGACAGTCAAGCAGTATATCATAGAGTACAGGAATATAGATACAGGAATCCCGATATTCCTGACTACGGTAGGAAAAGGCTGTGGTCGGGGAAAGGAGGTTATCCAGACCCAGCTGTCAAATTGGAGTGGACTTGCGCTGATATGTGATGCATACCCTGGATATGACTGGATAAAGAAGGTTGGACGTGTACTATGCAGGTGCTCGGCCCATGCCAGACGTGACCATGAGAGAGCATTGAAGGAAAATCCAAAAGGAGCCATGCCGGGAATGCTCCTGTTCCAGGAAATATATGCCGTTGAGGAGATTATCTGCTGTCATATCAACGTGGGTACAGGCAAGGAATTACATATCAAAGAATTGGCAGAATTAGTTGTTAAGACCGTAGGCTTTGAAGGCGAACTCTGCTGGGATGCTACCAAACCAAATGGAACCCCACGTAAACTCATTGATGTGAGCAAACTTCATTCACTCGGATGGACTCATAAAGTCGAAATCGAGGATGGTGTAGAAAAATTATACCAATGGTATAGAAGTACTATCGACTAAAATATATTTATGAATACTAACGAACAATTAATAGCTCAGTGTGAAGCTAGTGCAAAAGCATGGTTGGCTCCTGCGTTTGACGATAAGACTCGTCAAGAAGTTCAGGCTATGCTGGATAATGAAGATAAATCAGAATTGATAGATGCCTTCTACCGTAATCTCGAATTCGGTACAGGTGGTCTTCGTGGTATTATGGGTGCTGGTACCAACCGTATGAATATATATGTTGTTGGTATGGCTACTCAGGGGTTTGCTAATTATATTAACAAGGCATTTCCTAATCGCAATGATCTCGCTGTTGTTGTAGGTCACGATTGCCGTAACAATGGTCGACAATTCGCAGAGACGGTTGCTAATATCTTCTCTGCTAATGGTATCAAGGTTTATCTTTTTGAGAGCCTTCGTCCTACTCCTGAGATTTCTTTTGCCATTCGTCAGTTGCATTGTGTAGCTGGTGTGAATGTCACAGCATCTCATAATCCTAAAGAATATAATGGTTATAAAGCTTATTGGAGTGATGGTGCACAGGTATTGGCTCCACATGACAAGGGTATTATCGAAGAAGTTAATAAGGTTAATATCTCAGAAGTCAAGTTTGAAGGCAACAAGGACTTAATAGAAATCATAGGTGGTGAAATGGACTGGGATTATCTCCAGGCTGTCAAAGAGGCTATGGTAGACCAGGAAGTGATCAATCGCCATAAGGATCTCAATATCGTTTATACCCCGCTTCATGGTACTGGTCGTGTGATTATTCCAGAGGCTCTTCGTTCATGGGGCTTCCAGAATATCCATGTCGTACCAGAACAGATGGTGATAGATGGTAACTTCCCTACTGTCGTTTCGCCTAATCCAGAGAACTCTGAGGCTATGACCCTCGGTATGAAATTGGGTACCAAGTTGAATGCTGACCTCGTTATTGCTTCTGATCCAGATGCCGACCGATTGGCTATCGTTTGTCGTAATGCCAAGGACGAATGGGAAATCTTGAATGGTAACCAGACCAGTATGATGTTCTTCTGGTATATCATTTCTAACAAAAAGAAACTCAATCAGCTGAAGGGTAATGAATTCTTGGTAAAAACTATTGTTACCACTGAAGTTATCAAGAAGATTGCTGATAAGAATGAGATTGAACTTCGTGACTGCTATACTGGTTTCAAATGGATAGCCCGTGAAATCGCCCTCAGTGAAGGTGTGAAGAAGTATATCGGTGGTGGTGAAGAGAGTTTCGGTTTCTTGCCATTTGATAAGGTTCGTGATAAGGACTCTCCTGCTTCTATTTGCTTAATCTGTGAAATTGCAGCTTGGGCTAAAGATAATGGTATGACCCTCTACGATCTGTTGATGAACATTTATGCTGAGTATGGTTTCTCACGTGAAGTATTGGTCAATGTCGTTCGCCCAGGTAAGAGTGGAGCTGATGAGATCAAGCAGATGATGACAGATTTCCGTGCTAACCCTCCGAAGGAGTTGGCTGGCAGTCCTGTTGTATTAAGCAAAGACTTCTTAAGTTTAGAGGCTACTCATGCTGATGGCACAGTTGAAAAACTAGAAATGCCAGAAACCAGTAATGTACTCCAGTGGTTCTGCGAAGATGGTACTAAGGTTAGTGTTCGTCCTTCTGGTACTGAACCAAAAATTAAGTTCTATCTTGAAATCAAGGATAGTAGCTTTACTGGTGCTGCAGATTACGAGCGCTGCATGAATATTGCGGGCGAGCGAATTGAGGCTATAAAGAAAACTTTGAATCTTTAAATAGAAGATATATAGATATGAATCATATCGTAATTATGGCTGGTGGTATCGGAAGTCGTTTCTGGCCACTGTCTACTCCTGAATTTCCAAAACAATTTATCGATATTCTGGGATGTGGTAGAACCCTCATCCAGTTGACATATGATCGCTTTGAAGGGATTGTACCAGATGAAAATGTATGGGTAGTGACCAACGAGAAGTATGTTGATATCGTAAAGCAACAACTCCCAAAAATCCCTGCTGAGAATATCCTAGCTGAGCCATGTGCAAGAAATACTGCTCCATGTATTGCTTGGGCGGGTTGGAAGATCAACAAGAAGGATGCAGAAGCTAATATCGTTGTAACTCCTTCTGATGCAGTTGTGATGAATGTTAAAGTATTCCAGGACATCATTCGTGAGGCATTGGACTATACGGCTAATCATCAGGCTATCGTAACCTTAGGTATCAAGCCTAATCGCCCTGAGACAGGTTATGGCTATGTTCAGATGGCTCAGCAGGAAGATGGTAATATCTATAAGGTAGAAGCTTTTAAAGAAAAACCAAACCTTGAAATAGCCAAGGAATATCTGGCTGCAGGCAACTATCTTTGGAATGCTGGTATCTTTGTTTGGAATGTGAAGACCTTGATAGAAGGTATTACTGCTTATGCTCCTCAGATTGCGGGTCAGCTGAATGAACTGGCTAAGTACTTTGATGCTGCTGATGAACGTGCTAAGACAGAGGAGATATTCCCAACTTGCGAAAAGATATCTATCGACTTCGCTGTCATGGAGAAACATCCGGAGGTATATACTATCCCTTCTGATTTCGGCTGGAGTGATCTTGGTAATTGGGCTTCACTCCATGACAAACTTAACAAGGATGCTGAGAATAATGCTACTGTTGGCAATGTAGATATGTACGAATGCAACAACTGCGTAGTACATGCAGAAGACGCAAAAAAAGTAGTATTACAGGGACTGGATGGTTATATCTTCTCAGAGAAACATGGTCAGATCTTGGTTTGCAAACGTTCTGAAGAACAGCGAATCAAGGAGTGGTCAACTAAATAGTATTCGTTATAAAAATATTAATGTATGGTAGGTAGACTTATACATACCATCGATTCTCTTGAAGAACATCGCTCGGTGTTTTAAAATCAATCCAGAATAAGAAAATGCCATCGGTATCTGAGAATATAGGTGTTGCGATAAGCAAGATTATGGAGGACTTCGATAAGGGCATTGATGTTATAAAATTATATGAGCAGTAATCAGGTATGCGCAATCGACCTTATACTTTGCGAGAACTTTGTGAATTTGCTAAAGATTCATGCGCCAAAAGTAGAGAACGAGTATTGAAGCATCGTTCAGATTATTATACCAATGAAGAATACAAGTCTACTCGAAATGATTGGTGGGATTCTCCTCGAGTAGTCGTAGCATGTGCTTCTATGATTCCTCCGTTTATGAGAGAAAAACGATGCCAAAGTTCAACTCTTAGAGCAGGCCATCCCGCATTACAAAAGGCCTACAGGAACGTTGGAATGAAAATAGGAACACCTCTATCGAAACCAAAGAAAGAAAAACTTGGAAAACCCTGCTGGGAACCAGGTCACTGCGCAGAACCTCATGCTGCACATGCATTATTGAATACCATGGATAAATATGGAGTTAATCTTCATATCAATCAGATTCAGTTCGGCATAGCTTTTAAAGTAATGAATTCGATTCCTATGCCATATTGTAATACATGCAAAGCTGTATTCCCTCAACTAAGATGATAAATGGATAACTATACTGAATCATATTTGCGTAGTCATTGCGTAGACCTCTTTTTCAGAGTAGGTAAAAGAGCTATTCATGTACAGACTGATGGCTGTTTAATTCCCCATAGTTTGAGTGATGTTCTAGGGAATAGAAGAATGCAACATGATTTAGCATTGTCCTATAACATAGACTTTAATAATGATGATTATCAAATAAGCTATGGTTATATTTCAATGATCCAGGAACGTGTAGCTGCTATGGGAGCTGAATATCAGGAATACATTCCGACAGTAGAACAGCTTGTTGATTCTCATCGCATATATTCTTGTTTGGGATTTTACTCCTACGCATGCGTCTGGGATGATGAAAATGAGACAAGATGTAAGTTAGTTCTTGTAACGAGGCCATCAGAACTAGGTTGTCGATTTCTTGATCTGTTACCCCGATGTGATGCAGAAGATATTCGTATCTCGGATAATATGCTTGAAATACAGTGGGCTCCATATATTGATTAATGAAGATTAGAAAATGCTTTAGCAGGTTATAATAAATCATGGTAGTAGGTAAGATGACTACGAAAATATGTATAAAGGAAGATAAGGTAGATACACTAATACCTACCTTTATCTATAGCATAGTGTTCGGTTACAAGGTGTGTGCAGAATATGCACGCACCTTTTGTGCATTTTTAGCAGTCTCACATACCGAAAAAGCCCCAAGGAATTTAATCCTTGAGGCACATCCTAGTTTAAAGTGGCAATTATTTTTTGCCTGTGCTGGTATTGGGCGTTGACCTATAGTGGGTTCTCACCTTAGTACCGTCTTCTTTGGTATGCTCGTGAACATACACTTTCTTCTTTCCTTCTTCTGTCTGGGCCATCTTAAACACCTCCTTTCTGCTTTTAAATTGTTAGTTACTAGAGATTACTTGGTACTGATACCAAAGTCTCGTCAACATAAAACTCATCTGTTCGGTTGTTGCAGCCACGACAAAGAGGTACAATGTACCAGTTGTTGTCATAGCTATTTACCTTTTGTATATGAGCACCTACAAGGTTGCTTCTGCCAAGTAAATGACAGTCTGTTGCTGAACATCTCTTTGCGGTCTTGCCGCTCTTGTCTTCCCAGTAGTCCAGCCAGGAATCATATCCTGCAGGATTCGCAAAACGGCTGGAACCGTTTACATTTTTTACTCTTGTAATCATCTCTTAAAAATTTAATGAACATCCTTTATTGAATGTTCACCTATATACCAAAACCGTTAGTTAAGCCAAGAAAATGGAAACAAATATAGGAAATGCCTTTGATGGTGTTCATCTCCTGCAACTCATTGCAAATTCCAGAGAACAGACGTTTAATCAAAGAAGACAGGACCAGGTTTGAAGCTGAATTAAAGGAGAAGATTAATAACGGTGAGTATTCTAAACTCTCGTTGTGCCCATCTCCTAACCAAGGGCAAAATCAGCAATATAAAATAGAAGCGATATAGGCATGAATAATACTCTTTTAAACATTTTAAAATCTCGAGAGGATATTTCGGATTATGTATTTCATTTTACAAAGAAAGCTGATGCAAAAGATATTTTGACTCAAATTTTAGCCGATGGAGCAATTAAAGATATTTCTGGTAATGGCTATATTTGTTTTTCCGAATCTCCTATTACTATGCTACCCGCTATGTTCAAGATATTTGAGCAGTACCATGATCCTATGTATGCCCCTTATGGTGTTGGTGTAAAAAAGGAACTATTATATCAGCTAGGAGGGAGACCTGTAATCTACGATGATTTATCTGGTATTCAAAAATTGCCAGATGATATGAAATGGAGAGGTGTTGTATATAAGCCAAATGAATATGACTATTCTTGGTTGCGAGAATGGAGAATTAAGACATCACAAGTACTAATCAACGAAGATAATGCTATTGTTATAGCAAAAGATGAGGAAGAATTGTTTAACCTTACATATGACTTAGGTGATATTGACTTTGATGGAGATGTTGAGGATAATGGATCTGTATTCCTTGGCTTTGCAGAAGGAAAATTTACACGAAAATATAAAGGGGTTTCACTTGATGAAATTAATCAAGCAAATGGTATGAGTAAAAGTGAACTAGAAGAAACTTTAAGTAATCAGATACCCGGAGAAGAAGAAGGTAGAAGTCTAGGCAATTTTATCTCTAACATTTGAAACAATCATGCAGAGTTACTGTTGTCTAGTGATCTACTCCAAGCCTAAGATGTTTAATATGTCCTCATCTTATCCACTAACCCCTCGAGCACTGGCAGAGACGGAATGGTATCAAAGCCCGGATATGAGTTCACCTCATGTTCGGGCTTTGTTTTTCCGTCCCTACCAGTGCTCTATCATGTAGCAGGTCTCGTATACAATCAGGCAGAATATGAAGGTAAAGACCAATAATACGATTACCCCCGTGGGCCACCAGCGCAGACGGATGATATCCATCTTTTGATACTCAGCGTAGGTTTCGTCACGGAGTCGGGATATCTGATGGGTGGTTTCCTCGTCAGGTCTTCCATGTTATTGGAGTTGGGCGTGGCATTCTCATCGAAGAGCTCACTGCCATGATATTTCTTTTTAGCCATATTTGTTGGGATTTAAAATGTTAGCATATAATAAGTGGATTATCTACGGTATCCGCCACGTTTTTGTTTCGGTCGATGGGCAGGCTTGCAGAGTCGTGAAGCCATGAGGGCACAGTGACGGGCCCACTGTTCGTTATCATCGTCTTTCTCCAGGCGGTCGAGTGTCTGAATGAATTCGTGTATGAGCTGCATCCAGTCTTCGCGGGTCCATCCTCGGGTTTCGGCTGCCGTGGGACAGAGTTCGAATCGGAGGATGGTATCATCGAGTTTCCGGCCACGGGTATGCGATGGGAAACGAAGGCGATGCTGGCGAAACTCATCGAGTACTTCTCGGACTGCATTCTTCACTATGCCGCACATCATCTCCTGGAGATCTTCGCGGCTCATCAAAATCGTCTCTTTCATTTCTTGCAAAAACAATGTTTAATCAAATTTTGTGCAAAGATAAAGAGACCAGAATGTTCAGGGGGGCTAATAAAAATAGAAGTCTTATATTAACACTTTCAAAAGAAAAAAGGGCGATTTTAGGCGGAAAAGTGTTAATTTTTGATGGTCGTTTATTTGAGGAGGGGGAAGGTTTAATCAAAAATACCCACTTACCGCCGAGTAATTTTGGATTTTACCTGGCGGTAAGTGGGTATTTTGGAGATATTCCTTTGTTTTGCTCATCATGGATACAAGACAGACAAGGAGGAAACCTTGTTTTATGATTTTGCTGTACAAGGATATGACCTCATGATTAGTTATCAAGATAAGTTTTATTACTTTATGGTAGATGATGATGGTGTGTGGTTATCCGACGATGCGTTTACTGCAAAGATTACCCGATTCGAAAGTGGTAATGACGTGCTTGAACATTTCTTGATTGATGGTAAGCCGCTTATTAAGATGATTGATAAGTTGGATGAGTGCGAGCCAATATAAAAAACGGGAGATATGACTAAGCCAGATAAACAAGAATATTCTAATAAATCAACAAGGAGTAATTTTGCACCATACTTTTATAGTTTGTATGAAGTTTCTTGGGTGCTTAAGCTAGTTATGTATCATTTTTAATATAATAGCGACTAACTTAGTACTTTTTTTGCTATCTTTGCATAAACAAAACAATTATCCCAATGATTCATCTTTTAATTAAAAATATAGGTCCATTATCTAATGCAGATGTACATTTAAAGCGCATTAATGTAATTATTGGTCCACAGTCTCAGGGAAAAAGTACTCTTCTGAAGATTGCGAGTTACTGTTCATGGGTTGAAAAGCGAATAGAACTTACCCAGTCTTCTTCTTATTTCTCTTCTGACGATCATTTCGTAAATGACTTGATAGTTTTTCATAAAATGCAAGGATATCTTCGTAAGGATGCCTACATTTCGTATGAATCGGAGTTTATGAAGTTTTCATATGATTTTAATTCTAATAAATTTGATTTTTCATGGGGTAAAAAACAATGGGAATATCGTCGCCCAAAGATTAGTTACATTCCTTCCGAACGCAACCTTGTAGGTGCAATTCCTAATTGGTTTGAAGTAAGTATGGAACGTAATAATATCCGTAATTTTATGACAGATTGGGAGAATGCACGCAAAAGTTCCATTGCAGATCTTCAAATTCTTAATTTAAGCGTTTCTTATCGTTTTAATCCTGATAAGAAGAAAGATGAGGTAATAGTTGGTAAAGAAGGGTTGCCTATGGATTTTACTAATACTTCAAGTGGTCTTCAGTCGCTTATTCCTCTTTTCGTTTTGCTTAATTATGAATATACTACTCAATATGAATCTGAAAAAGCAAAACGTATAGCTGGCGATTGGGAAGATGTTGATCTCCTTAAAAACATTTATAAAAAATTATTTAAAGAGAAAGGACGTACAATAGGACGAGAAACCTCATTTACAGATGAGAGTGAAAAGTCTAAGATTACAGTCAGATTACCATATAACAAGGTTGTTGCTGGTAACTTATTAAAATTTGATGACAAGAAGACAGCAAATGAATTTGATGATATTTATGGCCATTACCTGCTTACAGACCATAATGTTGTATATTTAGAGGAACCTGAAAATAATTTATTTCCACCAACTCAAGCACAAGTGTCAGATTGGTTGATTGAAAAGACTTTGAATGGCCGTAGTAATTCTTTGATGATTGCCACACACAGTCCATATGTATTGAATCATTTTCTAGAAAGAAACATCGATGAGTTCGCCCTTTTCTTTACATTGGAAAAAGGCAAATATGCAGAGGTTTGTACTGCTACAGAGGATGATTTACAGGCCATATACGATGATGGTGTTGATGCATTCTTTAATATTGAAAACTTAAATAAATTCTAATAACATAATGGCTAGGAATTATACTAACATCATCCCAGAATGCTACGTTGACACAAATCTCATACAAACCTTATTACGGATTGAAGGTGTGAATCATCAATCTACATGCTCACAAGTCGCCAAAGAGATGATGGTTAAATTTTCTGATAACTTTGCTGGTAAAATAAAATACGGGTCAGGGATATGCCTGACCCGTATTTGCTGTTATCGTCAATCCCAATTAACGATTAGAGATTTAGAAGATAGTATAGACTGTGGCATTAATCCGCCCGATGGTAGCCAGAGTTGGATAGCTCCTTATGCGCAAGAAGCATTTGATAAATATATTGCACCCAGAAAAGATTTGTCTACATTTATCATAGAACATTGCTGCTTAGATATAGCCAGTAATAGATGAAGCCTGCTAAATAATTATTTTAGATAGCCTAAGGAATACTTCCTATTCGGATTTTTTTGTTATATTTGCACTAATAGTAGATGAAAAACATAACTTTTCACCACATTCAACTATTTCTAAATAAAATCTGGATTTGGACTATATCTTTGTTAAATCGCAAAAGCGTGGATTTGAAGACTGTGGTAGCATTTACGCACATGTACGAGAGCCTGGAGTTAACCGGAAATATGCTTTAGGTTTCAAGATTAAGCTTACTGAATGGGAGAATATTCGACAACTCAACTATTCTTCCTCGGCTTTTATGTCTAGTATCGGCATCACTTATGGCCAGTTCTCGACGATTCTCTCTCTGATAAAAATAGAATTAGAACAGCATTTCGATGCAAATACGGCTGCTAACAAGATACAAGAAATTAAGATTTCTATCCTTGGTGAAGAGAAGGCGAAAAGCCTGGGTATACATTATCGTAAGCAAACCTTGCTCATGCAGTATATGCAAGAGTATATTGCTGATTTGAAATCGGGTAAGCGACTTAAGCGACATCGGGCCGTACCTGTATCTCAGGGGTATATCGATAATATGCAGGCCACATTAAAGTGTCTGTACGATTATCAACACCTCGCTCATCATAAAGTTACGATAGAACAGGTAGATATGACTTTTCAACGCAACTTTGTGAAATATCTCCAGGATAGAGGTCTTAAGCCTAACACGATTAGCACGAGAATGGCTTCACTTCATGTCATCATGAAATCTGCTTATTTCGATAAGAAAACGAAAAAGATAGATTGGCAACATCCTGATTTTATCCCGGCTCAAGAGGAGGTGGATAAAATCTTTCTGACTCCAGAACAGATAGAAAATCTTCGAATGGTAGACTTAAATTCTATTGATTCTTCGAGCGAACGGAGTCATACAAGTTTAGAGCAAACTCGGGATGTCTTCATTGTAGGGTGCTTGACAGGTCAACGTATATCCGACTTTATGCGCATCAGCCGTGATATGATATTTAATCTGAATGGGCATAATTTTATCAAGCTCAGACAAGTGAAAACAGGAACTATCGTCTATATACCTCTTGATATGCGAGTGAAGGCGATATTGGATAAATATGGTGGCAGTTTACCTCAAACAAGTAAAATAACTTTCAATAAAAATCTGCGGAAACTAGGCGAAATAATGGGCTGGACGTGGTATCCGCATTTTGATCATCAGCCCTGTACGAAGACTTCTAAAAAAACACCAATACGATTTTGTGATATGTTATCATCGCATACCGCCCGAAGGAGTTTTGCGACAAATTCTTACACAGCAGGTATTCCGATTAGTTCGATTATGACCGTAACGGGCCATAGCTCCGAAAGGAATTTCAGGAAATATCTCGGTCTGCAGGCTCAAGATAGAGCTATCGCTGCAGCCGAAGACTTTAAGGGCTTTATCAGGATGGAGTAATCATGTTTAAAGATTAGAGAAATAGTCGTTTAAGCCAGTCTACTAAGACTTTGGCATTACTTGATTCCGGATTAAAAATTTTCTTCGTAACAGCTATTCCTAGAGGTAAACCTGGTTCATCTTGCCAAGCCAAATATGTGTGGACTCTAGCTTTAGACTTATGGACTTTTTTATAATTCTGTATTCCATCTTTTTCTAGAGCATCCAATACTTCACCAGCTCTTTTCATCAGAGGATCATTATCAGAAGATAAAGATATTATGAAGTCTTCCAGCATACCTGGTAATTTGTTATTTGGCATAATCCAAACGCCAACTCTTGGCTTATACATATCATGAGAATCGACAATAGCGCCATTTGCGTGCAATTGTATTGCTTGCAGATTATAGTAACCTGTTTCAGTTAATATGTTATGGATAGATTGCCAATGTCCTGAGATATTATTATCTGCATCAACAATAATACCTATACGTTTATTATTTGCAGGAATTGTAAGACGAATTCTTAGTTCTTTAAGGACATTGTCAATACTGTCACAAGGTATAATATCAAAATTTTCATTAATATCATAATATTGGCAGAATGACAGGATGACATGCATATCATTCTTTCCTTCTACCAATAGTTTATAAAAATGAGTCTCTTTTGCCATTATTTCTATCGAATACTAACTTTCTATCTTAATTCTATATAATGTTCTGATGCATAAAGAATATCATCGTTATTCTTATAGAGAACAGGAATGATTTCTTGATTTCTTTCTTCTAATCTGATAAGTTGGCCATTACCATTATTTGCATTAGCAAAACTCGCAATACAATCGCTACTATGCGAAGTCGCAAAAACCTGAATATTCAATTTTTCTGCAAGCATAAAAATAATATCCCAGAGTTTCCCTTGCACAGAATAATGAAGTCCTGTTTCAAATTCATCTAAAAGAAAAACACTATCTTTGCAATTAAGTAATGCTAAGATGATTGTCAGAATTCTGTTAATACCATCACCCATACTACTTAAACGATAACGATGACTAGATCCTTTTAAGGTAACGATAGGTATTCTGCTATCCACACTATTTTCATCTTTGATAAAACTGATTCTTTCAATATCAGGATTAATGATATTAAGAGCATCAATAATGTATTGCTCTTCTGTAGACAAGGCTATCCGATCATATAATGTGGCATTGAAATTTGATTTAAAATCATTGGTATGTACAAAAGCAAAATTGCTCTTATCGCTTGCTCTTGATATTGTACCTCTAGAGCTATATGACATATAATGTCTGGATGAAGGAGAAATGATAGCCAAACCGGTGATTACATTATCTAAGACTTCTTTTGCAGTGTCAATTTCTTCTTGAGATAAGGCCATGCGCTTATGATAAATGCTCCCATCTCCAAAAGTATCTTCTTTTTCTATTAAAAAAACCTGTGATATTTTTATATTGTCTTTGTCTTTATCTTGGCCTATTACTATCTGATAATCTCTTGAATAATTTTCTTCTCTCCCATAAAAAAGAGATTGATAATGCACTTTATCGATAGAATATCCAGACAAAGAATTATGACCAATTTCCCCTCTATTATAAAGTATCCTTCTAATATTGTCTTCACTGCCATTTGACAAATAGATAGAAAGGGCCTCTAGCAAAGTAGACTTGCCGACATTATTCTTACCGACAACTAAATTTACCTTTCTTAGTTCATCCATCGAAAGAGTATTTATATTCTTATATTTGCTAATGTACAATGAATTCATATCTATTTGATATTTAGTTAGTGCAAAATTAATCTAAAAACTAAACATTTCCAAGCTTTTAATCCAAAAAAGAATATTTTTGCCCTTACAATAGTCATTATTACATAGATTTTATGACAAATGAAAAAGACGGCAAGATTTACTAAATTAAATCTTGAATATGGTGAAAAGAAAAAAAACTATTACGCTGAGCTGGCATTGAGTGTAATAGTTTTTTTTCTTTTGACATAACTTATAAATTGTAAAGTTGATGCCACAAAGTTAGTATATTAGAGTACTTGTTAAGCGGGAAAATAGAACGTTTACGGCTATAATGCCCTTAAGTTCTTTCATTATTATAGAAATAATTTGTTTCTGTAGCAGGTAATGGTATCGAACCATAAACTTCCGTTCCACCTGTGTACCTGCTTATACCTTTTTGTCTTATCTATCCTTATACATATTCTCATAGTACTTCTCATACTCGCCAGAAGTAATATGATCCATCCACTCTTGATTTTCGAGATACCACTTCACAGTTTCTTCTATACCCTCTTCAAACTGGAGAGATGGCTCCCAGCCGAGTTCCTTCTGGAGTTTAGATGAGTCAATGGCATAGCGGAGATCATGACCTGCTCTATCGGTTACATAGGTAATCAAATTCAAATCTTCGTCTTCCTTGCGACCAAGTAATCGGTCTACAGTGTTGATTACCACCTTGATAATATCGATATTCTTCCACTCATTGAAGCCTCCGATATTATAGGTGTCTGCAATTTTACCTTTGTGGAATATCATATCGATAGCACGGGCATGATCCTCTACATATAACCAGTCACGAACATTCTCCCCCTTACCATATACAGGAAGAGGTTTACGATGACGAATATTGTTGATAAACAATGGAATCAACTTTTCAGGGAATTGATAAGGACCATAGTTGTTAGAGCAATTGGTTACAATAGTAGGCATTCCGTAAGTATCGTGGAAAGCTCTTACGAAATGGTCAGAACTTGCCTTACTTGCTGAATATGGAGAATGAGGCATATATTTCAAATCCTCAGTAAAGAACTTTTCTCCGTATGCTAAATGATGCTTACCACTAGAAGCCTTGGTCGTAAATGGAGGTTCTATACCATCAGGATGCGTCATTTCGAGTGCACCATATACCTCATCGGTTGAGATATGATAGAAAAGGACCCTCTCTAACTCTCCCTGTGAGGAAGAGAACATATATGGTGTAGGCAGACTTTCCCAATAAAGTTTAGCCGCCTGAAGCAGTGATAGT
>OCTW013387651.1_pt1 | contig 14306 bp, 14 predicted proteins | sample 1539671 | NCBI WGS metagenome assembly OCTW01 (sample SAMN02144230, study PRJEB22623) | gut metagenome | biome: sheep rumen | host: Ovis aries | place: New Zealand
ACTGCTCTCATCTGTGTGACGGTGTTTGGGGGGTGAGCTGTTCCTGTTCCCATAACTCGTTGAGGAGGATGTCTGCACCCCGTATGGCTTCGGAGACGATTGTCGAGATGGAAATGTCGGCATAGTCGGGGTTGGAGGTACGGCCAGTGAGAAAGTGAAAATTTTTCACTAAATGTAATATTCTTCACAATATTTCCTTCATATTTCCGTTATTATATATGTTTAACTTTTTGAAATGTATCAAATAATAGTATGACGGACAATAAAGACTTGAATCGTTTGAAGGTTATTCTTGCTGAAAAGAAGAAATCAAACCTTTGGCTTTCCAAAGAATTGGGATGTGCTCCGACAACTGTGTCAAAATGGTGTACTAACACATCTCAACCCCCCTTGGAGATGTTGATGAAGATTTCCAAACTTCTCGACGTAGAACTATCCGAGTTGGTAAGGTTTGAAGAATTGGAGAAAAACTTTACCAAATAATCTATTGTTATGACAATTGTTATTATGAAAGAACAGAAGATGGCAAAGCATCTATATATTGAGACAGCTACCTTTAATCCTATAATAGAATCCCAAAGAAAAGAATTCTTTGATTCATTGAATTCTAAAATATATGATGGAAAGATAAAGCTCACATATACAGACAAGAACTATAAATGTCTGCCATATCTAGACTCTGTACTCGACTCCAAAATACAAGGACTATCTTTCTTTTCTGGGGGTGGTGGATTAGATATTGGAGCACAAATGGCAGGGATAAAAGTTCTCACTAGCCTTGACTTTGAAAAGGATGCAGTGGCAACCCTTCGTGCAAACAAATTTTTCAAGCACACACAACATCGACTTGATGATATTAGAAACGTAAAAGCATCAGACTTTTCACAGATATTAAAGGATAACAATCCGGAAAAATTGGTGTTGTTGGGAGGGCCACCTTGTCAGCCTTTTTCAAAAGCAGGATACTGGAAAACACTTTCCCAAAGACTTGGCCCAGATGACCCACGAAATATGATTGGTAGTTATCTTGGGATTATAGATGACATAAGACCTGATGGCTTTATCTTGGAAAACGTTGAGAGTATTTTGCATCCACACAATATTCAAGCAGTTGAAGACCTTGCAGATGCACTCGAACAAATGAACTATAATTACGTACTCGTCAAGGCCAATGCCTGTGATTATGGAGTACCCCAAAAAAGGAAAAGAGTCTTCTTCATTGCCTCAAAGCGGAAAATTAGTGGAATGCCAATAGAAACAAACTCCGAATCAGGAGACGATGGGAAACCTACATATGAGCGTGTAATCGACTGGATAGGTAGATTTGACATTCCAGAGTTGGTATCAGAGGCCGATGGTACAGAGGGACGCCATCACGAAGCCCTAATCCAAGTTCCACCGGGTAGTAATTACATAGCATTATCTAGAAACAGAGGTCATATCCCTGAACTTTTTAAATCAGGAACAAGGTACTGGACTTTTTTATTAAAACTTCATCCATATTTACCATCTTGGACAATTATAGCTCAACCTGGACATTGGGAGGGTCCATTCCATTGGAATAATAGAAGACTTAGGAATTGTGAATTAGCAGCAATACAAACATTCCCTTTGGATTATTCATTTGTTGGTAGCTCACGGTCAATTCACAAGCAGATAGGAAATGCCGTCCCTTGTTTATTGGCAAAAAATATGTGCTCTTTCTTAATAGATATCGTATGAAGAAATATAAGGTATTAAGCTTGTTCTCTGGATGTGGAGGATTAGATTTGGGATTTAAGAAAGCTGGATTTCACACAGTTTTAGCAACAGACGTTTGGAATGTAGCTTGTAAGAGTCTTGAATTAAATAATGCCGCCGATAAGATTATTTGTGATGATGTTAGAAACATCGACTTTAAAAAATACTCTGGGGAAGTGGATTTAGTGATAGGAGGCCCTCCTTGCCCTCCATATAGTCAAACTCGTCATTATCTCGTTGATAAGATTGGTGGGTTTCAGGATGAGAAAGCTGGTTTTGCTGTTCCAGAATATTTTAGAGCAATTGAAGAAATAAATCCTAAAATGTTCCTCTTTGAGAATGTTGATGGCTTTACGTTTAAGACGTATAAGGAGCCTATGGAGTTCGTCCAAGAGAGAGCAAATAAATTAGGATACAATATTACTTATAAGGTCGTAAATGCCGCTAATTATGGAGTTCCTCAAACCAGAAAGAGATTTATATGTGTTGGACTAAAAAAAGAATTTGGCACATTTGTCTTTCCAAAAGAGACTCATTCGGAGACCCCCAGTAAAGGTATCAAACCTTGGGTAACTTGCAGAGAAGTTCTGTCTGACTTCGATACAATAACAGATGATGAAAAATTACAACGACCTGGGTCAAAAGATTATGAACTTTTATTGCTGGTCCCTCCGGGAGATAATTACTTGTACTTTACAGAAAAACGAGGTTATCCAACTCCATTATTTAAATGGAAATCTCGGTATTGGACTTTCTTATTAAAACTCACACCAGATAGGCCATCTTGGACGATACAAGCCAGTTTTTCTAACAACCAAGGACCATTCCATTGGAGGAATAGGTTCCTTCGTATTGAAGAAATTAAACGTATTCAAACATTTGATGATGAGTACAAACTATCGGGTGATTTCAAAGAGCAGTGGAGACAAGTGGGTAATGCAGTCCCTGCAAAATTAGCGTATGTTTTTGCAAAACAAATAAAAAAGTATTTATAATATGGCAGATACACATCTTCAAGTAAATCACGACGGTTCCACTTCAACGAGGAAAACATCCTTGTGGCCAAGTTCAAAATCAGAGCAAGAGGTGGTAATAAAGTCCATATTCGAGCAGAATGGCTGGAACGTTTCTTTTATCCAGAATATATCAGGTTCTCATTGGCAGATTAAGGTATCGTGCCCGATAAGCGAATTAAAATTGAATCTGTATATTTCTTCTATTCGGGATGAAAGTCGCCAACCTGACGAGTTTAAGATGCAATTAGGAAATTCGTATCCAACAAACAATGATGACGATTGGATGAATCTCGTATTAGGTATATACGTTATAGACGACGGAAATCAACATCAGGAGTATATCCTTTCCGGATATGAAATCGGAAGATACGATTTTTCTACCAATCCGAGTATTAGAGGTACAAGGACATCAGGTTTGCAAAATGCAAAACTATTTGGAATGTATGCAACGGAAAAAAGCGTGCTTTTCCGTCCCGAATACCTCTACTATTATATAGAAAGTCAATCAAAAAAGAGTTTTGTAGAGACTACTACTAGAAGTTCTTCTAGCAAATTGGATATAATTTCCACCTACACGACCCTCATCACTGCACTCCGGACCAAGCCGTTCCTTTTGCTTGCTGGCATCTCTGGAACCGGAAAGAGCCAGAAGGTGCAAGAGCTTGCATTTATGTCCTGCCCGAAAGGAGAGTTACGAGAGGATAACGAAACGACACCAGGTAATTACTGCCTTGTAGAAGTCAAACCAAACTGGCACGATTCCACAGAACTGCTTGGATATTACAGTGCATTATCGGGATGTTATGAGCTAACAGACTTTATCAGATTTGCATATAAGGCTCTGATGAATCCTGATGTGCCGTTCTTCCTATGTCTCGACGAAATGAACCTTGCACCAGTGGAACAATATTTTGCCGAGTTTTTGAGTGTGCTTGAAACACGGAAGAAGACATCCGATGGTATTCTGACACAGCCATTGCTGACGAAAGACAAGTTCAGCAATTGCAGTTTGTATAAGTATATCCGTCTTAACGAAAATGACAGCACATCCACAGGGGTTGAGCACATCAAGTCGGAACGTCTGTATTCCGAGAAGGATTCCGAAATAATTGAATACTTAAAAGAAAACGGATTGACACTTCCAGACAACCTCTTTGTCATTGGAACGGTCAATATGGACGACACCACACATCAGTTCTCTCGTAAGGTTATCGACCGTGCTTTCACAATAGAGATGAATGGTGGCAAGATGGAGGAAATGTTCTCTGCCGAGAGCAGGACCCTTCTGGAATATCGAGATGAACCGATACCTCTGTCAGCTTTCAAGTCGGAATTCGTGAGAGCTTACGAAGTGTTGGAGGATAAACGTTTTGAAAAGTATGCTAAAACAATAAAAACGAGAATACCCGAACTGCTGGGCAATTCCGACGGGACTTCTGACGAGAACAGCATCAACGGCATCTTGAAAGACACACCATTCCGTGTAAGCTATCGTGTGCAGAACGAACTGGTTCTTTATTTGAGTATCCTGATTGAGAATGCAGAGTTTCCCGAAGACATTGAACCGTTGATTGGTGAAGCCACATTGGCCATCTTGATGGAGAAAGTTCTGCCCCGTATCCAAGGAGAACAGAAACAACTCGAAACCAAAAGCGGCAAGAGCAATGTCTTAAAGGATATGAAAACCTTTGTGGAAACCCATTTCAAGCCATCCGATGAGACAGTTTCTGAAATCTACAACAAGGTAATCAAAAAACTCAACGAGATGGATGGCAAGTTGAGTGGATATTACACCAACTTCTTCTAATCGGAAACAATGGAATTGCTGCAATACAAATACAAGGATGCCTACACGTTTCAAGTTAGTAGTACCGACATTGAGACATCGTGGTGCAAGTTCAAGGTGAGAGCACGACAACTCCGACCTGAACAATATTGCAGTTACGGCTTTCACGAAGAGGGGGTATTGAAGATATGGAATGCAGATACTCACGGAATAGAAGAGATTGAAGAATCAGAATGGACATCGGCACGTCCGGTATTCTTTGAGGACCACAAATACACACTCTCCCTTACATTCTTTAATGCACAAGAAGAGCCACGTATCATCCACCCGAACAAGGAGGTGGAGCAGATGTTCAACTGCGTTCATCTATCAACTGGGGAATATCTGATAAACAGCAATATTGACTTTCTTAACCAGCCAGGACACTTTGCTCTGGAATTTGCATACAAGAATATTGAAGGCAATCATATCCGTCACAAAGTTGAGTTTGACGTTCTGTCCCCGAAACTTGACACAAAACACGACCTTGACATCATCATACAACAGATAAGACAAGAGTATGGTGATTTAGTGTTTCGTTATCTGACACTGACGTTCCAGCAGTTTGAGATGGGACGGGAGGCCAACAACGAATTGATATGGTTATCGGTATTCAAACAGATTGTAGATAACTACGTTCAAGCGGTCCGTTTCATCCTGCACAGACCCCACAACAAGATGCAAGAGTTGGATGAGTATCGTCGAGCCGAGCGTATTAAGGGATGGAATCCTATGATTGCAGAGAAGTTTGTGAATGACCGACTGAATGACGAAGAGAAAGCATTGCACACATATTACAGAACCCAAAGGGTAGAATCGACACTCGACACGAGGGAGAATCGGTTTGTAAAATATACCTTGGAAAGAATAACTGAAAGGTTGTCGTTACTTATTAAACGGCTTTCCGAAGGGACATCAGACAACGAAATTCAAATGTTGAAGGACAAACAGTCCGAATTGGAGATATTGAGGCATAGTTCGTTTTTCAGTGGAATCGGTTTGTTTGATGGGTTCCGTCAGCAAAGTATGGTGCTGCAACAAAGAAGTGGCTATGCACAAGTGTATCGGTATTGGATAATGTTGCAGAATGGTCTTGACTTGATACAAGGAGAGACTTCCGTTGGAGTGCAGCCGATATGGAAACTTTATGAGCTGTGGTGTTTCCTCAAAGTTAAGAGACTTGTCTGTAAGGTTCTCGGAATTGACCCACAAAACAAAGAGCACATCCAAAAATACATTCACGAAGACACACACAATGCTTTTGACCTCTTTGACGGAGGCTCTCTCACGGGAAACATCACATACATAAATCCACTGAACGAGGATTTGATTGAAATCGGATACCAATACTCATTCAATAGGAAGTCCCGTGAAGATGATATGAGGTCGGCGACTACCGAACAGAAACCCGACATTGTGATGCACATCCACAAACATAACCGTGACATTACCTTGACATACCTGTATGATGCAAAGTATAGAGTACGGGGTGATGATGATGAACAAGTGGGTTCGGTTGTCGATGAGCCTGTTGCAGAGACACTGGATGCAATGCACCATTATAGGGATGCAATATACTATGGCAAGAAAGGAGAACAGAGGTTTTCAAAAGAGATTATTGGAGGGTACATACTTTTCCCTGGACGAATGGATGAGAAGAAGATGTTGGAAGACCTTAAAAATGGGAGTGCAGAAGTTCCGTACTATCTCAAATCCATAGAGGAGGTCAATATCGGAGCATATCCGTTATTGCCAAATGATGATAGTGGCATACTGCTTGAAGACCATTTGCACAAAGTCCTTCTTGATGAAAGTATCCTTGAACAGCTGAAAGATAGTGTTCCTCAACGAGGATTGTACTATACAGATACAAAACCCAAATCCATTGAGAGTAGGAATGTATTCACTGTTTCTGTACGTGTATCCGATGCAGACTACGAATCATTTCTGGAACATTCTGCAAAGAAGTACATAATGGACACACTGCCCAAAGTAAATATCCTTGATGCAAGATATTTACTACCTATGGTGGGAGGGAAAATTGACTGTTATTATGAAATAAAGGGTCTGACTATTGAGGATGGGAAGATGTCTTTCAAATTGGGAACCATATTCTCTCTTGGTACAGAATGGGTGAATATCTATAAAAATATGAGACACGGGGAACTGATAACTATGGAGAATGTCCTTAAACTTTATGCAATGCTATAATTCTATGAGTGATAACCCATACAAAGTTGTAAGAGAAGAGACCCACGAGGTCATTCACAAGGATGGATGGAAAAGAATCCAACAGACTGGTTGGGATTCACAAGGAAGAGTTGTGCAGAGGTTTATCGATGATTATTATCCCGATGGACAGCATTCCAATTATGGTATGGTAGTAGAAGAGGATGGGAAATGGCACGGAGGTGGAATGATTACAGGACCAAAGGGGGAATACATCACCGATTCTTATATGGTTCCTTATGACTTTGACCCAAACAAATCTTATGGACAGATAATATACGAAGGATACGAACAATCTTTGGAAGACGGGACTGCATCAGACTATGAAAAAGAGATTGTTTATGCTTGCAGAGATTGTGGGTACGATGTCCCAATAAAAAAGCGTGTTATGTACAGAGCATTGGAGAAAGCCGACAAACTATGTTTTAGAGTATTTGTTGTACCTGACAAACAATTCCAAGAAGGTGGAGCTTGTGAGGGACAGTGTGACGGTTGGTCGTATCACCCCGAAGTTGGACCTGATGAGGACGTGGTAGAACATAAATGAGAGTGTTTATTCAAAGTTGAGATATATGTCCAAAATACACATCATACCGAGTGAGTTCAATAAGGAGTTAGAATTACAACTTGCTTACTCCATCAAGGCGGGATTTCCATCCCCTGCCGAGGACTATCAGCACGAGACGTTGGACTTCAACCGAGACCTTATCAAGCACCCCGAAGCAACCTTCTATGGCAGAGTGGATGGAGATTCTATGATAGAAGCTGGAATCAATGACGGGGACATTGCCATCATAGACCGTAGTGCAGAGGCAGCAGACGGAGATGTGATTGTGGCTTTCGTCAATAACGAATTCACCATCAAGTTCCTTGACCTCTCTCACAAAGCCGACGGTTATATAGAACTACGTCCTGCTAATAAGAAATACCACCCCATCAAGATAAACGACAGTGATGATTTCGAGGTATGGGGGGTGGTGGTTTGGACCATTAGAAACTGGAAGAAATAGACTATGTATGGCATCATAGATTGTGATAACTGCTATGTCTCGTGTGAGAGAGTCTTCCGTCCAGATTTGAACGGAAAGCCAGTCGTGGTGCTCTCCAATAATGATGGATGTATAGTTGCTCGTTCAAGCGAAGCCAAAAAACTCGGCATCAAAGCCGGACTACCCTACTTTCAATTACAACAACAATTCCCCGACCAGAAGATTGCTGTCTTTTCGTCAAATTACGAGTTGTACGGTGAATTGACAGGACGTGTCGTTGAGATTATCCGACAAGAAGCACCCCAATACTTCCGATACAGCATAGACGAGTGTTTCGTATATCTCGATGGTATGGAACACATCGACCTCAAACAATGGGGTGAGAACTTGCATAAACGTATCAAGAAGTCCGTTGGAGTTCCTGTCTCTATCGGTCTTGCACCGAACAAGACACTTGCAAAGATGGCAAGTCATTTTGCAAAGAAACATTCTGGATACCGACACTGCTGTCTGATTGACTCCGATGAAAAGAGAATTAAAGCCCTGAAACTCTACCCCGTTGATGAAGTGTGGGGAATTGGAAGACGATATGCTGCCAAACTCCAATCTCTCGGAATACATACTGCATTTGATTTTGCATCTATTTCGAAAGAGTCTCTAAATGCCACATTCAACAATATTGTCATATATCGGACTTGGGCCGAGTTGAACGGAGAGGATTGTGTTCCCAACGAGGCAATGGCAAAAAAGAAGAGCATCTGCACGAGCCGAAGTTTCAATGGGATGATTTCCGATTTGGAGACCATCAAGATACACGTTGCAAACTATGCTGCCCGATGTGCAGAGAAACTCCGGCAGCAGAACACAGTAGCTTCCATCGTCGGGGTTTTCCTATACACAAACTATTTCAGGGACGATTTGCCCCAATATTGGCAGTTTAAGGAGGTTTCTCTACCCACTGCCACCAATTCCACCACCACGATTGTAAAATCTGCCCACGGGGTCTTAAATGAGATTTACAAGGAAGGATACCAATACAAGAAAGCAGGTGTGATTGTAATGGGCATTGCTCCGACATCACCCATCCAGCTAAATCTCTTTGACATCAACGCCGAAAGATTCGAGAAGTTGAAGTCGTTGGATAAGGTGATTGACCGAATAAACAAAGTGAATGGAACGGAGACCGTAATCCTTGCTGCCCAACAATACCGACAGAAAAACGAGCAAGGCAAAGCAGAGGTGTTTGCAAACTCAATCAAGCACGATTTCCGGAGTAAGAACCCCACGACAAGGTGGAGTGATATCATTAGATTAAAATAACAATCTGCATATATGGATTACAAAGATTATTTACAATACTTCAATCAGTTTGTCGAGTTTAGAGACAATAATAAGAGTGAAGAATATTTTGAATTAAATGACAAATTAGATTGTTCTGTCGGATATTTCGAGGCCGAAAAGATACGAAACAAGGCTAAATGGGATTATGCCCTGCTTAAAGTTAAAAGATATACAGAATCAAAGGCTCAACTCACAAAGGAAGAACTCGAAGATGTGTTTATTACGATAAATCATCAAATGACGGCCACATTGTTTAAAAAACTATACCATCAAGACCGTCTGTCTCTTGAAGCCATTAAGAATTCTTTGGTTGAAGTTTATACAGATAGTGACGGGTTCGACCAAATGTTTTTCTTGCCACTTTTCAAGAAAGTTAAAGAAGAAGATGGTGTTTTGCTTGTGAGAGAGGAAGACGTGAAAAGATTTGAGGGTCTCCCCGATAGAGTCGTAATATACAGAGGAATGAGAGAGGGAGAGAACATAAGAAATAAGCTCAGCTTTACATTGAGTTTTGACACGGCAGAGATATTTGCATATAGGCATTCCCAAGGAACAAATAAAGGTGTGGTTGTTTCAACAGAAGTAAAAAAGAGTGATATCCTGGCCCTCATCACTGGGGAGGATGAAGTCATAATGGACCCAGTAAATTTGGGCGAAATCATCATCGTTCAAGATGGGAATGGACCCACAAACCGACCCTATTTTGATGTCACTACCACCATTGACGACAACTCCGATACCGTTGTCCTGTATCGAGCATCCGATGAAGAAACATACCAGAACTGTTATGATAGTTACAACTGGTCCGATTTAGATGATGGATGGAGTATTGACCGAAAACGAGCCGAAAAAGATGTTCTATCCTGTGAATTGGAAGGAGAAGAGGAAATGGTGGTTATAGCAGTTGAAATCAACAAAAAGTATTTGTCGGAGTACGACAAATCAAATCAGACTTACACGATAGACATTGAGAAAGCAATGGAGGAGGATGAAGATTTTGAAGAACCGGGTATTTTTTATGGTGGAGAGGATGGTGGCTTTGATAATCCCCCAATGGCCTCCCTCAATAATGATTAGTGATTATCGTCATATTCCTATAATAAAGAATAATCCCCAAGTCCCTCAACTTGGGGATTTCCTTTAATAATGAGTGATAATCCCACTTTACCAAAGGGGAATACCTGTTGGTTCTTCCTTCTCCAACGGTTCGGGTTCTTTTGGTAACTTGATTGCATCCTTTGTCCATAAACGTGCATATTCATCCGGTCCATCTGTATAATATTTCTTATCTTCATTATAGATGGATGAAATGTCAAACCATTCAAGATTATCCTCCAAAAGACCAGAATCTCTTAAAAGGAAAAAAACATCAAGACTTTCCATACTACTATCCACCTTTACACAGAACGAATATTCTCTCGGACAATGGGGTTTTGCATTTACAATCCAATACTGGTATCTCATAACTACATTTTTATTAGGTAAAAACAATATTTATAATAATTCTTCATCTTGTCCAATCAGTCTAAAAAAGGGTGACCACGGGTCTCGTCACCTCTGAATACCTATACAGTTCCTCCTTTAATCTTTCGATGAAGTCGTTGAACTTTCCTCTCTCACCTTTCGTTTGTGGTACGAGTCCCTCGATGTTTCTCAACACTTTCCCAATGACCATATGTAGTCCATCATCATCTATTGCATCGACAATATCACAATGGACAACTACATCTTTACGATAAAGTACGTTCTTGTCATCATTCAATGTTTGAAATTCTTACGGTGACATCACCGACGGAGATAAACTTATTTCGTTTCATAACCATAACATTAAATAACCTCACCTAAAATAATAACAAAAAAAATCCCAAAATTCTTAATAATCTTATCTTTTTTTTGACTTTCTATTATTTTTTTTCGGTAACGGCACGGGCAACGGCATCCGGCATCACGGAGGTTTAAGGATTGTCTCCCGTAAGTTCTATGATGTTTCTTGGTAAGGAGGATGGTAGTTATAATACGATTATTAGTTCAGAGGGAGGATGTTTCAGAGACTACGTAGGAGAAACGGAGGATGGTAGTGTTTATTAAGAAATAATACCGTGTAGCCTAACAGAGTTTCTTTCTTTAAGGAGATGGTAAAAAGAAACAATCCCTCTCTAAAAAAGAAAGAAAGGAAACAAAACACCTTACCTTATCTCAATCCCCCTCTATAAAACACTCCCTACGGAGTGAAGCGAAGCGGAGCGTGTAGGGAGTGCCCTTGGCGTAAGCCAACACCTCAATCAGTAAGTTCGTAGTCTCTCTGGTTCTTTAATACAGACACCTCCTTTCAGTAAGTTCAATTCTTCTCTTGTTCCTACGAACTAATAAACCAAAACATTACCTCTGTCTATTTTTTTCACTTCCCCTATTATCTTTATTCCCATATGGTTTTTCCCCATAGGGGAAAATGGGAAAAAGATAATAAGCCCTCTTGACAATAGTTTCCATCCCCTTATGACAATAGTATTTTATATCTTCCAAACCCTTATGACAATAGTGCTTTATTTCTTCCATCCCCTCTTGACAATAGTTTCCATCCTCTTATGACAATGGTGCCCTTAATCTTCCATTCCCTCTTGACAATAGACATATGAACCTTACTCCATATTCCTTTCTTTTATCAGAACAATCCACTCTCCAATTTATGTTGTAGTAGGTACTCACCTTCTCTCATCCTAATCTTTTCCAGTTCCTCTTGCCTTTCTCGGTCTCGTATTATATTCATTGCTTGTTTCCCGATATGGTCTTTGACCTCTTTCATATCTTCAACATTCATATCTTTGAGTCTTTCGTCCAGTTTCTCGTGCAGATACTTCTTGTTGCTCTCCGTTTTCAACGACACGTCTATAAGAGACCATAGATAATCGAAAGGGGTATCAATGGGTTCTTGGACAGCCTCGGTCTGTTTAAGCTTTTTGAGTATAAATCTGTCGAAATACCGATACACGGTCTTGCCTTTCCCCACGGGGCAGTTTTTTGAGTACCAGTATCTGCTTCTACCGGGGTTCTCCTCTATGAATTTACCTATCCAATAGTCGTTGTACCTCTGTTCTCCCTCTTTGGACAATCTGCCGACCAAACTCTGGTTCGTTATACTTGGGTGTATATGGACCTTACTGCTGTCCTTCATCGGCTCCAAGTCTATCTCATCCTTGCTTTTCTTCATCACTGCTTTGATGACTTCCACTATGGGCTTATTGTAGTTGAAGTCGAGTTTCGGGTCATCCTCGAAATAAAGGATATTTCGACAATAGTACGAAAGCAGATAGTAGTATAGGGTTTTCTTATTGTCTGCATAGCCACAGGCAATCTCGAAGTAAGCCTGCTTGTACAGCAACTTCATAAGATAACCGTAATCACATACCGAAACAACTGTTGTGTGATACCTCTTGCCCTTTCTCCTTATCTCTTTGTGGTACTCATTTACCAGCCAGTCACCCTTGTTTATTGCAATCCCATCCTTGTCGTATTCGTAGATTGAATGAGTGTGATGCTCTCTGTCAAGATGTATTCCTTCTCGTACCAGCTCCTTGTAAATTTCATCAACATAGTCTTTGTGTTTCATCGTATAAAAAAAGAAGCCCACCGGAGGAGTGGCGGCTCCATCCGATGAACTTCAGTAGTCTTTTATATATTGAACCCGCCAGTTCAAATTTTCATATCTACACGTTATTTATGTAAATAGAAATTTGACCCTTTAAGGGCTCACCCAGATTGGTTCGGGATTTTTGATTTTCGAGGCAATTACCTCCTAGGGTCCTTTTTAACCCTCTGTCATTCAACAAACAAAGATATGTGATACGATTTTGGAGAATATGTTATACCACTCCTCGACCACTCATCTTTTGTCATCCTGACACCCACTTCCTAATGCCACACGATATCATCCATTGACTTCAACTGTTTCCAAGTATCCTTGTTGATGAGAAGATAACCATCGACATAATCCTCTTCCTTAATTTCGAGAATATCGTCACCGAAAAATTCAAAGTGTATCTTTTTCTTCTCTGCTTTCTTGACATACTCATTCCACGTCGGACCATTCACGTAGAACACCTCTCCATTTTTTCGGTAACTCCAATCCGAAATGAGTTCTGCTTCGTCCTTGAAGACTTCGGCAATTGGAAATATGTAATTACGGAGATATTTTTCTATTAGGTCAAAAGTTGAAATCTCTGATTTTTGGAATAAAAACCCGTAAGTTTTAATCTTTTCCAGATTGTCGCCGGGCAGGACAACCGGTTTTGAAAAAATCACGACAAATTGCTTCATAATTCACTGTTTTCTTATAAGTTATTTATGGTTTTCCGACTTGAAAAATCATAAATACTGTATAAAGAAATGTATTTGAAATGAAAGAACTGATTAAATTAAAAGACTTTGACACATTCGTTCAAGGATTGAATGAAAGCCACACAAAAAAGAAAAACTCTATCGAAACAGCTGTAAGTGAGATAAAGCAGAGATACGGTGATAACCCCAAGGATTTCCTTGCAGCCGTCCAGAAGACGGGAGTGGATAAGGTAAAAGATTTCATAGTGAAATCTGTCAAACCACAAATAGACCTCACCAAGACTAATGACCCTAATGTCGATTACGATGGTATCCTTACGGGTTTGGTTACTTGGGTAATGTTGGAGCTGCAACTTCAAAAAGGGGAATAGAGATACATTTACGGGATAAATCCCGAAACAAATTCTTCAAATTTTAAGTGTGTTTTACGAGACACTCTCCGAAAGAGGGTGTCTTTTTTTTGCATTCAAAAGGCTAAATAATGCTAAATGAATGCATTATACACAATGCTGAATGATTTTTTTCGTTATTATTGTATAATAACGAAGTTGAAAAATATGGTAATAAGAAAACTATAAGGAGAATATTATGGGCCACAAGAAACTTAAAGTAGAATATTTAATGCAGTACGGGGACGAGATTGTACTGTTAAGAGACGGACTATCCCTTCGTCGAGTTCGGAGTAGAACCGGTAGGGCCATCAACACCCTACGAAAATTGAGAACATTGTTTGTGATATGAAAGCCATACGGGGTGCAGACATCCTCCTCAACGAGTTATGGGAACAGGAACAGCTCACCCCCCAAACACCGTCACACAGATGAGAGCAGT
>OCTW013429021.1_pt1 | contig 14304 bp, 8 predicted proteins | sample 1539671 | NCBI WGS metagenome assembly OCTW01 (sample SAMN02144230, study PRJEB22623) | gut metagenome | biome: sheep rumen | host: Ovis aries | place: New Zealand
AGATGGCTTTGCGATTGCAGAATTATAGTCCTGAGTAATAGAGGCAATTTCCGAACCACCATCTGTATCGAAGGTAATGGTATATTCATTTATCTGCCATTGTGCCTTGATTGTAATATCACCTGCTGGCATGTTACTTGGAATATCCATACTCCAACCATTAAAGGTATAACCTGTCTTGGTAGGATTAGAAGGCTTAGTGATTGCAGTATTATAATCCTGAGTAATAGAAGCAACTTCCGAACCACCGTCTGTATCGAAGGTAATGGTATATTGATTTATCTGCCAAAGAGCCTTGATTGTAATATTCTCTGCTGGCATTGTGCTTGGAATTTCACTATCCCAACCAACGAAACGATAGCCTTCCTTAGTAGGTTCAGATGGCTTTGTAGTGATTGCAGAATTATAATTTTGGGTAATTGATGCAACATCTGAGCCACCATCGGTATCAAAGGTTATGGTATATTTATTAATAGTGAAACTACCGGTTACAGCAACATCACGAGCAGGCATTACTGAAGGTATCTCGCTCCAGCCAGAGAATTTATAACCGACCTTTGTTGGCTCTGTCTCTGCTGCAACCTCACTATTATAAGTAACCTTTTCACTCTTATACAACTCACCATCAACATAGTATGACAAGGTGTATTCGTTGATTTGCCATTGAGCCTTAACAGTCATATTCTCTGCTGGCATAGTACTTGGAATATCCTTATCCCAGCCAACGAATCTATAACCTTCCTTAGTAGGATCAGATGGCTTTGTGATTGCAGAACTATAATCCTGAGTTATCGAGGCTATCTCTGAACCGCCATCGGTATCAAAACTGATGGTATATTGGTTTATCTGCCATTGGGCCTTGATCGTCATATCGCTCGTAATAACAGAAGGTATTGCCGGCTCCCAGCCTTTGAAGGTGTAGCCATCCTTTACTGGGGCTATAATATCCTTTGTACGGTCGGTAATGTCCTTGTTATAATAATCTTTAATTGCATTAGGAGTTGGACTTCCGCCATCGGTATTAAACGTAATGGTATATTCTGAGTCATCGAATGTAGCTGTATATACCACATCTTCATCAGGCATTGTTGCTGCCAGTGTAGGACTCCAGTTTCTGAATACAGAGCCTTCCTTGACAGGGTCATTTGCAGGGAGCGGTATTGCTGCTCCATAATCCAATGTTGCCTCATACAATATCGAACCGTCATAGTTCTTAAATGTCACCTTGTGCTGGTTAACAGACCACTGGGCTTTATATGTTACATCTGAAGCAGGCATTGTCTCTGGCAAAACAGGATTCCAACCTGTAAAGGTATATCCCGTCTTGGTAGGAGCATCTGGAGATGTTATTGCTGTACCACTAACCGCTGTTATAGGCTTCACCTCACTTCCGCCATCAGTATCGAAAGTGATGGTATAAAGCTTATTCCATAAAGCCTTGATCGTTATGCTCTCAGCTGGCATTAAGGCAGGTATATCCTTATTCCAACCAGCAAAGACACTTCCAGCCTTCGTAGGATCTGAAGGTTTCGTAATAGCAGTATTATAGTCCTGAGTTATAGGAGTTATTTCGCTTCCACCATCAGTATCAAAGGTAATTGTGTATTTATTTATCTCCCAAAGAGCCTTGATTGTCAAACTCTCTGCCGGCATAGTGCTTGGTATCTCCTTATCCCATCCAACAAAGGTATAGCCCTTCTTTGTAGGATTTGCTGGAGCTGTGATTTCCATACCGTAATCTCCTGAAATAGGATCAACAGTTGTACCACCATCGGTATCAAAAGCAATGGTGTATTTACCAACTGTCCACAAAGCCTTTACAGTAATGTTTTCTGCTGGCATATAATCAGGAATAGCCGGTTCCCACCCAGCGAAGCTGCTGCCTGCCTTTGTAGGATTGGCTGGCTTCGCAATTGCTGTATTGTAGTCCTGCGTAATAGGAGCCACCTCGCTGCCACCATCGGTATCAAAGGTTATCGTATATTGATTTACCTTCCACAATGCCTTGATGACAACATTATCTGCTGGCATTGTGCTTGGAATTTCCCTGTTCCATCCTGTAAAGGTATAACCTTTCTTTGTTGGATTAGCAGGAATTGTGACTGCCGTACCATAATCCTGATTTACTGGTGCTATTGTTGTGCCACCATCTGTATCAAAAGTGATGGTATATTTATTTGTCGTCCACAGAGCGTTTATCGTAAGATTCTCTGCCGGCATCAGGTCAGGAATCGTTGCATCCCAACCAGCAAAGGTATAGCCAGTTTTTGCTGGATCTGCTGGTTTTGTAATAGCACTCTGATAATCTTGTGTAATAGGTGCTATTTCAGTACCGCCGTTTGTATTAAATGTAATGGTATATTGGTTTATCTTCCATTGTGCCTTTACCGTCATGTCCTCTGCTGGGAACACAGATGGCAATGTAGGATTCCAGCCATTAAAGGTATAACCGATTTTTGTAGGATTAGCAGGAACGATAACAGGATCTCCCTCGCCACCACTTATAGCCTCAACATCTGTTCCGCCATCGCTATCGAAACTGATAGTCGTTGCTTTTCCGGCAGAAACCAATTCTGCTGCAGCTGTAGAAGGTACGTTGGCAAGATATGACTCGTTAGCACGAAGCCATATACCGGAATAACCCGACTGTTTCAATGGGACAGCTCTTGTCTTATCAGGATTATTTGTCAAGATAAGTTTATCATCTTTTACAGCCCAAACCCTCATCGAAGCCGACTTAAACTCAGTACGACAGTCAGGATAAGTATTTGGAGCCATTGACAGATTACAGAAATACACACCTTTCAGTTTATTGCCACTGACACTTCCGTAACTGCCGCGAAGAGGTTCTATTTTACATTCTGCAGGATTATTAGAAGTACATTCTATTATTACAGGTGTAGCAGCAGGGATAACCTCACTCTTTATTTCCTGCAATGTATATTTCGTATTAGTAATACTGCTGACATAAAATGCCTTCATCCCAGGTGACACCAACTTGAATGGATATGAGGCATAATATGGAGCATAGTATTTATATTTTGTAGCATCTTCTTCGTCCCTTACTTTCAAGGACGCATTAACCGCAACATAATTGCTGGAAGAACTTGATATTGGTACAAGTTTCCATTGTCTGTATGCCTCTGCCCCTTGTGATGTCGTTGTAGCCTGATAATTTGTAGGATAAGCCATCTCGCCTTGCATATTATACATACCGGTCTTTACGATATCAACCCACAAGGAAGCGTTTATGCCACTTACTGTTGTACTAAGCGTATAAGTATCTGTAGTGCCAGAAACCTGCCCTACCTTTATATCGTAACTTGTCATCTGTGACACACTTGTTCCCTGTGCCTCAAGATTATAGTTACTGCCTTTCTTGGCAATATAAACTACCGTCTGTGGGGAAACTATTGCATTCTCAATTCCTGCCCACATCTGCATTGACTGGATATTCTGCTTTGCACCAGAGCCGGTGGCAACTTTATAGCTGCCATTTGCCACGTATGCATAGCATTCTTCCTTAACATTCTTTGTTCCCTTTATAGTTCCTCCAAGAGATTTTAAACCGACATTTGTCACACGATAGTAACCTGGAGTAATATCTTGCGCGTACGCGCATATATTAAAGAGGAAGAAGAAATGTAATGCGTATAAAATCAGTTTATTCTTCACAATTATCTATTTTGATGTGTTTGTAATTAATTTGTCATTAAAGGCTTCTTAGGAGGACGTTGACAATAATAGGTCCTTCCTAAAAAGACAAATGTGAGATTATCAGGAGTAAGATTAGTTATCTGTGCTTCTTCCACAAGATATTGTTCCCTTGTATGTGTAAGCATCTGTTCCTCTAAATAATAGAAATAAATCTTACCCTTTATCACTTTCCATTCTTTAAAAGCTATTTCACCAGTATTGATGCTGGTCATTCCGCCACCTGCATTAAAGGATATTCCACGCATTTCTTCCAAATCATAATACCACATGCCTTCCAACTGGCTGCATAATGACCTGAATAATGCAGAATCCTTCCGTGCCTCCTCTACAACCTTTTTGTCAACCTCCTCCACATGGGGGTTTATAGGCGACTCCGCCCTGGAGTCTTGTGACTGCTTATTGCTGCAACCAGTGCAGCCCATAAGCATCAAGCAAAACGCCAGGGCGAAGAGATGTATTAGAGATTTATTAAATGCAGAACTACTTCTTAATGATGACGTATTCTGTACCGATTTCATTGCCAAAGTAGTCAACAGCATAATACTCAACCGTATTGATACCAGTCTTGAGGTCTGACGTTATATCCAATGTAACCTGACCTTCATCAAGAACCTTACCATTAGCACCGTTGACACTGATATACTTCTTATATACAGGAGCAACAAGACCATTAGAGTAAGTTGTTGGGATAACCTCTACTTTGCCAGATACTGTTGCAGGAACACCACGGATACCTGCGAAGCCGAAACCAGACTCTGAGTTCACAAGAAGAACCGGCTGGAACAACTTATAGATACCCTTTGCGCTGTATGCACTTGCCTTGTCAATATACTTGAAAATTCTGTTGAGATAGTTACCAGCAAGAAGCTTACCCTCCATCTCATAGACATTTTTAAATATCTTGTTAGCACTTTCGCACAATCCGTTAACGGAAGTAACAACATCCAAAGCATTATTAACGTTATCAACAATGTCTGAGATATCCATAGAGAATTCCTTCTCTATCCAGAAATTAACATCTGATTCGAAAGTCTTCTTGAATTGAACATCTCTTGAGTAAACAAAGTTAATGTCTTGTTTCACATTGACAGTCTTCTTAAGATCGCTCTTGTGAATAACTGTTACCTGCTTGGTATCTTCATTAAATTCGAACTGATCAGGTACTACAGCCTCAAATTCTACTTCAACTGGTACATTAAGAGCAAGGACAGTATCAATACTTATGTTCGTAGTATAATCAACAGGAACCTTAATAGTAATTGTAGTATCAATATCAACCTTCTGCTTGATTATCTTCATGCTCTCAGGAATTGCCTTAACCTTCTTAATCTTAATCTGAAGGTCGTTAATCTGCTTAGAAATATTTGCAAGGTCTGCCTTCTGATTGACAGTCTTGATTATCTTCTTAGCTATTCTGGTATTCAGTTTCTTTAACAATGTCTTTGCTCTGTTGAAGAAGCGCAGAGAATCTCTGTACTGCTCAGGAAGAGACTCGAAGCCAAGAGGCTGAACAGCAACACCACTGAGGTCGTATGGAGAAACGATAGACTTGGTGGTAGTAACGTCTTTATTTGTCACAGGATCTTTTACTGTTGTTGTGTATTCAGTCTTAACAGCAAGACGTTCTGTTTGGATACCTGTTACTACATTATGTATAGCATTTGCCAACTCATTGATTGTACCACCCTGGAGTTTTCTGTTCTTCAAATCGTTATAGAAATCCTTGACAGCATTCTTGACAACAGACTTATCTACAGCAATATGGAGACGATTATCGGTTGTAATCTTACCAGCTTCTACTGTAGCGGTTGTCTTATAAAGACCTGTAGAACCGTCAGCACGAGTAAGACCTGTAGTAAGAAGTTTGTCTGAAGACTCAAGATTACTCAACTTTATGCTGCTCTCCTGTCCGAGAGAGTTTACAAGTGATACAGAAACACCTGAGAAGTTTGTTCCGATTGGGTTCACTGTCAACTGGATGTCACCAATATTCTCTGTCATTGCTGGATCTCCAGCTGGCTTATAGAACTGAGGATCATGCTTTGGGAAGACAATCTCGTCTGTTGTACCGAAGTAACCTACCAACTTAGTACTCTTCAGGTTTGTAAACATACCATTGTAAGAGCCGAGAGCATTTGACATTACTTCCTCTACCTGGATGTTTGTTATAGAAGCTGCAATAGCCTTCAAAACAGCCTCAAACATACTGCTGACCTTTGTCTCCAATGAATTAAGGTCTGAAGATATACCTTCGACTGCCTCAGAAAGTGTCTTACCCTGAGCAGTTGCATCCCACGTACCTATATTATTTTGTACATTTGTCAGGTTTGTATTGATAGTATTTACTGTAGAAGTCAATGTAGCGAACTCACCTGCTGTAGGCAGAGCATACGCTGCACCAACTGGATTACCATCTAAGTCATAATTCTGAATAGCGACATTACCGGCACCGTCAGTATAAACAACTGGCTGAGTCTTCTGCAACTTTATAGTTGTGGCACCATCTGAAGATGTTACTGTAGCAACACCAGTTGTTGCATCAACAGAAACTTCCGCAGTTCCCTTAGGTACAGCAACCTTTTTACCATCTGTTGTAGATATTTCGAACTGACCAGTAGTGTTGTTATATGTCACCTCGTATGTATTAGTCCAAGCAGGAACGGTAGGAACGGTAATAGTTTCCTGTGTATCACCAGCCTTGACAGTATAAGAACCATCAGCATTCTTTGTAATTGAACAACTGCAAGCTTTTGGTATATTATATGTAGTACCACCAACCTGAATCTTTGTCAAATTATTGGCATCGTCAGCTACAAACACTGGGAAATACTGTTTCTGTTCATTTCCAGCTTCATCTGTATAGGTTACATACACGCCAGATGCGTCAGCGATACCAGACTTACCGTCTTCGCCCTTGTCGCCCTTGTCGCCTTTGTCGCCCTTGTCGCCTTTGTCACCTTTGTCACCTTTGTCACCGGTGTCGCCTTTGTCACCTTTGTCACCTTTGTCACCGGTGTCGCCTTTGGCACCTGTGTCACCTTTTTCACCTTGGATACCCTGATCACCTTTGGCACCCGTGTCACCTTTTTCACCTTGGATACCCTGATCACCTTTGTCACCTTTTTCACCCTTTGCAGGAACGCCAGTGTCCTTACCATTGACAAACCAATGTCCTGTAGCAGGGTCATATGTTACCAAAGATTCTGACGGAGTAAACTCAACAAGAGCACCACCTGGAGTAGAATAATACCACTTACCGTCTTTGTAGGTAACTACACTAGAGCCGTCAGAAGGCAGAGCAGCAATCTTTTGTGCTTGCTCAGCTAATTTTGCTTCCAACTCAGAAACTTTCGCCAGAACATCAGCAGAGATTTCAGAACCGCTGCCATCGCCTCCATCGCAATCGCTACAAGAAGACAACGAAAGAGTCAAAGCAGAAAACAATGCTAACGAAAAAATCGAAGTAATCTTTTTCATTGATTTTTGTTTTTAAAAGTTTATAAATATAAAAGAATAATAATAATAATCACTCATCGCAATTCGAGCCCAAAATTACATATATTTTATATATATGCAAAGGAATTAAACAAATTTAACACCTTTTTCGCGCAAAATTTTCGAAATCGTCGGAAATCAACCGCTTTTCTACATATTTTTACTAACTTTGTAGCCCATATGAAGAATTTAGAATTAGATTTATTGACAGCCATCTCACCTATTGATGGACGTTATCGTGGAAAAACCGCAGAACTTGCAAACTATTTTTCAGAGTTTGCCTTGATAAAATACAGGGTTCGGGTGGAAATAGAGTATTTCATCACATTATGCGAATTACCTTTACCCCAACTGGAAGATTTTGACAATTCGCTTTTCCCACGTTTACGAAACATTTATCTGAACTTCTCAGAAGAAGATGCTCAACGTGTCAAAGATATCGAGAAAGTAACCAACCATGATGTAAAGGCTGTAGAATATTTTATCAAGGAAAAATTTGACGAAATGGAAAAAGGCGGTCTTGGCGAAGGATATTTCGAGCATAGCCGCGAATTCATCCACTTCGGTTTGACATCTCAAGACATCAACAACACTTCCGTCCCACTTTCGGTAAAGGATGCACTGACAGATGTTTTCATTCCACAAGTAGAGGAGCTGATAGCCCAATTACAGGAATATGCCGACGAGTGGAAGGATGTCCCTATGCTTGCCAAGACACATGGTCAACCAGCCTCACCTACTCGCTTGGGTAAAGAAATCATGGTGTACGTATATAGGCTTACCGAACAGCTCAATGCCCTGAAGGCTTGCAAGTTTACAGCAAAGTTTGGCGGTGCAACAGGCAACTACAACGCTCATCATGTAGCATATCCCCAATATGACTGGAAGGCATTTGGCAATAAATTCGTAGCAGAGAAATTAGGACTGGAGCGCGAGCAATATACTACACAGATATCCAATTATGACCATCTTGGATGCATCTTTGATGCTATACGTCGCATAAATACTATCATAATAGACCTTGACAGGGATTTCTGGATGTATATCTCAATGGAATATTTCAAACAAAAAATCAAAGCTGGCGAAGTAGGCTCAAGCGCAATGCCTCACAAGGTCAACCCCATCGATTACGAAAATTCTGAAGGCAACCTGGGTATCGCAAATGCCATTTTACAGTTCTTGGCACAGAAATTGCCTATAAGCCGTTTGCAACGCGATTTGACAGACTCTACAGTTCTCAGAAATATCGGAGTTCCTCTCGGACATAGCATCATAGCAATTCAAAGCACACTCAAAGGACTGCGTAAGCTGATACTAAATCCAGAGGCACTACAGAAAGACCTCGATAACACTTGGGCTGTCGTAGCCGAAGCAATACAGACAATTCTACGTCGAGAAGCCTACCCTCACCCATACGAGGCACTGAAGGCTCTGACACGAACAAACAAGCACATGGACCAAGAAACTATTCACGAATTTATACAGACACTTAATGTAAGTGATGCTGTGAAAGCAGAACTTATGGCAATAACACCAAGCAACTACACGGGAGTGTAGTTTTAATTAAAAATTAAGAATTAGAAATTAGGAATTTAAAGAAAACTAAAGTTTTAAAGGGATTAAACAAAAAAAAGAATTATGGAAAGAAAAGACAGAATTCAGGATTCTAACGAACCTAAGCAACCTCGTCAGCGTGTACGCATCACAACTGCACGCCCTAACTACGGCGAAAGACCTCAGTATGGTGAAAGACCACAGTATGGAAGACCACAACGCCCGCAATACAGTGAGAGGTCACAGCGTGGCGATCGTCCACAGTATGGTGAAAGGACACAATATGGTCGCCCACAGCGTCCACAGTATGGTGAAAGGTCTCAGTATGGTCGTCCACAGAGACCACAATATGGACAATCGCAGAGACCACAATATGGTGAACACACTGGATATGGTCGTCCTCAATACGGAAAAACATCATACGGAAAACCACAAGGACGCCCACAAAGCAGACAAGCCTACAATCCACAGGCAAAATATTCTATGAAAAAACGAATAGAGTACAATGAAAGCCACATCGACCCCACAGCACCTATTCGTTTGAACAAATTCCTTGCCAATGCAGGTGTTTGCAGCCGCCGTGAGGCTGATGACTTCATACATGCAGGTGTTGTTACCGTCAACGGAGAAGTTGTCACAGAACTCGGTACAAAAATCATGCGAAGTGATGTCGTTATGTTCCATGACCAACCTGTAACACTGGAAAAGAAAGTATATGTACTCCTTAATAAACCTAAGGATTATGTCACTACTTCAGACGACCCACAACAAAGAAAAACTGTCATGGATCTTGTAAAGAACGCATGTCCAGAACGCATTTATCCTGTAGGCCGATTAGACCGCAATACAACTGGTGTTCTTCTACTTACAAACGATGGAGACATGGCAGCCAAGTTGACTCATCCACGTTTCTTGAAGAAAAAGGTATATCATGTTGTGCTTGACAAGAATGTCACCTTACACGATATGCAGAAAATTGCTGACGGACTGGAATTGGAAGACGGTCCTATCAAAGTTGATGCTGTTGAGTATGCACACCAAACTGACAAGAAACAGGTCGGTATAGAGATACATTCAGGAAAGAATCGTATTGTAAGACGTATATTTGAGTCTCTCGGATATCGTGTAATCAAACTTGACCGCGTACAATTCTGTGGTCTTACCAAAAAGAACCTTCGTCGTGGTGATTGGAGATTCTTGACCGAGAAAGAAGTTGACATGCTACGCATGGGAGCTTTCGAATAAGTTTAGTTTGTTAAATAGAGAATAAGGATTATAAAAATGATTCGTACAAAGATAATTGATGCTCTTCAAAGCACAGATTACGATAAGGAAATATGTATAAAGGGATGGGTGCGTACCCATCGTTCCAGCAAAGCAGTAGATTTCATTGCCGTAAACGATGGTTCTACCATCAAGAACATACAAGTTGTTGTAGATGAAGGAGCCATTGACGCAGAAGTTTTAAAACAGGTAACAACTGGTTCATGCGTATGTGTCGAGGGAAAACTCGTAAAAAGCCCAGCACAAGGACAGGCATCTGAGATTCATTGCGAAAAACTTATCATATATGGTTTATGTGGTGCCGACTATCCAATGCAAAAGAAAGGACAATCTTTCGAATACATGCGACAGTATGCCCATCTTCGCCTACGTACCAACACCTTTGGTGCCGTGATGCGCATACGTCATAACATGGCAATGGCTATACATACATATTTCCATGAACATGGATATTTCTACTTCCATACTCCACTTATCACAGCCAGCGACTGTGAAGGAGCAGGCAACATGTTTCAGGTTACAACAAAGAACCTTTACAACTTGAAAAAAGATGAGGAAGGTAAGATTATCTATAATGATGATTTCTTTGGTCAGCAGACATCCTTGACAGTATCAGGACAACTGGAGGGAGAACTCGGAGCCACAGCCCTTGGTGCCATATATACTTTTGGCCCCACCTTCCGTGCAGAGAACTCAAACACCCCACGCCACCTTGCCGAATTCTGGATGATAGAACCAGAAATCGCATTCATGGATCAGGAAGAATTGATGGACCTCGAAGAGGACTTCATCAAATACTGCGTAAAATGGGCTTTAGATAACTGCAAGGATGACCTTGAATTCCTCAACAAGATGATTGACAAGGGACTCATCGAACGCCTGGAAGGCATCTTAAAAGACAAATTTGTTCGTCTGCCATATACTGAAGGTATCAAAATACTGCAGGAAGCAAAAGCAAACGGAAAGAAATTCGAGTTCCCCTGTGACTGGGGCGATGACCTCGCATCAGAGCACGAGCGTTATCTTGTAGAGGAACATTTCAAAAAACCTGTAATCATGACAGACTATCCAACAGCCATCAAATCATTCTACATGAAACAGAATGAAGAAACTTCAGATGGAGGTTCTGTTGGATATAAAGGTTGTGTTGCTCCAGGCTCTACCATGCAAGGTACTGATGTATTGTTCCCACAGATAGGTGAAATCATGGGTGGCTCCGTCCGTGAAGAGGACTATGATAAACTGATGGCAGAAATTAACAAGCGTCAGATGGACACAACTCACCTATGGTGGTATCTTGACACACGACGCTTTGGAACATGTCCTCACGCAGGCTTCGGATTAGGTTTCGAAAGACTGATTCTCTTTGTTACTGGTATGCAGAATATAAGAGATGTCATTCCTTTCCCACGCACTCCGAACAACGCAGAATTCTAATAATTCATCATAACAAAGTCTTTATTGGGAATGGATTTTGAGGAAGTCATAGGACAACACGAAATGCTTGAACGTCTTCGAGGACTGGCTGACGAAAATCGTCTGCCACATGCTATGATGCTTTGCGGTCCCGATGGATGTGGAAAAATGGCATTGGCTATTTCTCTCGCAAAATACATTCTTAATAAAGGTACTTATAAAGTAAAGGGCATCTCACACCCTGACTTGCATTTCACATTTCCTACCATCAAACTCTCGAAATGGAACAGCGAATACAAACCAATCAGCAATGATTTCATTGAGCAGTGGAACGAAATGCTTGCTGAAGGCTTTTATTTTTCATTGGCACAATGGATGGAGGCAATGCATGCGGAACGCCAGCAAGCAGTCATCACTGTTGGAGAGGCTAATGAGCTCATAAAGCGCCTGATGATGAAATCCAATCAGGGAGGATGGAAAATAAGCATCATTTGGTTACCCGAACGCATGAATATTGAATGCGCCAACAAGATGCTGAAACTTATTGAAGAGCCACCAACTCAGACGCTTTTTATTCTTGTATGTCGTGAGCCGGAGAATTTATTGGAAACTATACGCTCACGTGTTCAGCGTTTTGATATAAAACCGATAGATACGGATGATATACGGCAGGCATTAATGCAACGGCGAGGACTTGAACAGGAGGATGCTGACATGGTAGCACGTCTTTGCAATGGAAACTGGCTGACAGCATTGGAAGAATTAAATGCCGGCAACGAGAATCAAATGTTTTTCAAGTCATTTGTTGACCTTATGCGCAAAGCCTACATGAAAGATGTAAAAGATTTGAAACGCTGGTCAGAAAATTCTTCGGCATTAGGACGCGAGGAACAAAAGCGCATGCTGACATATTTTCTCCGCATGACACGTGAAGCCTTCATGTACAACTTCAGACAGCCAGAATTAAATTATATGACAAATGACGAAGAACAATTCTGTATAAAATTCGCTCGTTTTGTCAATGAAGGTAACGTTTTAGGATTTCAGGAATTATACCAAACAGCAATACGCGACATCGGACAAAATGCCAATGCCAAAATGGTTTTCTTTGACATTACCATGAAAGTAGCTGTCTTACTACACACAACATAAACTATATATGGACAAGAAGATAGAAAAAGGTTGGGAATGGGGTACCCTCCCTTGTGGCAGAGGACTCTGCGCAAAAGGTGTCGGACGCTCAGACCACCAACTTAACACATATGATTGGCTTGCTGACATTCCAGGCAATAATGAATCGACTGATTTGGTTGAGGTACAATTCAAAAATACCCGCAAAGGATATTACCACAATGTAAACAACCTGGACCTCAAGAAAGGCGATTGGGTCGCCGTAGAGGCAAATCCCGGTCATGATATCGGTGTTGTAACCCTTACAGGACGACTGGTATCTCTACAAGTAAAAAAAGCGAACCTAAAATCTCCTGACGAGATTCGTAAAATCTACAGAATAGCCAAAGATTCCGATATGCAGACCTATGAGGAGGCTAAAAGTCGTGAGCAAGATACCATGATTGAAAGTCGCCAAATAGCTAAAGGCTTAGGACTTGACATGAAAATTGGCGATGTCGAATATCAGGGTGACGGCAACAAGGCTATCTTCTACTATATTGCTGATGAGCGTGTGGATTTCAGACAACTTATCAAAGACCTTGCTGCAAGATTCCATGTACGCATCGAGATGAAGCAGATTGGAGCACGTCAGGAAGCGGGACGCATTGGCGGAACAGGTCCATGTGGAAGAGAATTGTGCTGTGCTACTTGGATGACCCATTTCTCAAGTGTTGGTACTACAGCTGCTCGCATTCAAGACATCTCCCCAAATCCACAAAAGCTTGCAGGTATGTGTGCAAAGCTAAAGTGCTGCATGAACTATGAAATCGATTGTTATATGGAAGCAAGCAAAAAACTTCCAAATCGTGAAGAAATACTGCAGACACTTGATAATGATTATTATTATTTCAAGCAAGACATTTTGGCTGGGCTCATCACCTATTCCACAGACAAGAAGAATCCTGCCAATCTTGAAACCATTACTGCAGAGCGCGCCAATGCCATCATTGCCATGAACAAAGAAGGCAAGAAGCCCCTATCACTGCAGGAAGACAGCAAGGCGAAAGAGCCACAGAAGCCAAAAGACATGCTTCATGATAATGACATTACACGTTTTGACAACGCCAAAAAGAAGAAAAAGAAGAAAAAAACACGTCAGGAGGCCAAGGTACAGAGAAGTCAGCAATGAATTCAAATAAAAAAATATTTCCTTATTATATTATATGCATCTCCATACTTATCATTTCATGTGGTAAACATAAAACCTTATTCCATGAGTATAAAGCCATTGACAATGAAGAGTGGAGATATGATGACTCTTTACACTTTGAAATAGACTCTGCCATTATCAATGGAAATTTAAAAACGATATTAGAATTTCGCACCAACGCCAAGTACCCATATCGCAATATATCCATCGTAATGGAACAATCATTGCGTAACGGCAACCAAAACATCAAGAAGACAATTGCATACGATGTCATTGACAACAACGGTAAGAAAAACGGCGAGGGTATTACATATATGACCCACCAAATTCCATTCTGCACCATGAATATAAAAACTGGTGACACTATTGACATCCATATAAAACATAACATGAAAGACAATATGCTTCCTGGCATAGCCGATGTCGGGGTGCTTATTGAAACACCATAAACAATAAAACATGGCAGCACAACTTCTATGGGTTGATGATGAGATAGAACACCTTCATGCCCACAT
>OCTW013406295.1_pt1 | contig 14300 bp, 10 predicted proteins | sample 1539671 | NCBI WGS metagenome assembly OCTW01 (sample SAMN02144230, study PRJEB22623) | gut metagenome | biome: sheep rumen | host: Ovis aries | place: New Zealand
CTGAGCGGCCTCAACAACGACGCGGTGAAGTTCAGCATCAGTGGCTTGTCTGGTGATGAGTTGGGCGTTTTCCGCGTGAGCATCGACGTGTTGATGCTCGACCCCTTCGTGCAGACCATAGAGACGGCCTACGTGGAGGACGGGAAGACGGTGAGCGCCGTGTCCTCGTCGTCGGAGAACCTGATGTTCAACAACGGCGAAACCATCGTGGTGCCCATACCGGGAACGAGTGGCAGCACCGACGCAACCAAGACCTACCAGCTGGCTTTTAGGAATGCCTTCAACGAGAACCAGTCGGTCAACGTGGCCGGGACTTCCAGCGGCAACGGCCTCTCCAACTACTATCTGGTGGACAGTCCGTATGAGCTGACCGGCGCGGGCAGCCATATCGACGCCGACAGGGCCGGCACCGTGGAGCTGGAGTTCACCAACATCAAGCAGGTGAAGGCCGGATCGGCAAGCTATCTGCAGGACAACGAGTTCAGCAAGACGGCAGCCAGCTATCAGGCAATCAACCTGCGGAACGGGCAGGAGAAGACCGTCTACATCTATGCTGCCGACAAGCCCACCTACGTGCTGCTGCCCGAAGGGCGGCGCACGGAGCACATCGCCTACAGCTATTACAAGGCCAAGGTGATGCCCTACGTGGTGGAGGAGGTGCCCGACCTGGAGATGGCCGACGTCAGCGACATCATCGTCTACAACAAGACGCTGAAAGGTGCCAACAACAAGAAGACAGACATTGGCCGCGACAGCGACGTAGACACGCAGCACTACTTCTTTGGCATCAAGGTGAAAGCCAAGAAAGAAGACCCCAACAACACGTCGGAGGTGAAGGGCATCCTGACAAGCGAGCAGATTATCAACGCCGTGAAAGACCTGCTCATCGTCAACTTCAAGGACCACCTTTATGACGTTGACGACCCCTTCCGCACCATCCTTTACCTCGACATGTCTGAGCTGACCGCCGTGAGCGACGCCGACGGCCTGTGGGACGACTTCCGCTCTCGTACCGCCGACAACTGCCTCTACTTCATGCCGAAGGGCTTTAGCCAGCAGACGCCCAACGTGGTGGCCGGCGGCAAGGGCGGCGACGGCGAGGCCGTGGGCGACATCAGGATCTACGACCAGCAGCCCTTCTTCACGCCCTACGACTTCAAGACCGGCACCCACATGGTGACCTACCAGCGCACCGGAACCAACGGAAAGGAACCCACCCAGCACACCACGCTGATGATGCCCTTTGACATCCCGCTATCGGCCGACGGCCATCTGAAGACCTACAGCAACCAGGTGGACGAGAAGGTGCAGTTCTACACCATGACCGAACTGGGCGCTGAGGACCAGGAAGCCAGCGTAGACACCGAGGCCTATACGTTCACCGCCGCCAACGTGACCACGGGAACGGCCGTGGCCAACACGCCCTACCACATCGTTTCGCAGAAGGCTGCTGACAACGACTTCTACACCATCAGCCTCACCGGAGCCACGTTCCGCCAGACGCCTGCCGCGGGAGTGGCCAGCACAGACGGCGGAGAGCTGACGGGCTATGGGAGCTATTGCGGCGTGGCCGTGGACAAGACCGAGGACGTGCTCTACTTCTCGAAAGACTATTTCTGGCGGTCGTCGACGCTGAAGACCAGCAACACGGTGAAGATACTGCCCTACCGCGCCTACTATAAATCGGCCGGCGACCTGGGCAATGCCGCCAAGTTTGCCGTCGTGTTCAGCGAGACGGGCGACCTGGAGCCATCGTTGCCCACCGCCATCGCCACCAGGCAGGCCGGCAACTTCAGCATAGACAGCACCGACGGCGCGCTGACGGTGACGGCCCACGGCGACACCCACCTCCGCGTGTATGACCTGGCCGGGCGCAAGGTGGTGGACCAGCAGCTCGGCTCCGGCACCACGCGCACCTACCCGCTGAGGCGAGGCCTCTATGTGGCAGGGCAGCGCAAGGTGCTCGTAAAATAATAAATACAAGTTTCGCATGTCTCAGGAGTTTAGGAGTTTGGGAGTGTCCGCGGCTTTTAGCCGCTGGAGTTCTTTTCCGCTTCGCTTTGAAAGCGTCTCCTACGTCGCCGAGCGTGGACGATAGTTTTAGTGCGGTCACCGCAAATACACTATTGTCCAAACTCCCGAACTCCTAAACTCCCAGGGACAGGCAGAACTTGCGAAAGTTGAATAATAAACAAAGGGATGGAAGAACGATGAAAAAGACATACGAAACACCCCAGACCGTGCAGGTCAGACTCTTGGCCGAGCGGGTCTTCATGGCCAACACCGTCTTCCAGGACGAGTGGGCAGAGGCCAAGCCGCAGACGCCCACGTTCGACGACGAAGACCTCTTCGGCGACGAAGAGCCGTGGGACGGCGGCTCGCTGTGGGCATCGCCCTACAACTCTGCCGACCACCACACTGTCTTCATCTGGGACGAGTGAAACGCCCTTTGGCGGCGCCTCTTGGCGCGCAGATTCCTAAAAAAACGCTAATAAATAAAGGTAAACAGCTGCTGTTTGCCTTTTTTTTTGTATTTTTGCATGAATAAAATGATACCTATGGACGACGAGATAAAGAACATTGAACTTGACGACGAGCAGACGGAAGACGCTGCCCAGGAGTCGTCGGTAGACTATCAGCCGGTGAACCGTTTTGATGCCTCGGCCGTGCACCACCTCAGCGGCATGTACCAGAACTGGTTTCTCGACTATGCCTCATACGTGATACTCGAGCGCGCCGTTCCCCATATCGAAGACGGTCTGAAGCCCGTGCAGCGGCGCATTCTGCACTCCATGAAACGCATGGACGACGGCCGCTACAACAAAGTGGCGAACATCGTGGGCCACACCATGCAGTTCCACCCCCATGGCGACGCCAGTATCGGCGACGCACTGGTGCAGATGGGGCAGAAAGACCTGCTCATCGACTGTCAGGGAAACTGGGGAAACATCCTGACGGGCTCGCCCGCCGCAGCTCCGCGATACATCGAGGCAAGGCTCAACAAGTTTGCACTTGAGGTGGTGTTCAACCCCAAGACTACCGAGTGGCAAATGTCGTATGACGGCCGCAATAAAGAGCCTATTACGCTGCCTGTAAAGTTTCCTTTGCTGCTCGCGCAGGGCGCCGAGGGCATCGCAGTTGGCCTGTCTTCGAAGGTGCTTCCGCATAATTTCTGCGAGCTTTGCGAGGCCGCCATCAAATATCTTTCAAAAGAAGAGTTCCAGCTTTATCCCGACTTTCCCACGGGCGGTTCGATAGACGTGTCGCGCTATAACGACGGTCAGCGCGGTGGTGTGCTCAAGGTTCGTGCGAAGATAGAGAAGATAGACCAGAAGACGCTCGTCATTCGCGACCTGCCCTTCTCGAAGACCGCCGAGACGCTCATCGACAGTATCCTGCGCGCCGTTGAGAAAGGCAAGGTGAAGGTGAAGCACGTGGAAGACCTCACCGCCGCCAATGTGGAGATACTGGTGCACCTGGCACCGGGCGTGAGCAGCGACAAGACCATCGACGCACTCTACGCTTTCACCGACTGCGAAATCAACATCTCGCCCAACTGTTGCGTCATCGAGGACAACAAACCGAAGTTCCTTACCGTGAGCGACGTGCTGCGCCACTCCACCGACCGCACCATGGCCCTGCTGCGGAAAGAGCTGGAAATACAGAAACATGAGCTGACCGAGCAGCTGCATTTCTGTTCGCTCGAGAAGATATTCATCGAGGAGCGTATCTATAAAGGCAAGCCTTTCGAAGAAGCACGGTCGAACGATGAGGCCTGCGCCTACATCGACGAGCGGCTCACACCTTTCTATCCCGACATGATACGTGAGGTGACCAAGGACGACATCATGCGGCTGCTCGAAATAAAGATGCAGCGCATCATCCGCTACAATGCCGACAAGGCCGAGGAACAGATGCTTCGCATTCAGGACGAGCTGAAAGACATACAGCACAAGCTGAACAATATGGTGAAGGTGACGAAGCAATGGTTCCAGCACCTCATCGACAAATACGGTGCCGACCACCCGCGCCGCACCGAGATCAAGAACTTCGATACCATTGAGGCTTCCAAGGTGATTGAGGCCAACGAAAAGCTCTACATCAACCGTCAGGAAGGCTTCATCGGCACCGGCATGAAGAAAGATGAGTTCGTGTGCAACTGTTCCGAGATCGACGACATCATCATCTTCTACCGCGACGGAAAATACAAGGTGGTGCGCGTGGCCGACAAGCTATTCGTCGGAAAGAACATCATCCACGTGGCTGTGTTCAAGAAAAACGACAAGCGCACCATCTACAACGTCATCTACCGCGACGGTCTCAAAGGCATCAACTACATCAAGCGCTTCTTTGTGGCAGGCGTTACACGCGACCGCGAGAACGACCTCACGCTGGGCAACAAGAACAGCCGCGTGCTCTACTTCACGTCGAACCCCAACGGCGAGGCCGAGACGGTGAAGGTGACGCTCGAGCCCACGCCGTTCACCAAGAAGCTTTTCTTCACCAAGGACTTCTCCGAGGTGCTCATCAAGGGACGTACAGCCCGCGGAAACATGCTCACCAAGCACACCATCTACCGAGTGTCGCTCAAGAGCCACGGTCACTCCACGCTCGGCGGCCGTAAGGTCTGGTTCGACCCCGACGTCAACCGCCTGAACTACGACGAGCACGGACGCTATCTCGGAGAGTTCAACGACACCGACCAGATCCTCGTCATCCTGCCCAACGGCGACTACTATTTCACCAACTTCGATGTGAACAACCACTACGAGGACAACATGCTGCGCCTGGAGAAGTTCCAGCCCGACAAGGTGTGGACGGCCATCGTGCGCGACGCCGACATGCAGAACTACGCCTACGTGAAGCGCTTCCTCATGGAGCCCTCAAGGCGCAGACTCAACTTCGTCGGCGAGAACAAGAAGAACGAGCTGATGCTCCTCTCCGACCAGGTGTACCCGCGCGTCCTTGTCACCATGGGCGGAACCGACGCCTATCGCGGAACGCTCGAAATTGACGTGGAACAGTTCGCCATGGTGAAAGGCTACAAGGCCCACGGCAAGCGGCTCACCAACTGGAACGTGGCCAGCGTGGAAGAGCTGGAACCCCTGCGCTTTCCCGAGCCCGAAAACACCGATGAGGAGGGCGATGCTGAAGAACCGGCGACACCCGACGACGGTGCGGAGCCAAAAGAACAGGAGAACCTGGACCCCGATGCAGGAAAGAGTGAGCGCCAGCTGCGCGACGAGATAACAGGACAGCTAAGTCTTTTCCCCGATGAAGAGTAGACGTTGCCTCCTCTGTCTGATGCTGACGATTGTCTCCGTCGGCAGACTCGCCGCCCAGGACAGCGGCGACGCGGCGCTGGCCCTGCAAGGACAGCTGACGGACCCTGTGGCCGTCAACCGGCAGGAAGGGCAAAGGGTGCAGGCTGCGGCTGTGGGCAGTGTCAACCTGCTCGACACCTATCTCAGTCAGGAAAAGTACAAGGGCACCGAGCTCAGATACGTCTTCCAGACCTTCCGTCCCAGTGAGCGCCGCCCCGGATGGGTCACCCAGCAGACCAGCATGCTCGCCTTCCAGGATGCCGCTCCCAGAGCCGACAACAGCGACTATATAGGCGGCATGTTCACCTATGCCTATACCCTGCGCCGTGAGTGGACACTGGGCACGCAGTGGAGCCTCGAAGCCGGCGGACAGGTGGAAGGCGGCGTGGGTTTCCTCTACAGCACCCGCAACTCCAACAATCCCGCTCAGGCGCGGCTCTATATGAACCTCGGCCCGTCGGTGGCCGCATCGTTCGCCTTCCCCTTCCGCAAGAAGCGCCTGAGGGTGCGCTACGAGGCCGCCGCACCCCTCGTCGGAGTGATGTTCAGCCCCAACTATGGACAGTCGTACTATGAGATATTCACGCGTGGCAACTACGACCACAACGCCGTTCCCACCACTGCCATCTGCGCACCGACGCTGCGCCAGCAGCTCACGGTCGACGTACCGTTCCGCCGTTTCTCGCTGCGCGTGGGCTACCTGGGCGACTACCAGCAGGCCGCGGTGAACAACCTGAAGTACCATGCCTATTCACATCTTCTACTCGTCGGCATCGTCCGGCCCCTCCATCGCAGATAAGCTATGAAAAGAACAATCACACTGGCCACCGCCTGGCTCTTCATCCTCGCCCTCTGCGGGTGCGTCGACGAAGAGGAGTTTGCCGACAACAGCAACGGCAATTTCGAGGCCTTGTGGCGTATCATGGACCAACACTACTGCTTCTTTTCTGAAAAAGGCGTCGACTGGAACGATGTCCACCGCCGCTATGCTCCCCAGGTGGCTGGCTCACTGACCGACGACCAGCTCTTCGAAGTGCTGGGCAATATGCTGGGCGAGCTGCGCGACGGCCATGTCAACCTGTACAGTCCGTTCGACGTGGCCCGCAACTGGTCGTGGCACGAACACTATCCCGCCAACTTCTCCGACTCCCTTTGTACCCGCTATATGGGCACCAGCTACAAGATAGCGTCGAGCCTTCGCTACTGCGTACTCGACGACAATGTGGGCTACGTGCGCTATGATTCGTTCACGAGCGACATAGGCAGCGGCAACCTCGACGAGGTGCTCTATGCGCTGATGCCATGTCGCGCCCTTATCATTGACGTGAGAAACAACGGCGGAGGCCTTCTCACGCTGGCCGAAAAGCTCGCTGCACGCTTCACCGATGAGGAGATTCTCGTGGGCTATATGCGCCACAAGACGGGCAAAGGCCACAACGACTTCTCGTCCATGCAGCCGCAGCGCCTCAAGCCTGCCAAGGGCGTGCGATGGCACAAACCCGTGTATGTGCTCACCAATAGGCAGGTCTTCTCGGCCGCCAACGAGTTCGTGAAGTACATGAAGTGCTGTCCGCAGGTCACCATCGTGGGCGACCAGACGGGCGGTGGCGCCGGAATGCCCTTCACCAGTGAGCTGCCCAACGGCTGGACGGTGCGCTTCTCGGCCTGCATCATGTACGACCGCGACCAGCGTTGCACAGAAGACGGCATCGTCCCCGATGTCAAGGCCAGTCAGACAGACAGCGACTTCAGGCGTGGTCGCGACACCATCATAGAGGCCGCGAGGAAGCTCGTTTCGCAGGACCATTCCATGTAGCCGCCATCCCGTTTCCATCATCACCTATCACCTATCCATCGTCCCCATGATATCGTTGAACCATCTAACCATAGGCTATCAGCAGAAGAACAACCGCAAGGTAGTGGCAGAGGACATCAATGCCACCCTTCATGCCGGCGAGCTGACATGTCTCATCGGCCCCAATGGCGTTGGCAAGAGCACCTTGCTGCGCACGCTCAGCGCCTTTCAGCCACCGCTGTCGGGTGACATCATCTATCAGGTGTCGTCTGACGGTTCAGCCGCTTCCGCCAATCCACTATCGCTTTCTCAGCTCACCGACCGACAGTTGTCGCGGCTCATCGGCGTGGTGCTCACCACCAAGCCCGACGTGCAGAACATGACCGTCTACGAACTGGTGTCCCTGGGGCGCTCACCCTACACCGGTTTCTGGGGCCGGTTGTCGGATGAAGACCGCGCCGTGGTGGCCGAGAGCATAGAGATGGTGGGCATCGGAAACCTCAGTCAGCGCATGGTGCAGACGCTGAGCGACGGCGAGAGACAGAAGATGATGATTGCCAAGGCCCTTGCCCAGCAGACGCCCATCATCTATCTCGACGAGCCGACGGCCTTCCTCGACTATCCCAGCAAGGCCGACATGATGCAGCTGCTGCATCGTCTGGCCCACCAGACGTCGAAGACCATCTTCCTTTCCACCCACGACCTGGAGCTGGCCTTGCAGGTGGCCGACCGCCTATGGCTGATGCAGCCGGGTCATCCGCTCAGCGTGGGAACCGCCCGCAGTCTGGCCTTAGACGGTAGCCTGAGTGCCTTCCTCGACCGGCCAGGACTGCACTTCGACCCGCAGACACTGGCCATCCACGTGGTCTCGGCATAGGAACAGCAGTCGCCCCCACGTCTGCCTTCGTCCTTGTAAACTGCGCCATTGGCGCAGTCCCTCATCCCCCCAACGTCCCCATGTACTGCGCCAATTCCGCAGCAATCAATAACCCAAAGAACAAGCATTATGGAAACTGAAGACATGAAGAAACAGGCCGGCGAGGCTGCCGGTGAGGTGAAAAGCGTAGCAGAAGACCTTCTGAAGAAGGCAGAAGAGGTCATCAACGACATCAGTGAGAACGAAACCGTGAAGAGCGTTCGCGCCAAGGTGGAGGAGCTGGTGAGTGAAGAAAACCTGAAAAGCGTTCAGCAGAAGGTGGACGGCGTGCTCAACGACATCGCCGAGAACGAAACCGTGAAGAGCGTCCGCGCCAAGGTGGAGGAACTGGTGAGCGAAGAGAACCTGAAAGCCGTTCAGCAGAAGGTGGACGGCGTGCTCAACGACATTGCCGAAAACGAAACCGTGAAGGCCGTCCGCGGAAAGATAGAGAATGCCGTGGAGCAGCTTTCCTCGAGTGAGACGGCACAGCAGGCCCAGAACTTCGTCGCCGAACAGGCCGAGCGCGCAGGCGATTTCCTCAAGGAAAGCGCAGAAAGCATCGAGAACAGTGAACTGGTGAAGAAACTGAAGGATGCGGTAGGCCTGGATTAAGGCCGTTCTTCAGACGTCGTCATTCATTTTGGGAGTCTGGGAGCGTGGGAGTTGAGGAGTCTGGACAATAGTCTTTCCCGATAGAATATGTTCTATATGCGGAGAAACTAACGTCCAGACACCTCAGCTCCCACACTCCCAGACTCCTTTTCTTTATGCCTGTTGAGGCTTGCTGACCGCCAACGATTTCATCCACTTGCCGCGGAACAGTCGCCAGAGGAAGATGAGTCCGCGGAAGGTGAGCTCTACTGCCATGGCGAACCACACGCCGCGCAGGCCGTAGTCGCGTGCCAGCAGTGCAGCCAGTGTCAGTCGCACCAGCCACATGGAGCAAAGGTTCATGATGGCGGGCTTCAGCGTGTCACCGGCTCCAACGAAGGCGCTGTAGCACACGATGCTGGCGGCAAACATCGGCTCGGCGAATGCCTCAATGCGCAGAATGGCCGCTCCAAGGTCTACAATTTCCCTTTCGGGCGTCATCAGTGCCATCAGTTCGGGTGCCAGCACATACATGATGACACCCATCGCTGCCATGACCGCCATGCCCGAGAACACCGTCATGCGCGCAAACGAACGGCACAGTTCGCGCCGGGCGGCACCGATGCTCTGGCCGATGAGCGTGGTGGCAGCCTCGCCGATGCCGTAGCCAGGCATGTAGCAAAGGCTCTCGGCAGTGATGGCAAAGGTGTTGGCAGCGATGGCCACATTGCCCAGAGGCGCCACAATCATGGTGCTCACAATCTGTGCACCACTCATCAGCATGGACTGTGCTGCCATGGGAACGCATATCTTCAGCGCATTCTTCACGTAGTCCCACTGCCACTTCATGTGCTCCAGACGACCGACCAGTCGCAGCAGTTCACTGTGGAATATGGCGAAATAGGCCTGTATGCAGGCGCAGATAATCTCGGCCAGAGCCGTGCCCAGGGCAACACCAAGCACGCCGAGGTGGAATACGAAGATGAATACATAATTGAAACAAACGTCGAGCACGCACATCAGCACGCTCACCACGCTTGGTATGCGCATGTTGCCCGAACACTTCAGCATGGCCCCGGCGAGTCCGCCCATCTGCAGGAAGGGTATCACCAGCATGAAGATGCCGAAATAGAGCGAGGCATCGTGGGCGATGTCGGCACCACCGCCCAGCCAGAAAGGCAGTTGTCGGCAGATGAGGAGTCCCGTGGTGGTGATGACCAGACTGAACAGCAGCGTGCAGAGAATGCCATGGCGAAACACGGAGCGCGCACGCTCGAAATCGTTCGCACCGATGAAGTGGGCCACCTGAACCGAGAAACCCATGGAGGCTGCCGACGTCAGACTGCCGCACAACCAGCACGACGACTCCACCAGTCCACAGGCCGCTGCGGCTTCCACGCCGATGCGTCCCACCATGGACTGGTCGATGAAGAACATCATGACGTTGGTGATCTGGGCCAATATGGAGGGGATGCTCAACTGATAGATCAGGTTGAGCTTCTGACCTTGCGTCATGGGCAGACCAGCACGAATCTGTTCCAGCAGGATGTCGCTTTTCTTCTTTGCCATCTTTCTCGTTCGGGCAACAAAGGTACTCATTATTTTGCACATTTTGTTGTTTCTGTGCCTAAAAAGTGCTAAGTTGTCCAACTTTCGGAAACCGACGCAGTCCGGCGGTGCGGCAATGAGTCCGAGAGGACGGTGAAGAGCCGCCTGGAGATGCGACCGCAGCAGGCACGTCGGCAAAGAAGACGCGCCGGCAGGTTAAATCTGCGTTAATGTTGTGAAAACAGTGCGCCGTTTCAGCTATTCTTTGTATATTTGCGGAAAATTTAGAAGACGATGAATGTAGACAGTATCAAGGAAATCATTGAGAAACAGCCCAACCTCTCAACGGCGTTGGGCATGGAGTTCATATCCACCCCCGAGGAAGACACGTGCAAGGCCATCATGCAGGTGGACGAAAGAAACCGCCAGCCGTTCGGCTTTCTGAGTGGCGGAGCATCGCTTGCACTGGCCGAGAATCTGGCTGGCGTGGGCTCGTCGGCCCTTTGTCCGGGCAAGATCTGTGTGGGAATCAGCGTCAGCGGAGAGCACGTGAAGGCCGTGGCCGAGGGCGACACCGTGGTGGCAACAGCCCATCTGGTGAGCCGAGGAAGAAAGCTTCATGTGTGGGATGTCCACATCAAGGACTCGCTGGGCGACCTCATCTCCACCGTTCATGTCACCAACTACATCATCTCGCCCAAGCACAAGGACGACCCAACAAACGAGGAAGAATAGATGGGAGCCTTTGCCTTATTCCGCCTGCCGAGTCAGGCCGATTGCACACTGGTGGTGCAGAACGACGGTGACCCCGAGGAACTCAGGTCGCTGTCGGAGCTGAACAGCCGCAGCGGATATGTCGTGGCACCGTTTGCCGTTTCGCCAGACTGCCCGCTGCTGCTTGTCAGGGCCGACGAGCAAGCACGCATTCCGCTCTTCTCCTTTGACCTGGACCAGACGGCGCTGCTCACCGAGGAGCGACTCAGTGAGGTGTGCCCGTCGTTTGCCCATGTGTATAGGAACATTGAGCAGAACATAGAAGGAGAACCGAAGGCGGCGAACAACGATGACATGAGTCGTCTGCGCTACCACATCGATTTTTCCAGTTTCCATTCCCATCTGCAGTCGGGCGAGTTCCAGAAAATTGTGCTGGCCCGCTGCGAGCATGTGGCACCAAAGGCCGGCGTGTCGCCGCTGCAGCTCTTTCAGAAGGCTTGCGAGCGCTACCCACGCATGTTTGTCACGCTGTTCGGTACGCGCCAGTCGGGCACATGGCTGATGGCCACGCCCGAGATATTGCTCGAGCAATGCGGCGACAAGTGGCGCACCATCGCTCTGGCCGGAACCATGGAGGTGCCGCAGGGCGACGGGGCAGAGCCGGTGTGGAGCAACAAGGACATACACGAACAGCGATATGTGGCCACCTACATCACCGAGTGCCTGGAGCAGTTCCTGCTCGGTGAGGACGGCAATGTGGCCGACTGCCGACACGACATCGAGGAGGAAGGACCCTACACCACGCAGGCCGCCAACGTGCTCCACCTGCGCAGTGACTTCCTGTTCTCCTTGCCCGAGGGCACCAATATAGGGAACCTGCTGCGGCGCCTGCACCCCACGCCCGCCGTGTGTGGACTGCCCAAGGAGCAGACCTTCGACTTCATCTTGCGCAACGAGTCAGAGAAACGCCGCTACTACAGTGGCTTCACCGGACCTATAGCGCTCATGGGCGAGACCCACCTGTTCGTGTCGCTGCGCTGTATGCAGATTGCCGCCGACGGATGTCACCTCTATGCCGGAGGCGGACTGCTGCGCGACAGCGTGGAAGAGCAGGAATGGCACGAGACGGAAGTGAAGCTGCAGGCCATGAAAGGACTGCTGTGAACGACGGAAAGCGGAGAAAAGAGAAAGGAAAGCTGAAAAGTGGAATGATTAAGAACTCAACTTTCGCAAGTTGATGGAGTTCAGGAGTTCTCTGCAAGCAGAGCGTCCAAGGCCTGATGCCCTTGGCCGAGCGCAGGAGTTACAGAAGTTCAGACAATACTTCCAACCCCTGTAAACTGACGAAAAGAGAGCCTTCAGCACTATCGTCTGAACTCCTGCAACTCCTGAACTCCTGAACTCCAGGAAGTTTGGCGAATGCGAAACTTGAATAAAGAATTGACAGTTTAGCGTGTATTGCAATAAAGAAAACGTAAACATACTGACGGGCTTGCTGGTGAAGCACGGCGTGCGCCGGGCAGTGGTATGCCCCGGCAGCCGCAATGCCCCCATTGTCCACAACCTGAACGAGTGCCCCGACATCGCGTGCTATGCGGTGACCGACGAGCGCTCAGCTGCCTTTTTCGCACTCGGCATGGTGCAGGCCACGGGCGAGAAGGTGGCCGTGTGCATCACCTCGGGCACCGCATTGCTCAACGTGATGCCCGCCGTGGCTGAGGCTTTCTATCAGCAAAGGCCGCTCGTGGTTATCTCGGCCGACCGTCCGCAGCAGTGGATTGACCAGCTCGACGGACAGACACTCCCGCAGCCCGATGCCCTGGACAGGTTCGTGAGCAAAGCAGTTTCACTGCCCGACAGTTGCGACGGTGAGCGCCGATGGTACTGCAACCGGCTGGTGAACGAAGCCCTTCTGGAGGACCATTTTCCCGTGCATATCAACGTGCCGATGGCAGAACCACTGTTTGGATTCACCACTCCGGAGCTGCCCGACGAGCGGAAGGTGGAGCGCATCGGTGCCGACATTGCGCCCGCCGTGTTGGGCCACGTCACCCGAATGTTCATGCTTTCGCACCGCCCGATGCTCATTGCCGGACAGCCCATGAACCCCAATCTTGACGAGGCGGTGGCACTGGTGGATGGCGACGAGCTCTATGTTCCCGACTTCGTGCTGTACATCGGCGGCTCCATTGTGAGCAAACGTGTGAAGCGGTTCCTGCGAAAGGCCCGCGAGACATGGGCAGTGAACGCTACCGGAGAAGTGAACGACACGTTCATGAACCTGACGCACGTCATACAGGGCGACGGCAGACTGGTGGCCGACCACATACGCTTCATGCTTGAGACGGAGCCACATCCCTTTGTGCAACTCTGGGACGAACTGCTCGGAAAGGTGCGTGGCAAGGCCGACGGCTTTCAGCCGCCGTTCTCGCAGATGGCTGTCGTGAAGCGCTTCGAAGAACAGGTGAGGCAGCAGGGATTTGCCGATGCGGCATTCCACTATGCCAACAGCACGCCCATCCGTCTGGCCAATATCTTCAGTCGCCACGACGTTCTCTGCAACCGAGGCGTCAATGGCATCGAGGGGTCTCTGTCGACGGCGGCAGGATATGCCGCAGCTACCGACGACCTGGTGTTCTGCGTGATCGGTGACCTGAGCTTCTTCTACGACCAGAATGCACTGTGGAACCAGAACCTGCGCGGCAACCTCCGCATCCTAATGCTCAACAATGGGGGCGGTGGCATCTTCAGCACCCTGCCCGGACTCAGTGAAAGTGCTGCCAGCCAGCAGTTCATTTCGGCGGCCCACCACACCACGGCCGAGGGCATCTGCCGTCAGAATGATGTCACCTATCTGTCGGCCTCCAGCATGCAGGACTTTGAGGCGGCACTCCCCACCTTATTATATATAGACGCACAGCGCCCCGTCCTGCTCGAGGTGTTCACCCAGAGCGAGGCCGATGATCTCGCCTTCCTGCAATACCATCTCGCATTGAAGGATATTCTGGAACAGCAATAGCCATTCGCAGGCATAGCACAAAAAAGCTTCGTGCCCTCAAAGGCTCTGCGTAAGTATAGGCAAAAAGGCGTTTGTTTTTCCAAGAGCAATGCGTATGCAAAGGTAAAAAAGCGTTTGTTTAATCCAAGGGCTATGCGTAGGCGGAGGCACCGCCTCCGCCCCTTCTCTCCTCATAACCGCCTGTCGCCGTTTACATGTTCATTCGTGCATATTCGTGTGGCGCCGCAGTCATGCCAAAGCCTTTTCCCGTGTCTACTGCTGTTTTTGAGTCCTCAGCTTGCCTGTTTCAGCAAGCAAAACCGCCAGTTTTTGTAAACGAATCCATTGGATTCGTCCAACGATTCCATTGATTTCGTTCAACAATTTCAATGGATTCGTTCAACAATTCCA
>OCTW011349867.1_pt1 | contig 14299 bp, 13 predicted proteins | sample 1539671 | NCBI WGS metagenome assembly OCTW01 (sample SAMN02144230, study PRJEB22623) | gut metagenome | biome: sheep rumen | host: Ovis aries | place: New Zealand
TGACTCCAAGATCGGCGATGTCCGGAAAGAGGAGGAGCAGGCATTCCTTCTGGGTAAGGAAGATGTGGATACCTGCTGCCGCAATATGAAGACCAGAGCGGACGAGATTCTGGCCGGCGAATAATGAATTGAGTTTGTGCAGAGGCACCGGACGTAGTGATGAAATGCACATACGCCGGTGCTTCTGCTTTTTCTGTCAGTTTTCACGAGGGAGAATTTAACATGAATGGCAAAAGAAAAAAAGCGGTGCGCGAGCAGCTCACGGCGACCGTATTTCTTCTTCCGAGCCTGATCGGCCTTGTTCTCTTCAGTCTGCTTCCGCTGGTGTTTTCCCTTTTTATCAGCCTGACGGACTGGAATTTCCTGAACGGCATGGGGAACTGGAATTTCATCGGCTTCGAGAATTTTCTCGACATGTGGACGGATGAATGGTTCCTGGCTTCCATGAAGAACACATTCATCTACACGATTGTCGTCGTTCCGATCGGACTGTTCCTTGCACTTATCATCGCGGCTCTGATTGACAGCTTCATCAATGACAAGCTCGCCAATGTTCTCCGGGTGACGATGTACATGCCGAAGATCTGCAATATCGTTGCATCCGCCGCGATCTGGATCATGCTGTACTCGACATACGGCCCGTTCACCCAGCTGATGCGTCTGCTCGGATGGAAGAATCCGCCGCATTTCCTCGCCAGTTATACCTGGGCGCTGCCGGCGATCATGCTGATGAGCATCTGGAGCGGCCTGGGGTATCATGTGTTTATCTATAGTGCCGGAATGGCCGGGATCTCGAGAGACCTGTACGAGGCGGCCGAGCTGGATGGAGCGGGTGCCTTGCAGAAATTCTGGTATGTGACAATACCGCAGCTTCGCCCGACCACATTCTTCCTGATGATAACCGGAATCATCGGGTCTTTCAAAGTCTTTGGATCGGTGAACGTAATGACGCAGGGCGGTCCGGGGCATTCGACGTACACGCTTGTGTATTACATCTATAAATCTGCATTTTCCTATTACAACATGGGGTATGCGTCCGCAATTGCGGTTATTCTGTTCCTGATTCTGCTCGTTGTGACGCTGATTCAGTGGAAACACAACAACGGCAGCGGCGATTGAGGTGTGATGAATATGGCTAAAGAAAAAAGTAAAATGAGAAAAAAGAGCCCTGTTCCGAAAGTCGTCTGGAGCATTCTTCTGATCCTGTTTGCCCTGCTGATGATCACGCCTTTCCTTTGGATGCTGTCTTCTTCCTTCAAGCTGGAGCGGGACGTGATGAAATTCCCGATCGAATGGATACCGGCAAATCCGATCCTGAATAATTACAAGAATGTTCTGCACATCGGCGTCAAGAGCAAGGACTACCATTTTCTTCTGGCCTACGCCAACTCGATCAAGGTGTCCGTATTTGCCACTCTGACAAGCGTTCTGTCGGCGATGCTGGCCGGGTATGCATTCGCCAAGTTGAAATTCAAGGGCTCGAATGTGCTGTTCATCATCTATCTGATGCAGATGATGGTTCCGTCTCAGCTCACGCTGATCCCGAGATTCGTGGCGTTCTCGGAGCTCGGACTCGTGAATACGCACTTCTCCATCATTGCACCGAAAATCATCTCTGTCTCCGCGACCTTCATGATGCGGCAGGCGTTCATGGCCGTTCCGGAAGAACTCAGGGAAAGTGCCAAGATAGACGGAGCCGGAGAGTGGAAGACGTGCTGGAAGATCATGGTTCCGCAGATCCGTCCGACGATCGGCGCCATGACGACGGTAGCGTTTCTTGACAACTGGAACAGCTATCTGGATCCGCTCGTTTTTCTCTCAGACTGGAGACTGATGACGATCCCGATTGCCCTGAACCAGTTTGTATCAGAAGAAGGCTCTAAATACGGACTTATCTCGGCAGCCTGCTGCCTGACAGTAATCCCGGTATTTATCGTGTTCCTGGTCGGACAGAAGTTCTTCATCAAGGGACTGACCGTCGGAGCCGTCAAGGGGTGACGGCCTGTAAACCACAAGCAGACAGGTCTGCAGGAAGGCAGACATACACATGAACAATTTTAAAGAATATTCGCTGCAGTTTGATTTTATCGTCGTGGGCGGAGGCTTTACCGGCCTGTGCGCGGCGCTGGCAGCGGCAAGAAAGGGAGTCAGAACAGCTCTGGTCCAGGACAGGCCGGTGCTGGGCGGCAATGGCAGCAGCGAGATCCGGATGCACATATGCGGGGCATCGGATAACGGCACCAAGCCGGAACTCGCCGAAGGCGGCATTATCCATGAGCTGATGCTCTCCAACAAACGGGTGAATGACAGCTACAACTTCTCGATCTGGTCAGCCGTGCTCTTCGACAAGGCAAAACGGGAGAAAAATCTCACGGTCTTCTACAACACGACGATGCACGAAGTTCACCGCGCAGGCGGAAAAATCACAGAAATCGACTGTTATCAGATGACAACGGAGAAGAGTCTTCACCTTTCGGCGCCCATCTTCGCGGATTGTACGGGGAACGGGACGCTGTCCGCATTCGCTGGGGCGCAGGTCTTCACCGGCAGTGAGGGAAAGGACGCCTACGGTGAGCCGGACGCTCCGTCTGAGGCCAACAGCAACCGCATGGGCAACACCCTTCTCTTCAAGGCCAGAGACACCGGGCATCCGGTGAAATTCATCCCTCCGGTCCAGTGCATGCACTTTACGGAAGAACAGCTTCGCTTCCGCCAGCACACAGCCGAATCTCCCGTGCCGCAAAGCAGCGAGGGGGATGACGACCGGGAAGTCGGATGGATGTTCGGAGGGATCTGCCAGGACTATGGGTACTGGTGGGTCGAGATCCCGGGCACGTCAGAGGACATCGTGAGCGAGTACGAGGATATCCGGGATCAGCTGGTCGCCGCGATCTACGGCGTCTGGGATCATATCAAGAACGGCGGTGACCACGGCGCTGAAAACTACGAGCTGACATGGGTCGGAATGCTGCCGGGTGTGCGGGAGAGCCGCCGGATCGCCGGAGACTATGTTCTCAACGAGAAAGATATATTGAGCAACCGCCGCTTCCCGGATGCAGTTGCCTATGGCGGCTGGCATATCGACAACCACGTTCCGCTCGGACTGTTTGACTTTGACAAGCTGCCGGCAACGGTCATCGGATATCCTGGATCCTACACGATCCCGTACCGAAGCTATATCGTCCGGGGGATTGAGAACTTATTTGTGGGAGGCCGGTGCCTGAGCGCATCCAAGCTCGGCATGGCTTCGTCCCGCGTCATGGGAACCTGTGCGATCGGCGGGCAGGCGATCGGAACTGCGGCAGCGCTGGCGGTGAAGTGTGGCGTGTCGATCCGGGAAGTTGATATCCGGAGGCTGCAGCAGGAGCTGCTTAAGGATGACTGTTACATTCCGGGCGTTGCCAACGAAGATGAAAAGGATCTTGCCCGCACAGCCCTGATCACGGCTTCTTCCGAGGCGGAAGGCTTTGCTGCGGCGAATGTGGTAAATGGTGTTTCCAGGACGATTGGCGGGAAGAGCAATGCCTGGCATTCCCGGCCGTTACGCGGACAGGCGGCTGCGGACAATTCCTGTGAGTGGCTGCGTCTCTCTCTTAAGGCACCGGCAATTGTTTCACAGGTTCAAATAACGTTTGACTCAAACTTTGCGGTTGAGAAAAAGATCACGCTGTCCTCAAGAAGGCAGAATCAGCAGAAGATCGGCGTGCCGGCAGAGCTCGTGAAGGACTATGATGTGGAACTGATACATGACGGCCGCGTGGTCGCAAAGAGCGAACAGAGGGAGAACTATCAGAGACTGAACCGTGTGAATTTCCAGGAAGGCGTCTTATGTGACGCCGTGAGGATCCGGATTCTCTCTACAAACGGAATCCCGGAAGCAAGGCTCTTTGAAGTGCGGATTTATTGAAGAAAGGACGGAACTATGCGTTTTTCAACATCGACCAATATATATTGTTACGATCAGGGAAAACCCTATGCTATTCCGATGGACGAGTCCATTCAGGTGTGCGCCAAAGCCGGCTTCCGGTATGTGGATGCCAATCTGTGCGGCATCACAAGACCCGGTCACGCCATAAGCGCACTCTGCCGGGACGACTGGGAGGAGGAAATCCGCCGGTACCGCCAGGAGGCGGACCGCCTTCATGTAAAAATAGCGCAGTCCCACGCCTGGTGGTGCACAAAGCCGACCGTTCCGTATACGGAACTTCCGGAAGGCGACTTTGGCGAGGAGATGATGCGAAGAAGCATTCTTGCCTCCGAAATTCTGGGAGTAAAGTGGATGGTTGTTCATCCGTTTTCTGTCACGGAAAACGGCAAGCGCTCAAAAGAGCGCAGCCTCCCGTACAACCTGACGTATTACCGGCGCTGGAATGAAGTGTGCAAAGCGCATCATGTCGGCATGGCGATCGAAAACATGGTCGGCGTGCACGGCAATGAGTGGGGCGACATGGACTTCCTGATCCGGCTGGTCGATGCTGTTGCAGACCCCAATGTCGGGATCTGTCTTGACACCGGGCACGCGAATGTAACGGGACTTGACGTGGCGGAGTGTGTCAGAAAGGCAGGAAGGCGACTGCACGCGACACACATCAACGACAATTATGCCCGGGGGGTGGACGAGCACCTGGCACCTATGTGCGGAAACGTCAAGTGGCCGGAGGTTATTAAGGCGCTGAAAGAGGTCGGCTATGAGGACGATTTCTCCTACGAGATCCATAAGTATACCCATATGTATCCGAAAGAACTTCAGCCGGAATTAATCCGTTTTACATATCATCTCGGCATATGGCTGCTGCAGGAGAACGGCTTTTCAGAAGCCCTTGATTGAGACACGGCATAAATATGGGCAGAAAAAAACTGCTTGTGATGTCAAATGACGCCCTCGTCTACGAAGATCTGAAAACTTTGGAGAACATGCCGGAACTCACGCCGGTGTTTCGGGAAGGCGCGATGGTGAAGCGGGTGCGGACGGTGTATCCGTCCGTGACGTATCCCTGCCATGTGAGCATCGCTTCCGGCTGCTATCCGGACAAGACCGGTGTGGTGAGCAACGAAGCCGTGCAGCCGGGGTGCTGCGGGCCCAAGCCGTGGCAGTGGTTTCACGATGCGGTGAAGTGCCAGGACATCTTTGACGCGGCCAAATCGGCCGGACTCTCAACAACCGCTTATTCCTGCTTTACAGGCGCATAAAGTGATTCATTTATCCGAAAAATGTTTTCTATATTCTGATGGGGTCATATGTACGGTCTTTTTGAAAACGGAAATGAAAGAAGACATCGTATGAAAACCAGAGCACTGGAAAGCGTCAGTTACCCTTTGCCCGCTTTCCAGTGCTTTTTTTGCGACATCAATTCTGCGACGAGCTATGTATTCGGAAATGTTAATATTATAGTATTGGCGGAAAAGACGTGACAAGTATTCCCGGCTATAGAAAAAGTGGGTGGCTATTTCTGAAGTTGATGAAATCGTCTGCAGATTGTCATCAATATAGGATTTGATATTCAAAACATTCTGTGGAAGCTGAAAGACGTTATTAGAGTTTTGGCACCCTTTTCGGCTGATAAGAACAAACAAGTGAAGAATATAGATATACATATCTAGAATGGCATCAGAATTCTGTCCATTAAAAACAAATTGAAGCTTATTGAGATCATAGTAATACTCGCAGAGGGATTCTGAACTGATTTCAAGATAGACCGAAGTTTTGAGCTTCAAAAAAGCTCTTGGCATTTCGCCGCCAAATGCCAGAAAGAACTGCGGGGTAAAGTAAAATACATACCGTTCGTATTCACTTTCTTCCGACTGGTGTGCGGTATGCATAATATGCGGAGGAATGATAAGAATAGAGCCGCGGCTCGGAATAATCTCCCGGTTATCTGATATATAGGATATTTTTCCTGATATATATATATCCATTTCATAAAACAGATGATAGTGGAGCTTTTCCGGAAATATGGACATGTTATACGTTGTTACACGATGGGAAAAGATAAGGTTCTTACCAAGATAGTAATCTTTCCAGCCATATTCGCTTTGAAAGGCATGAAGGCCGGTCATTGAGAACACCTCTTCTATATAGCGGCGAGTTGCTATGTGAGATTGATAATACTGATCTAATACTGAATCCATGCTGCTCCAATATCACATATTAATATGTTATTTGCAAAACTCCAATTTATTTACTGAAATATATCATACCATATACAATATGACCAAACAAGATTTAAGAAGAGAAGCTAGATGAGAGATTTTCGCTGCATGGCTAGCTGAATTCTTTGATTTATATATTGACTTAATATTAATCTCTTTTGGATATTTATGGTGAAATATGGTGTATAACTATTTTTAATGTGAAATAATATAATAAATGAAATATTTTACCATATTAGAAAGCCAATCAACAATAAGCTTCTGATATCACATATTGATAAGTTTAATGTCAAATAAAGGAAAGAATTTTTAGTTTTTGATAAGTACAATGTAACTAAATTAAAGAGTGTGAATAATTAATTGAAAATCTGTTCGCACAGGGGGAGGTTGGTTGTGCTTAGAAAAGTGCTGCATACTGTAAAACATGCCTGTGATGTCTGCGTGATTGGCGGCGGAATTGGTGGTATGTTCAGTGCAGTTTCTGCCGCTAGAAATGGTGCGAAGGTTGTTCTGATGCAGGATCGTCCGGTCCTGGGAGGAAATGCGAGTTCTGAGATACGAATGTGGATTTCCGGGGCAGGAACCAGAGTACGAGATCTTCAGGAAACAGGCCTTATGGAAGAACTGTTGCTGGAGAACATGTATCGAAATCCGACCCGGAATTATACGATTTGGGACAGTATTCTTTATGAGATGATCAAGAAAGAACCTAACATTGAACTGCTTCTGAATTGCTCCTGCTGTGAGGCGGATATGGATAATGATAGTATCAGTTCAATATCAGGCTTCCAACTTACTACATATACGTGGCATGTGGTTAGTGCTTCTATTTTCATCGATTGTTCCGGTGACAGTATACTTGCTGAACTCACAGGCGCTGAGTACCGGGTTGGACGGGAAGCAAAAGATGAATTCAAAGAAGAGTTTGGACTGTCAGAAGCTGACAGTAAAACTATGGGTATGAGTCTGCTGCTCCAGGCGAGAGAAACAGACCATCCGGTGAGTTTTACACCACCTTCCTGGGCATATACGTTTAAAACAGATGCGGATATGCATAATAAACCGCATGATTTATACCATATAAATACAAATTTCTATTGGATAGAACTTGGTGGGGAATATGACACCATACATGACACAGAGAAAATTCGTGATGAATTGCTGAAGATTGCGTTTGGAGTCTGGGATCATATCAAAAATCAGGGAGAACATGGGGCCGATAATTGGGAGCTTGAATGGATCGGTTTTCTCCCAGGGAAAAGAGAAAGCCGCAGATATATTGGAGATTACATATTAACGCAGAATGATGTTGAGAAACATCCGGTTTTCGAGGATACTGTCGCGTATGGCGGATGGCAGATCGACAATCATCTCCCTGGCGGTTTTTTTATGAATGGAGAAAATGGTGGACATCTGGAGAAAAGAAGGCTGACGGAACCGTATGGTATCCCGTATCGCTGCCTGTATTCCAAAAATATTCGAAACCTAATGTTTGCAGGCCGAAATATTAGTGCAACCCATATTGGAATCAGCACAACGAGAGTGATGGGGACAGTTGGCGTACTAGGGCAGGCGGCTGGTACCGCGGCGGCAATAGCCGTGAGAAATGGGTTGCTCCCAAGAGAAGCCGGAAAGCAGAAGATAAAAGAAATACAGAACCAGCTTCTTGAAGATGATTGCTTCCTTCCGGGGTTTACGCGTCCTATATCAGACCTTACTAAAAAGGCGAAGATGCAGTGTGATTATGGTGATGGCTCTGCTTTAATAAATGGGATGGATCGGAGAATATGGGGGAGAGATAACGGATACTATGGCAAAACAAATCAGGCAATAACGTATCGATTTGATCGGCTGACAGAGATTCATGGTTTTCGGCTTGTGACAGATAGTGATTTAAACCGAGAGTATGTGGAAGGAAATCCGGATGGTGTAAATACATCCAGCGTCTTGTTCTATCCGGCCAGCTATCATCACACAACTTTTGGGTTTCCGCAGTGCATGCTCAAATCGTTCCGGATTGAGGCAGAGAATGCAGATGGAAGCTGGAAAACTGTCTATAGGGAAACAGCCAATCATCAGCGGCTTATACGAAAGCCATTGTCAGTCTGTACAACAGCGATTCGTCTAATTCCACTTTCGACATATATGAGTGAAAGAAAAAATGAGGACTATGGGAGTTCAACAGCGCATATTTTTGCTTTTGAAGTAAATTGAATGAAAATTCAGGAGATGAAAAGGAGGAAGTAAATGAAGAAGGCAATATCGGGAGTTATGGCATCATTACTTGCTGTAACAATACTGGCAGGATGCGGAGGAGAAAGCGGTGGTGGCTCAATATCGTCAGGAAACACCGGAACAACGAAGTCAGCTGGAGTGACAACCACAACTTCTTCCACCATTTCTGGAGAACCGGTTTATATCGATCCAGATGCGGCAAACGTGACGGGAACCGTTAACTTCTATACGGCTTTCGCGGGCGAGAATGGAACAGATGCTCTCATTAAGGAATTCAACTCCTATTATCCTAATGTTGAAGTGATTCCTACAGTTTATAAGAATAACGGGGATGGAAATGTAGGGCTGGATACAGCCATTATGGCTGGAAATGTAGACGTAATTCTGAGCTTCGGTGTGGCGAATACATCAGCGCGCTGGGACAACAAATTGCTGATGGATATTACGGATAAATTAAAGAATGACAACCTGGATCTCGTAAAAGAATGGGGGACTGATACATATAAATCATCAGATGGGAAGGTGTATGTATTTCCTTCAGGAGGTTTATCAGTTTACATTGCCATCAATAAAGACAAGTGGGATGCTGCCGGACTTGGCGATATACCGTCAGAATGGACTTGGGATGAATATATTGATGCATGCCGCAAACTTACTGTGAAAGACGCATCTGGTAAAACAATTACTTATGGTGGATCAGACTTCAATCAGACAGATTATTGGACATATTCGGTGCGCCAGAGTAAAGGAAAGAATGCTTTTTATAAAGAAGATGGTACAGCTGATTTTGACAATCCGCTTTTTGCAAAGGTGCTGCAGAGAGAGCTGGATGCTGAAAACGAAGGCATTTGGTATTCAAAAGCAAATTATCTGGCAGATTCGACGAAATCCAGGGATATGTTTTTAAATGGTACGAATGCCACAACAGTTGAATCTATTCTGACACGTTACATTGCAGCGGCTGATCCGCAGTTTAAAATTACATATGCTCCATATCCGGTCAACGAAAAAGGCGAAACGAATTATATGGCGGGAGCAGTGCCGAATTCTTTCGTGGGTGTAACAGCTAATACCAAATCTCCACAGGCAGCTTATGATTTTGCCAAGTTCGTTGCAACTTATGGGAATAAATATATGTATGCGGCTGGGCATGCAGGAAAATGGACCGGCATGAAAACAGATGATATTCTTGCCGTGGTATTTGGCTCGAAAGAAGCTGCTGAAAAGTATATTGATACAGACAGTTTCGAAAAATATGTGGTGGCGACCGGACAACCAGCTTATTCTGAGAATGATATTACTGCATATTCAGATATTCAGTCGTTGATCAGTGAATATACGAAATACTGTCTGAACGGAGAGACAACTGTTTCGGAAGCAATGAAAGAGATGCAAAGCGCCGCGAATGAGGCAATTCAGGATGCTAAAAAAGGATAATTAGCTTTCGATATAACAAAGAGCTGCCGTATCAGAAATAGATATTGCTGAGCGGCGGCTCTCTTGTGACAGGAGGAGTGGTAAATGTCTGAAAGACAGAAAAGAGAAAACAGGGCGGGATGGCTTTTTATGCTTCCAGCTATGGTCCTATTTATTACCTTGGTCATCTTTCCGGTGATTATGTCCCTGTTTCTTTCGTTCACCAAGTGGAACTTTCTTTCAGGTGTATCTGGTATTAAATGGGTTGGGCTGAGCAATTTTGTAAAGCTTCTTACAAGAGACAGGAAGTTCAGCATTGCATTAGCAAACACATTCATATATGCCGTGACAACAGCACCTGTTTCAATTGTACTCGCTTTGATCTTTGCGTATATGATCAATGACAAGGTATATCTGAAAAAGTTTAACCGAATGTGCTTTTTTATCCCTTATATCTCGAGTATGGTGGCATTAAGTGCAGTATTTCGCTTCTTGTTTCGAAGCGATGGACCTATCAATTCAGTGCTGATACATGTTTTTCATGTTTCTGTTGTGCCAGAATGGCTTACCAGTACCAGTTTGTGTAAAATACCGATCATTTGTGTGATGATCTATGCAGGGATAGGCTATTCATTGATCGTATATATGGCGGCCCTGCAAAATGTACCTGGTGAATTATATGATGCAGCGGCAGTTGATGGCGCAGGAAACGTTCGGACATTCTGGAAAATAACTATTCCGCTGGTTTCCCCGACAACGTTTTATTTGAGCATTGTTCGTCTGATTGCAGCTTTCAAAGTATTTACCGCCATTAATGTTATGGGAATGGCTGATACAGCTCCCAGTATAGTTACACAGATATATACCAATGCATTCGGAGCGTATGAATTTGGAAACGCCAGTGCAGAAGCCTGGATCCTTGTTTTCATTATCCTTGTTATTACTGGCATTCAGTTCCTGGCTCAGAAAAAATGGGTAGTGTATTGATGAAAAATAAGAATTGAGAGGTCGGGAGCTGTGAAAAGAGAAAAGCAAGGAACCAAAGTAATTAACACAATATGGGTTACGGTGTGTGGCTGCCTGTTCTTGATGCCATTGCTTTGGATGTTGTCTTCATCCGTAAAGTCAGGGCCAGAAGTTTTTGCGGATGATTTTAAATGGATACCGGAAATAATTCGTTGGGACAATTATATTAAGGTTTGGACGAATGCGAATGCTCCTTTTTGGAGAGCAATGTGTAACTCCCTGTTCGTATCGGTAGTGAGTACGCTGGGGCAGCTTCTGGTTTCATCGATGGCTGGCTATGCTCTCGCAAAGATTCAGTTCAAGGGAAAACATGCTGTTTTTATTGCAATGATGGCAACGATGATGATCCCGGGCCAGGCTACAATAATCCCCAAATTTATACTATTTCGTACAATTGGGCTCTATGATACCTTATGGTCACTGATTCTGCCGGGATGGTTCAGTATCACATCGATCTTTCTGCTGAGACAATTCTATATGGGTCTTCCAAATGACCTTATGGAATCTGCAAAAGTTGATGGAGCTGATCACTTTTTAATCTGGTACCGGGTTTTGATGCCGCTGACAAAGCCGGTCATGGTAACAGTCATCGTATTGTCTTTCATCAATTCGTGGAATGAATATCTGCATGCTCTGATTTTTCTTCCATCAAATCAACTCTACACGGTTTCACTTGCGATTCAATATTGGATGAATATGACTGATGAATATAATCTCATGATGACGGCAGCGGCGAGTGCTGTGATCCCAGTGATTATCCTGTACCTGTTTACTCAGAAATATTTTATCGCGAGTATTGCAACTACTGGTGTGAAAGGGTGAAAGAAAAGAAAGAAGAATGAAGGAATTACAAGGAAATATTCATTTGATCGCTCATCGCGGGTTTACGCAGAGAGCAGTGATGAATTCAGTTGCTGCATTTGAAGAGGCAGGAAAAAGGCAGTATTGGGCGATAGAGACAGATGTAAGAAAAACGAAAGATGGTGTGTTGGTCTGTAGCCATGATCCGGTAGTCGATACATTATTTGATGGATCCGGAAAAATTTGCAACATGAAGTGGGAAGAACTGCAGAAACTACATTATAAAAATGGTCAGAATGGTAGAATTCCCATGTTCATAGATTATCTGCAGATCTGCCATGATTACGGATGCATACCGTTCATTGAAACAAAAACGGATGACATCTCTGATGTTTTGGAGGTATCGAGAAGCATTTTTCCATCTGAAAGAATTATCATATCAAGTATATGCTTTGAACATTTGGTGCATGTCAGACAGTTGGATCGAAATGTATTTGTCCATCATATTTTCAGCGATGAAGATAAAATGATAAAATTAGCTCAGATGGGGAATGCAGGAGTGTCTCTGAATTGTCCGATACCGGATGAAGTATCAAAGGAACAGATTGCGCGGATTCATGCCAAAGGCCTGAAAGTTTGCCTGCGGGCTGGAGATACATTGAAAGATATCAAAAAAATGACAAGGCTTGGATTGGATTATATTCCAACAAACAAAATCACGCCAGAAGATGTTCGGAGACTGTAACTATATTTAAGGAGGCAGATTAGTGAAGATCCAGGCAGTATTACTGGATATGGACGGGCTGATGGTAGATACTGAACGGCAATCTGATGAAGGGTGGACTTGGGCATGCCGTCAGCAGGGAATAGAGATTCCCCCCGGATTACTGGATCGTTTTAAGGGAGCAACAAAGGAAAGCTGCCGGAAAGCGTTTGACAATTATTATCAAGGCCGTTTTGACTACGAATATACAAGAATGCTGAAAGAGCAGTATATCGCAAGGATTCAGTCGACAGAGGGCGTACCACCTAAGCCAGGCCTATTTGTTCTTTTAAACGATCTGCGTGAAAAGCATATTCCGGCGGTTGTAGCCACATCTACAGAGCGCAAAACTGCAGAGAAAATCCTGCACAATATCGGAGCGTGGGATTATCTTACCGATGTCGCATATGGAGATGAGATCAAGAAAAGCAAGCCGGCGCCGGATATTTTCCTTCTTGCGGCTAAAAAAGCTGGCGCCGCTCCTTCATGCTGCATCGTGCTGGAAGACAGCATTAATGGAATTAAATCGGGGGCGGCCGCAGGCTGCGCTGTTATTCATATTCCGGATACTGTACAGATTCCGCCGGCGATATTGCAGCTGACGAAGGCTGTGGTCCCGACACTTGCTTATGTGCCTGAACTTATTGAAAAATGGAATCAAAGTTGAACACAGCGTGAGCTTCATGAGTTTGATTGTTATTATGAGGAAGAGCAGGATGGCTATACGAGAAAAAGAAGCAGATTATGATATTGTCGTGATCGGCGGCGGACTCTCCGGAGTGTGTGCTGCTATTGCTGCGGCAAGAGAGGGGAGCAAAGTCGCGCTGGTTCAGAACCGGTCCGTGTTCGGCGGGAATGCAAGCTCGGAGATCCGAATGCATGTGGCAGGAGCGAACTGCCTGTCTTCCAAGCCGAATCTGCGTGAGACCGGTATCCTGGAAGAGATATTGCTGGAGAACAAGAGACGCAATCCATATGCGGATTTTCCGACATTTGACATGATCATCTGGGAAAAGGTGTATATGGAGCCCAATATCACGGCTTACCTGAATACCAATATTGAAGATGTCGGCGTGCAGGAGAACCGGATCACATGCGTGACCGGCCATCAGAACAGCACAGAGACAAAAATCAAACTGAACGGCCGGATATTTATCGACGCGACCGGACACGGGACGGTCGGCGTGATGGCAGGCGCAGCTCACCGGGAAGGCAGCGAGTCAAAATATGAGTTCCAGGAACCGTCTGCCCCGGAAGAACCGAATCGATACACCATGGGCAATACCATTATGTTCCACGCCGTTGACCGCGGGGAGCCGGTTCCGTTTATCAAGCCGGCCTGGGCCAATACCTATACGGAAGAGGACCTCAAGTTCCGCCCGCATGTCGATCAGGTTTCGGTTGACGATGAGGACGGTATCCACAATGATGTGGAGAATGCCCCGAAGGGCAAGCTGCCGGAGTTCTCCAACATGGATGTCGGATACTGGTGGTGTGAGCTAGGAGGAGATTATGACGACATAATCGGCCAGGGGGAAGAACTGCGGGATGATCTCCTGAAGTGCATCTACGGCGTCTGGGATCACATGAAAAATGGCGGCGATCACGGAGTTGAAAACTACGATCTCGACTGGGTTGGCATGGTCCCCGGCTACAGAGAGAGCAGAAGGCTGGAAGGGGATTATATCCTCAATGAGAATGACATCCGCAGCAACCGGATCTTTCCGGATGCGGTTGCCTACGGCGGCTGGCCGATGGATGTCCATATTGCCGGAGGGATGCATGACCTCAGCCATTTCCCTTCGAAGGTCTATAATTTTGACGGCTGCTATTCAATCCCGTACAGATGCTACTACAGCCGGAATCTTGTGAATCTGATGATGGCCGGAAGAGATATCAGCACGTCAA
>OCTW011532556.1_pt1 | contig 14298 bp, 11 predicted proteins | sample 1539671 | NCBI WGS metagenome assembly OCTW01 (sample SAMN02144230, study PRJEB22623) | gut metagenome | biome: sheep rumen | host: Ovis aries | place: New Zealand
GAGCTGTTGTGAAGGAAGAGATCCGGAAGCGCTACTCCTTCTGGTGTGCGCAGTGGGCAAGCTCCTGCAGCTTCGCAGGCTCCTGCGGTATTTGGCAGTACAGTTCAAATGGCACGGTGCCAGGAATCAGCGGACGTGTTGATCTCGACTATGCATACCAGGACTTTCCAATCATCATCATGAATGGTGGGTTCAATGGGTATAAGGCATCGACGAAAAATCCGGAACCACAGCCAACATCTGCTCTGACCATCGAGGAGGCAGCGAAGAAGGTCATCGCAGGCGAGTTTGGTAATGGCGATCAGCGTCGGAAGGCCATCGAGGCTCTTGGCCTTTCCTACGATGCTGTCCAGAAGAGGGTAAACGAGCTGGTCTCCTCCTCTGCTCCCAAGCAGACGAAGGTCTACTACTCTGTTGTCTCCGGAGATACACTCTCCGGCATTGCAGCAAAGCATGGGCTCACCTTGGCAGCACTTCTTAAGCTCAATCCGAGCATCAAGAATCCGAATATCATTTATCCTGGTCAGAAAATCCGGGTGAAATAATATGAGCCCTGCTTGCAGAAAATATCTGCGGCAGGGCTTTTTTTAGTTTCCCAGAATCTTAAGTCCAGCAATACCTGCAACAATCATCACGATGCAGATGATCTGCGCCGGACTGAGGATTTCTTTAAACAGAAGCACCCCGCATAAAGTGGTTCCTATAATTCCCATCCCGGTCCATAACGCATAAGCTGTACCGAGCGGGAGTTTCTTCAGTGCAATCGAGAGAAATACTGCGCTGGCGATATAAAAGACAACCGTGATGATCGTCGGAACAACCTTCGAAAATCCTTCTGACAGCTTCATGGACATTGCCCATGTAATTTCTGATGCTCCGGCAAGGAGCAACATGATCCATTCCATTTTCTACCTCCTGGAACAAAGAAAATACATCGGTCACCCCGTATCTTCTAAGGCCTAACGATACGGAACCGATGCACAGTTTTCTGCCCGGCGGCAGAGGATATTTATTTCTTCGTTATCCTATCACAGATTCTCTCTCAAATCCATACGAATCATTTCGTCAATCCGACACCCTCACCTCCATTGAGAACCAGGAGGTCGGTCTAATGCAGAAACATTTTAAGAAATTCCGCGCATTTTTCCCAGAAACCTCCAGTTCCTATTGGAGGTGATTAAGGTGACAAGTGAACAGAGAAAACAAATTACTGAGCTTCGAAGCTCTGGAAATAGCTACGGTCAGATTGCAAAGCTCCTGGGATTATCAAAGGCCCAGGTCAGCTCCTACTGCAGAAGGAAAAAGCTCTCGGTAAATGGAGAATCTACACCTGTGGAAAACGATGAGAATACCTCTTTCTGCAGAAATTGTGGCAAGCCAATTAAGCAGCTTCCAAAGCACAAGCATATTTCCTTCTGTAGTGACGAATGTTGCCAGTCCTGGTGGAACCATCACCCAGAGGCTGTGCACCGGAGAGAAACAGCAATCTACTCCTTCACCTGCGCATGCTGCGGTAAGCCCTTTACGGCCTATGGCAACAATCACAGGAAGTACTGCTCCCATGAGTGCTACATCAAGGACCGGTTTGGAGGTGATCGCCATGACAGATGATCAGTTCAGGCGAGAAGCCCTCTATCAGGCGACCATGAACATGTTCCAGTCGATGCTAAGAAGCCGCCTGATCACAGAGGAGCAGTACGCGGTAATTGATACCAAAATGAAGGAGAAATACTCCCCGATAATCGGCACTTTATGCTCGAAGTAGTCCTTGCTTCGTCGGGCGGCCAGAGTGATCTATTGTAAGGAAAGGAGTGACGTCAAATGGCAAAAATAACAAAAATTAAGCCCGCCATGCCAAAGCTGCCGACGAAAAAAAGAGTCGCTGCCTATGCTCGAGTTTCAATGGAAACCGAGCGACTGCACCATTCCCTGTCGGCGCAGGTCAGCTACTACTCCTCTCTGATTCAAAGCAATCCAGAGTGGATCTATGCTGGCGTCTATGCAGACGAAGGCATCAGCGGTACCAGTACAGAGAAGCGAGCTGAATTCCAGCGAATGCTCGCTGACTGTGAAGCAGGACGCATCGACATTGTCCTCACGAAGAGCATTTCAAGATTTGCCCGAAATACGGTCGACCTTCTGAACACCGTCCGGCACCTTCGAGAGCTCGGCATTGAGGTCCGGTTCGAGAAGGAGAACATCAACTCCCTCTCCGGAGACGGCGAGGTGATGCTGACGCTACTTGCTTCCTTCGCACAGTCAGAATCCGAAAGCATCAGCAACAACGTGAAATGGGGAGTGCGAAAGCGTATGCAACAGGGCATTCCAAATGGACACTTCCGGATATACGGCTACAGGTGGGAAGGTGACGATCTGGTCATTGTTCCCGAGGAGGCTGCCATTGTAAAGCGAATCTTCCAGAACTTCCTCGACGGTAAATCGAGGCTCGAGACCGAGCGAGAATTTGCTGCCGAGGGAATCACAACTCGCGAGGGCTGCCGCTGGGTGGATTCCAATATCAAGGTGGTCCTCACCAACGTGACCTACACCGGTAACCTTCTCCTTCAGAAGGAGTTCATTGAGGACCCAATCGGTAAGCATCGCAGAAAGAATCACGGAGAGCTCCCACAGTACTATGTGGAGAACACTCATGAAGCCATCATCGACAAAGAGACCTTTGACTATGTGCAATCAGAGATTGCAAGACGCAAGGAGCTCGGTCCTCTGGCCAACAAGAGCCTCGACACCTGCTGTTTTACCGGCAAGATCAAATGCCCGCATTGCGGCCTCAGCTACATGCATGAGCATCGGACAGATAGAGGAATCTATCAAGAATTCTGGGTCTGCGGAACCAGAAAGATGCTCGCAAGGAAAAAGGCAGAAAGGCCAGCATGCCCGAACAAGGGAAGCATCAGCCAGAAGAGCTTGATCAAAGCCTGCAACGAGGTTCTTGGTCTTGACGAATTTGACGAGCAGACCTTCCTCGACAAGGTGGATCACATCGAGGTCCCGGAAGGCTACGTTCTCGACTTCTTCATGAAGGATGGCACCGTCATCCGTAAGCCCTGCCCCAACACCGGTCACCAGGACTGCTGGACCAAAGAGTACCGCGAGAAGGTCTCTCGCAAGAGAAAGAATACTCCTCGCTGCAAAAATGCCACAGCATTTACCGGCAGAATCAAATGCGCGGAATGTGGCAACAACTACCGCAGACAAACAAGGAAGGCAGCCTCCGGTGAGAAATATCACCTCTTCTGCTGTGCCACCACCAACACCTGCCACAACAACTGCATTCACGAAGATACCCTAAAAGAGCTCTGCGCAAAGGTTCTCGGCATTCCAGAATTTGATGCCACTGCCTTCACAGAGAACATTGAAAAGATCACGGTTTCTCCAGGCGGCCACCTGACCTTCACTTTCAAAGATGGGCATGAGGTCCAAGAAGACTACGACACCTCACGCAAAATGCCAAAGTGGTCATCAGAACGAAGAGCTAAGTTCGAGGCGGCTCCCAGGCAGGAATACTCCTCGGAGCGTCGTAAGAAAATGAGCGAAAGGATGAAGCAGATAAGGAGTGAGAAATATTGGAACAGCAAAGGAAAATAACAACAATCCCAGCAAGCATCAGCCGGTTTACCGCTGCGCCGATCGATACGCCAAGTAAACGAAAGGTCGCCGCTTACGCCAGAGTCTCCACGGACCACGACGAGCAGTTCACCAGCTACGAGGCACAGATCGACTACTACACGAAATTCATCAAGGCTCGCGACGATTGGGAATTCGTCAAGGTCTACACGGATGAAGGCATCACTGGAACAAGCACCAAACACCGTGAGGGCTTCAAGCGCATGGTCGCCGATGCGCTGGCAGGCAAAATCGATCTTATAGTCACAAAGAGCGTGTCCAGGTTCGCCCGGAACACGGTCGACTCCCTGACCACCATTCGAAAGCTCAAGGAGCACGGTACCGAGTGCTACTTCGAGAAGGAAAACATCTGGACCTTCGACTCCAAGGGTGAGCTCCTTATCACGATCATGAGCTCACTGGCTCAGGAGGAATCCAGATCCATTTCGGAGAACGTCACCTGGGGCCAGAGAAAGCGATTCGCTGACGGCAAGGTCTCCGTCGCCTACAAGAGGTTCCTCGGTTACGACAAAGGACCAGACGGGAAGCTTACCGTTAACCCGGAGCAGGCAAAAACCGTGAAACTCATCTACAGTCTTTTCCTGCAAGGCATGACCTATCACGGCATTGCGGATGAGCTCACCAAAAGAGGTCTCAAGAGTCCGGGCGGTAAGGACCAATGGAGTCAATCATCTGTAAAGAGCATCCTCCGAAATGAGAAATACAAGGGTGATGCCCTCCTTCAGAAGTCCTTCACGGTTGACTACCTCACAAAGAAGACAAAACCTAATGAAGGCGAGATTCCTCAGTACTACGTGGAAGGCGACCACGAGGCTATCATCGATCCGGAGACCTTCGATATGGTCCAGCGCGAGATAGACAAGCGTGGCAAAGGTGAGAAGTACCACAGCGGAGTCTACCCTTTCTCCTCGAAGATCAAATGCGGTGAGTGCGGCAGCTGGTACGGCTCAAAGGTCTGGCACTCAAACGACAAATACCGCCACGTCATCTGGCAATGCAACCACAAGTACGATGGGGACAAGCGTTGCTCCACTCCGCACCTGACAGACGAACAGGTCAAGGCTGCCTTCCTATCAGCGGCAAACAAGCTCCTAGCGACAAAGGACGAGGTCATCGCCAATGGCCATGAGATGCTGGGGCTCCTCTTCGACACGAAGGAGCTGGAAACGGAGCGAGACAACCTTCTGGTTGAAGCAGCTGCCGTTTCCGAGGCTGTTCAAAAGACCATCTACGCGAACGCTCACGTCGCGCAGGACCAGACAAGCTACCAGCAGAAGTACGATGCCCTCTCCAAGCGCTACGGTGAGCTCAAGACCCAGATCGACGATCTGAACGAGCAGATCAGCACCACGCAGGCCAACAAGGCGGGCATTGAGGACTTTCTCACCGCCTTCGAGAAAACGCCTGATACCATGACAGCATTCTCGCTCGAAGCCTTCAGCAGCCTAGTAGACTTCATCACGGTCTTCAGTGAGAAAGACATCAGAGTGACCTTCAACAACGGTCAGGAGATCACAGCCTGACAGTAAAACTCCCCATCAATCCAGTGATGAGGAGTTTTCATATTGCGTTAATTCTTCAGAGAATTAATGGCTGACAATAATTTCCCGTAAATATCGAATGCAATTGACACCCAAAGCACTTCTTAAAATCATTCAGCCCTTTCGATTTTCCAGAATTCAGATACGGATAGGCACCACCAGTTTCAAAATAAAATGAATCTGGTTCCATAATATTCTCCATCTTTGGCTTATTAAAATAGTCTCTGCTTACCGTAATCATGCTCTTCCACAGCAAATATTTATTGATACCAATTTCTTTATCGTTTACAGATGCTCCCCACCAATAATATGCAGTATTTTTATATATGAGAATAGCTACATCCGCAACCATAGCATTTGCCTCAGTGTCCCTTAAAAAAAACACCCTGCTCCTTCCCTCAGGAACAAGATTAAGAACTATATTCTCATTGTACTCCTTGTAGATAATAATATCTTTTCCACCAGTTCTGGTATATGTCTCTTCGTGCAATCTTTGATATATCTCAAACTCTTCTGGAGTACCCTTTGCCTCAATGATCTGATACCTTCCAGATAAGCTATACTTCCTGATGGCTTGCCTAGTTGTTTGTTCACATTGGGATAATAACTCTTCTTCTGATTTGTTAAGATTGACAATCCATGTATATCTTACTCCAGGTGCAAAACCTAATTTCATCAATGGATTAATACATTCTCTCCCCGGCCAATTTTCTTCTGTTAATGGAGGTGTACATGAATCAAATTCTCTAATATCATATTGTTCGTAATATTCATTAATATGCCTCTTATATTCATCACACACCTTTTGGTTTTCACGCTTAGTCAAATTATCTTTTATTACGAATCCCCATCTTGAATGTAGGCGATAATAAGTTTCACCATTCTTGGTGTGTTTTTCTAAGTGAAGTTGTGCAATTAAAACAATTTCTTCTTTGTCGTCATCCCAGATACAAAATGATCTATTCTTATCATTTATCCAACGATCAAGGGCTATAACGTCATAAAAATAATATGCATACCCCCCCGATTGCTGAATACGAACTCATCCCATTGTTCTTTATTCATATCCGAATATTCAATTATTCTTGGTTTCATCTATTTCTTTACAAACCTCCTTTATAGCAAATATTAAAGTGTCATAATCCTTTAATGTTATATTCCCAATATGTCCTACGCGAAAAACAGTATTCTTGTATCTACCACCATTAGGGCAAATCCATATTCCATGCTTGTCTTTTAGTAGCTGGAAAATGCTCATAGCATCATAAGGATCAGAATATAATGCTGTGACTGCGTTTGACCTTGCATTTGATTCTTTCACTACAAATCGAAAAGGAAATTCAGAAACTTGTTGTCTAAAATAATCAGTTCCTGCTACTATTTTTTTCTTTTCTTCGATTACACCACCATCATCGGCTATTTGACGCAATCTAGCATTAATCTGAAGTAATATTGACACGGCAGGGGTAAATGGCGTTTGACCTCTTTCCATATTGATTAATGCCTCTTTTAGGCTTAAGTATAAACACTGCTCATCATTTTCCTTTATCCGTTTAATAGCTGTTGGATTCAAAGCAATAATAGATACTCCAGGTTGAACAGCAAGTGCTTTTTGTGAGCCAGTTATTACGGCTGCAGCTCCCAAATTTCCCATATCAATATCATCAGATAGAAATGAACTGATTGCATCGATAATAAAAATCAAATTATGTTTTTTGCAAAATTTTGAAAGCATAGAAACATCTGAAAGCACCCCAGATGATGTTTCATCCATGTTTAATAGTAATGCAGTACATCCCGAAATGTCTGTATTTTCCAATTGCTGTAGTGTGACAGGCTCTCCAAAACCACAAGAAATTTCGACAGTTTCAATATGGTGTAAATTACAAAGATCAAGAAATCTTTGTCCAAAACTGCCACCATTAATTACAATTGCTTTATCTTTCTTACTATCCAGTATGTTCATCACACATGATTCCATAGCACCTGTCCCAGATGTTGTTAAGAAAACACATCTGCTTCCTATTGGTGCATTGAGAAAGTGAAGCATCAATTGCTCGTTTTGTAACATAATGTCAGAAAACTCTGCCGTCCTAAAATATGGTGTCTGCCGTGATGCAATATCTAATGTTTCTTGAGTTGACATAACTGGTCCAACGGTAAAATTCAACATGTTCTTCACTCCATAATATATTTATGCCAAGGGTAGTAATGCAGAATATTGGTACAGCCAATATCCCACAATTGTTTCTCAATCTCTTGATATTTTGAAGCTGCTATGACAATTGGAAGATCAGTTTTATATGGTGCACTAATCTTGACATTATTGATTGTCTTACCCAAAATCTTATGATTATTGTCAAAAATCAGAGTTGGGGGATACTGATACCCCAAATTACTATAAAAACAATTATAGAAATTACCTACACCAAAAATAATATAAGGCTTTGTAATTGCATCCAATATTGCCAAATAGTTCACACCCAACTGCAAATTGCTCTCATTAATCATTAATAGTTGTTTAGGCCTCTCTAACAAAAGCCTATTTTCAAACACATCCTCCTCCCCTAGTTTTGCACCAATTGTTCGAGCCCCTAAATATTTGTAGAATCCATATGCTCTGTCATTACCTTCCACACAATAAATTATTGCCTTATCGCTAATGCGCTCGTTCACAAGTAAGGAAAAGGCCGCACCAATCAATAGTTTACCTATGCCACTACCCCTCATTTCTTTCCGTACATGCAATCTGTCTATCAACGGCAATTGGCATTCATGATCATATAGCAATAAAGAAAGAAAGCCCTCTACCCCGTTGTTATCTTCAATAACTATCGTCCTCACATCTAATCTATGAAGATATTCTCTCCAAGATGAAATTCGATAATTGATATCATATTTAATAAAATGCTCAGGAGGATAAATATCAGCATACGTATCTACAATATTGTTCTGATGAATCTCAGCCAGCTGATATAAATCTGCTTCTGTCGCGAAGCGAATATTTCTCATCTTGTATCATCTCCTGAAACTGGCCAGTTTTTTCAGTATTTCATCAGAAGATTCATAGATGGGAATCTGATTAGGTTCTTCTATTTCGGATGAATCAGATAGTATTACGTTCATCCCTCTTGAAATTTTCTGATCATTAGTGTATTCCAATCCATCTTCAATTAACCTTTGTTCAACATCGCTATTCTTATCCCCACAATAAAATATACAGTAAATCTTATTAGACCTAGCCAATTTGTATATAAGTTTTGCCTTCTCGTAATTATTTATGTCATTGATACTAAGGCCACAAAAAAGGTAATCCCTTCTCAATCTATCTGATACTTCCTGTAAATGATGACATGTTAGGTCATCAGGGAATTCATTATAATCTTTATAATAATATGGAAGCATCTTTTCAGGCTTGTTCGGCGAATAGCACTTAATTCCCTCAAAGGTTATCGCTTTCAAGGGAAATAGAAAATCAGCGGGAATATAGCTGTCATTCTTGTAGACAAAAGAATCCATATTATCTAATCCAAAATAAATAAGATTACCTTCCCTTTGGATCCCCGAAATGCCCTTCATCATAGTAAGAGCCTTCTCATTGCCAACGTCTGTATACCTGGTTTTCGCCAAATCCGAAATAGCCTTTAAGTGTTCCTCAAACGAATAATTTTCCGAGTAAAAATCATATGCAAAAAAGTCTACTGTTATTGCATCGATCATTGACGTGCCGGAAATAATCTGCATGCAATTGGGTGATACTAGCATAATGTACTTATTGGGATTTTGATCCAATAGTTTTTCAATTTTACGATCCTGTTCCTCATCAAAAGCGGCTGTTATATCCTGATAAAGGAAATGCTCTTTCCCATATTCAAGCAGTTTCATATAATCATCACGGATCAGGCCAAAATCCACATCATCATCCCACGGAATAAATCCCTTATGTCGATAGTACCCTAACAGACTTCCTCCAACGACAAATGGCTTTATTCCAAGAATGTTTAGATAGTCAAACAGCTTCCCTGTGAACGCCGCTATAGTCTTCTGAACGGATCGAAGATACCCGTTTGCCGGTTTTACATCTCTAATATCAACCAGAGCTTTCAGTTGTTTAAACTGTTCCTCTGCCCTCTGCATCAGTACTTCATATTGCCATTTTTCAAGTTTCAACCTTTCCACATTATTATTGATTAATTGAAAAAGGACTTCCGAAGGCAACTCCTCGATCATTGACATGAATTTATCAGAACATAACAGGAAATCATTAATACCATCTCGAACAAGCTGCCCTGCGACTTCCCGACCATTGACCAAATTTGTCGCCACAACGGTAATGTAATCTTTTTGAATAGCCTTATAATGATCATAAGTGATATATGGCACGCCATATTTCACAGAATCCCCAGCGCATGAATTGTCACAAATTGCATAGACGTTTTCTATTCCAAAGTATTTAAGAAGCCTTAAACCAAAATTTCCGCTCCCGAATAATATTATTTTTTTCATCATTCCCTTACACCAATAAATCTTTAATCTGTTTGACGGCTTCTAATTCATCATTATCTCTGTTTATTATTACTTTTTTAGAATTCTCATATGGTGACAACACTTCTTTAGAAACACTAGTAACAGCAACGTCCGAGCAATTATTGTGCCATTTGCAATACTCGAATTCCTTAAGAATCAGCGCATCTTCAATTGCCACATCATCAATTCCCTTTGCTGAATTACAGTGCCGGTTTTCGATAACAAAAATTGAATATATGCCAGACTTTCTTAAAGATGAGTAAGTCTCCTGGAAAAACGTGATTTCGTCAACACTGGTCAGATAAAATTCCACAGACGGAACAATTTTCCTCATCACAGAATCCCTTTGGGTCAATCTGTTCGACACTGCAACATCCGACGGAACACTCCTCCATCCCGGAATATCATGTGACATATATGTCTCCATATCATTTGGCACCGGTAACGTAATATTTTCAAAAGCAGCATCCTTTACAGGATAAATACAGTCAACTGGTATCCAGGAATTCTGTTTCAAGTGGTAATCATAGGCCATCATATTGTCATAAGAAAAGCCTATGGTTTTTGACTGTAATACAATATTTTTATCTTCTCTGACCGCCGTTCTTTCAATATTCAGTCTCTTAATCTCATCACTTGAGTATTCCTCAAGTTTTTCTTTCACGGATATTACATTTCTTTTGTAATCATCATAGGGATAGTCATCTGCAAAATAGTCAAACGCAAAGAAATCAATAATTGAGTATTCCACTATTGAAGTGCCTTTAAACACACTCATACAATATGGAGAAATACTTAATATGTTTTTCTTGGGATGATGTTTCATCATCTCATTCATCTGCCGATAATTAATAAGATCCCTGCCTTGTCTCTCAATTACTATCCAGTTTGTTTCTGCATATGATATTACCTTCTTATAGTCTTCACGTATTAAACCAAAATCGATGTCATCATCCCACGGGACAAATCCACTATGCCGCATAATACCAATTAAGGTGCCCGCAATTGCAAAAGGGCTAATTTTCAAAGCCGAAAGTTCATGCAATATTTCACATGCGTAATTAGTGTTCTTTATCTGCTCATTTCGCAAAAATCCGTCGGCCTTGGGAAGCTCCATTATGTCTACATGATTTTTCAAGTATCCAAGCTGGTGTTCTTGTTTAGTACAAATATTTATAATGAAAATGGACTTCAACCGATAACGCTCGCTTTGGTTCTGTAATTTTTCCAGTGCCTCCGATACATTTTCCAAAAACATTGACCGGACATCACCATAAAAAAATACATAATCGCTGATACCGTATGCTTCAAATTGTGAGGATATTTCCTTAGCATTATCCTCATTAGTAGCGATAATATTGATGTAATTATTGTGCACTTCACGGAGCTTATTAAAATTAATCGTTGGTACTCCAAAAAAATTCTTGCCGAACAAATCCCTGTTATCACAAATAAATTCAATATTATCTTTTCCAATGAGTTGCACGGCCTCTGCGCCTGCCTCTCCCGCTCCAAAAATCGTTACTTTCATTGTTCGTGGACTCCGTTTCTTATCTGCGTCAGATTTCTATCCGAAAAATAATTCTCCATTGTCCTTGCTATCGCTTTGCTGATGTCAGGAGACAAATAGGATTGGTTACGACCTGTCTGTATTTCTTTTAGAAAGGCTACTAATTCGTAACGTATTCCTTCACCCTCCAATTGGTAAAAATATCGTTTATTATTATTTGAATCCTCACGTCTTACTTCAAAATACTCGGTTTTCCACCAGGGGGCAGGAACATAGATATATCCTTTATCACCGGAAATTAAAAGTTCACTTTCAGACTTGATACCGTTTGCGACAGTGATTATTGCAGATGCATCATCGTACAATATTTGAATTTGTGTATAAATGTCATTCTTAGAATCAGGTAATCGACTTGTAATAAATGATTCTCGTCGAAAAGCAGGACCTATGATCTGAAATACCGGCAACAGTGCTGTCGGGCCCCATTCACACATGCTGTTCCATGTGTACGGATTGATAATCTTTTCCTCAGATAGCAATCTTGTGCAGGTAGCGCTAATTGAAGCAACATGCCCAATAGCTCCGCTATTGACCAATAACTGAAGTCTGTTATAAGCAGTAGCATATGCAGTTTTAATTCCATCCATCAGGACTAATTTTTTATCCGACGCAATAGAATAAAGTTCTTCGCAATCTGATTCTGTTAAAGCAATTGGAGATTCACATATGACATGTTTGTTTTCCTGAAGTGCTTTTCTGACATCTTCATAGTGCTTCTGAGGCATAGAATCTATATATACGGCATCACTGTTGTCCAACAGCTCGTCATAACTATCAAATCTTTGAATTCCATCTGCAATGAATGGCTCTATATTTTTTACAAAAATGCCGCTGATTTCTGCTCCGTTCACATATTGGCATTCATTGATGTATTTACTAAAAACACTTTCCTGGGTATTACCAGCCAATCCAATTTTTATCCGCCGTTCCTCGGACCTGATAGATGTACTAGATATGCCTTCTGTTCTGTCAAGGTATATAACTTCGCAGTACTTTTTTAAATAGTCAAACTTTCCTTTCCAATCAGAGCCTACTGTAAAGATTGTTACATCGTAACGTTTGATATCATCAATTTTCTGTCCTTCGTATTCTTCAACAATTATCTTGTCGGCCAGCCCAGTATTCCGTACTCCTTCAATGCGTTCCATCAAAGATTGTTGAACATTGACCTTCCCTCTTGATTTGTCAAAATCATCTGATGTAACGCCTACAATAAGATAATTTCCCAGTGATTTTGCTCTTTGTAATAAACGAATATGTCCATAATGAATACAATCAAATGTGCCATATGTAATAACTATTTTTTTTGCAGACATAATATGGTCCCCAAACACCTAAACCCTCATCATCGCTGCTGCGTGCTTTATTTTCACCCTTCCCTGCTTCTCCTGCGTCAAGAAATAGAGCGTACAGAGGTATTCCCCAATGTAGCCTATATACCTGTCATGCCGATTCGCCCCATTGGTAAGTTCCTCAACCCGCTCGAGAATCGGAAATAGGAAGGAACAATACTGATCCAGCACGTCTTTCCTCGCAATTATGATGTTGTAGTTGAGGTAGTATGGCTGGGAATCAATTTGATCGACACGACTAGCGTATTCAGGAGCCAGATCCTCGAGAACCTGTCTGACGGCCTGCCAGTCAGTCTCTTTAATCCAGCGAGTCCGCTGCTGTGAAATGCCAGGTGTATAAACCATTGGAAAGGGGAGTACGGCATCGATGCCGCCGTCAATTAACATGCATAGATCTGCTTTTGAGGCATGCAAATAACGCCTGTAATGCTCGAGACCGATTACAGGCTTATCAGAATTCTTCCATGCCCAGTAAAGGGCAGAAAGCTCACTATAATTACAATTTTTTTCGGAGATATTATCTCCGGTATTATCTAGGAATTCAGTATTGACAAATCTTACGCAATGTGATACCCCCCCCTGGATGGTGTGGGTCCACATATTGAGCGGATATAATATCTTTAGAATTTTGTCATTTTCAGAACGAGTCTGATAGATTGCTACATTGTCGGCGATGTACTTTTCTGCGTCCAGTTCAGGGAAGAGTCCAAGTGATGAATAGTAACCGCTCATCAGGTCACCAAAAAACGCAGAATCAACGCATTGAGCATTTTCGTAATTATGTTCATTAAGAGTGTCCGCTATCTCCTGCTGCACGGCTTCCGGAGTGGCAATGTAGACTTTCGGATACTCGTTATGCTTATCGCACCAGCTGAGGAATTCATCAAGGGAGATGACCTCAGTATTTTCGAGTCGATCGGGGTTTCCTTCTTTGTTTGTAACAACGAAAAATAAGACCGTGTTGCCCTTCTGGGTCATGGCCTTGTATGTACTAAATGCGACAGCCTGCGCACCATATATTGCTATTCTTCCTGTGCTTTCATCCATGTCTGTTGGTTGCCTTTCTGGTCTGTTGATCTCTCGCTCCTCGTACACCTTGAGCCTATATCTAAGGGTAGAGCGGGGAATCTGATATTGTCTTGAAGCTTCGGCGACACTTATGTTGCCTTGCTTACAGTCGTCATAAATTCGAGCCGTAGTTCCATCAAACTCCATGTTAGGCCTTCCGAGCCTTCCAGTATTCTGCTTTGATGAAACGTCACCCATTTACTTGCCTTCACTGCTGTTACGAATACATTCTTTTGTTTATTATCGGCTTTTTATTGATAGAAATAATATCCAGAGACTTTGCACTGCTTTTAGTACAATAGATCTATGCATTATTATCGTGTTGCGCACTGTAGAAGGAAAGAGAATGATTTTCACCTGGATAGTGAATAAGATTTGATAATAGAAGTTCAGAAGTGTGTAATGGAGTAGAAACCGACACCCCTGCAAAAACGACACCCTTTTTATGAAAGCGACACCCCTTAATCAGGCAACCTTAGATTGTATTAAACAGCAAGTCTTGTTTTCGGTTTAGAATATCCTTCTCAGTAACCTTAGAAGAATCGTCTTGAACCTCATTCTCATGAACAGGAATAAGGTCCCATATACGCGCCAG
>OCTW011604808.1_pt1 | contig 14296 bp, 11 predicted proteins | sample 1539671 | NCBI WGS metagenome assembly OCTW01 (sample SAMN02144230, study PRJEB22623) | gut metagenome | biome: sheep rumen | host: Ovis aries | place: New Zealand
CCGGGGCAGAACCAGCCCGGAAAACAGGATAATCCGGCGCAGAATAATCCGCCGCAGAATCAGACTGTGAAACCGGACAACCCAGCACCGGATCAGGCAAAAAAACCGGACAAATCGAAGGTAGAAACCGTGGAAAAGACGAAGACGCAGAAATCCCGGGATGATGGGAAGGGACCGCTGGTTCAGACAGGAGACCGCTTCGATATGAGGCGGCATGTTCTGATAATCAGTGGTGCAGCAGTCGTGCTCATGCTGGTGTGCATTCTGGCTTTCCGGGAAAAGCGCAGAATGTCGAAACGGAGATAAGTAGTGATATGTAGTAATTTCTGATATTCGGGGCCGTGGGAGCCGGTACGGATCAGATCGACAGAGAACCGGTAAACGGGAGACGATACGCCTCGTTTACCGGTATCTCGAAAAAAACGGTTTCATGGAAATTTTCTTCTTCCCATGAATCGGATCGTGTGATATAATAATTTTCGTTGCTCGTCAGAGCACCCGGGCGATTGCGCCGCACAGAGAAGTGCCTTTCCGAAGGTGCAGCAGGAAAGATACTTTCCCGAATGTGCTTGCAGAAGAACATCAGAAAGTTCTTGACAGAAACGTGTCGCTTTGGTAATATAGTTCGCGTAGTCGGTTTTCACGAAGAGCTGTCTGCGAGAGAATATGGCGGTGTAGCTTAGTTGGCTAGAGCGTCCGGTTCATACCCGGAAGGTCGGTGGTTCGACTCCACTCGCCGCTATTTTCAGGGCGTTTAGCTCAGCTGGGAGAGCATCTGCCTTACAAGCAGGAGGTCATAGGTTCGAGCCCTATAACGCCCACCATATTTGGCCAAGTAGTTCAGTTGGTTAGAATGCCAGCCTGTCACGCTGGAGGTCACGAGTTCGAGCCTCGTCTTGGTCGCCAATTTTTTTCGACTTGCGAAAGTCAAACACATGTGTTATGATAATGCATGTGCCACATGGTGGGTGTCGTCAAGTGGTTAAGACACAGGATTGTGATTCCTGCATGCGTGGGTTCAAATCCCACTACCCACCCTTGAATTTCATATTATGCAGTATTGGGGTATCGCCAAGCGGTAAGGCAATGGATTCTGATTCCATCATGCGCAGGTTCGAATCCTGCTACCCCAGCCAATTTTTCAGGACATGATTGAACATCATGTCCTGCGCATATGGCGGCATAGCCAAGTGGTAAGGCAAAGGTCTGCAAAACCTCTATCCCCCGGTTCGAATCTGGGTGCCGCCTCCATAAGAATCCCGTAACCTGTCGGTTCCGGGATTTTTTAATGTCCGGAGTACTCGGAGTGACTGTCGGATGCGGAAGCCGCCGCGGCCGGGCGGTGCATCTGTTTCTTGCAGAGAGGAGGCCGGTATGAACCGGAAACTGTTGGCTCTCAGCCTGACGTCGATCATGATGTTCGGGGCTGGTACTTGCGTCGCAAATGCAGACTATTATCCGAAAGATCCGAATCTCAGATCCCGTTCCCTCAGTGCGGCATATGTCAGGGAGGTATATCCGTGGTGCAGGAAGGTGAAACGGGTCCGGTATGGAAAATCCGGAATGAAGGTGATTCGCAGCCGGGCAGGGAAACCGTATGTGGTGATTGCCAGTTTTACCAGTTATTCTAAGGGGAATGGGGGGTATTCGAAAAAACACGAATACACGGCGTATAATAAATATGTGAAGCCGGGAAAGAGAGTCGTCTCTTATTATGTGATGAATCCGAAAAATAATCTGGAGGATGATATTGTCGCAGTCATTGATAACGGCATGATCCGGGAGTAATCCGGGCCCGTCGGACGGGGAACCGGAGTGCAGGTGTGTGTCACATCGGTAATCATTAAGATGAATAAAGAATAATTAAGACGGCCTTATAGAAGATTAGGATTCTGTTCTCGTTTTTTCGTGTATTATTACTATACCGAGAGAAATGAGAGGAGGGATCGTATGGAGAAGGTCGTATATAATGCCTGGAATCATTCCGAGGCAGACATGATGGTGGAACTTCTGAAGGAAAACGGCATCGACGCTTTCGTGAAGCATCATGACTTCGGCAGCGATGTATTCGTGGAAGCGGTCCAGGAACGGAACGCTTCGAAGGTCCTCAGCAGATATACCGCTTAGTAACAGAATGCATGAAGAATCAGCACCGTCCGGCTTGGCCGGACGGTGCCTGTTTTTTTGACGATGTTCATGGGGTTGTGGTATGATATCATTTCGTATGAACACGGGTTTGCGGGAGGTGCTCATGAAACTGGAATGGAAGGATGATCTGGATCTGGACATGATCGCAGAGAGCGGACAGTGTTTTCGGTGGCAGAAGACCGGGCAGGAAGGAGAATACCGTATTCCGTTCCGGCGGGAGCTTTTATATATTCGCCGCATCGACGATACGCATTTCGATTTATCCTGTACGGAAAGACAGTTCGAACGCACATGGCGTTCATATTTTGACCTTGGAAGGTGTTACCGGGACATCCGCAGTATGGTCTGCGAAGAAGAGGATCCGGTTCTGTACCGTGCCCAGCAGCTGGGGGCGGGAATCCGTGTATTGGGGCAGGATCCCTGGGAGATGCTGATTACGTTCATTATTTCACAGCGGAAGAATATCCCCGCCATCCGACTGGCGGTGGAGAAGCTGGCCAGGGCAGCAGGAGACCCTCTGGAAGGCCGGAACGGGGAAATTGTGTGGAGTTTCCCGACGGCGGAGCAGATTGCCGGAATGTCTGAACAGGCATTGGCGGAGGTGAAGCTGGGGTACCGGGAAAAATATGTGCGGAAAGCGGCGGAAGACGCTGCCGCCGGAAGAATCTGTCTGGAAGAAATGGAACAGATGGATCTGGAATCCTGCGGGAAAGCGCTGCGGGAAATATACGGAGTCGGCCGGAAAGTGGCGGATTGTGTGGCGCTGTTCGGACTGCATCAGCTGGATGCATTCCCCCGGGATGTCTGGATTAACCGCGGACTGGCGGAGGATTACGGCGGAGAGGAGAACTTTCCGTATGACAGATATCATCCGTATAACGGAATCATGCAGCAGTATCTTTTTGAATATTTCCGGAACCGGCCGCGGGAGACCGGTTCGTTTCATTGATCGATTTCTTGGAAAGTGGGAGTGAAAATGCCGAAGAACGAGAAGAATGTTTCAGCAGGGGCGAAGTATGGTGCTTCGCAGATTCAGGTCCTGAAGGGGCTGGAACCGGTCCGGGTCCGGCCGGGTATGTATATTGGATCGACAGGAACCCAGGGACTGCATCATCTGGTTTATGAAATCGTCGATAATAGTGTGGACGAAGCGCTGGCCGGATTCTGTCACAATATCGAAGTGACCATTGAGGAAGATAATTCGATTACGGTACAGGACGACGGCCGGGGCATGCCGGTGGACGAGCATCCGAAGGAACATATTCCGGCGGTGGAAGTGATTCACACAATTCTGCATGCCGGCGGCAAGTTCGGCGGCGGAGGATACAAGGTTTCCGGCGGTTTGCACGGCGTAGGTGCCTCGGTAGTAAATGCCCTTTCCACCCATATGATTGTGGAGGTCGCCCGGGACGGGAAGCTCTACCGGATCGAGTTTCAGAGAGGCAAGACGACCAAAAAACTGGAAGTTGTGGGCAAGGCGCGGCGGACCGGATCCAGAACCCGGTTCTGGCCGGACCCGGAAATTTTCGAGACGACGGAGTATCATTATGAAACGCTGTACAAGCATCTGAAGGAAACGGCATTTTTGACGAAGGATCTTCATATTACGCTGGAGGACCGTCGAAGCGGAAAGGAGCGGAAAGACGAATTTCGCTACGAAGGCGGAATCCGGGAATTTGTGGCGGAAACGAATGCGGCCCGGAAGAAGATCCATGAGGATATCATCTATATGGAGGCCCGGGGAGAAGACAAGGAAGCGGAAGTTGCACTGCAGTACACCGACGGGTACTCGGAATCCATTCACTCCTATGCGAATAATATCAATACTACTGAGGGCGGAATGCATCTGACCGGGTTCAAGGCAGCGCTCACCCGGGTGTGCAATGATTTCGGGCATCGGATGAAGGTGCTGAAGGACAGTGAATCTCTGTCCGGCGACGATGTCCGGGAAGGCATTACGGCGGTCATTTCGGTGAAAGTCGCAAATGCAGAGTTCGAAGGGCAGACAAAGGCGAAGCTGGGAAATCCGGAAATGAGGGGCTTCGTGGATTCCATGGTGTCTGAAAACCTTTCGATTTATTTTGAAGAGCATCCGAAACAGGCTCAGGCGATTCTGGAGAAAGCCTCCCGGGCGCTGAAGGCCCGCTCTGCAGCCCGGAAGGCCCGGGATTTGACCCGGCGGAAATCGGCGCTGGATGTGGTATCAGCTCTGCCGGGGAAACTGGCGGACTGTTCGGAGAAGGATCCCTCCCGGTCGGAAATCTTCCTGGTGGAGGGGGATTCTGCGGGAGGATCGGCCAAACAGGGACGGGACCGGAAGAGACAGGCCGTGCTGCCGCTCCGCGGCAAGATTCTGAATGTGGAGAAGGCGGGACAGAATCGGATGCTGAACTCCGAAGAGATCAAGAACATGATCACCGCATTTGGCTGCGGAATCGGGAAGGAGTTCAATGCGGACAATCTCCGGTATCACAAGATCATCATTATGACGGATGCGGATGTGGACGGTGCCCACATCAGGACACTGCTTCTGACCTTCTTCTTCCGGTATATGCCGGAACTCATTGAAGACGGATATGTCTATGCTGCCCAGCCGCCGCTGTTCCGGGACAAGCAGGGAAAGAACATTTATTACACTTACTCGGATGCGGAGCAGGAGGCGGTGCTGGCGAAACTGTCGAAGAAGAAAACCAAGGTGGAAATCCAGCGGTACAAGGGATTGGGAGAAATGGACTTCACCCAGCTCTGGGAGACGACCATGGATTATCAGAATCGTACGCTGATCCGAATTGAGATGGATGATGCGGAGAAGGCAGACCGGGTTTTTTCCATGCTGATGGGAGATAAGGTTCCGCCGAGACGCGCTTTCATTGAAGAAAACGCAAAGAAAGCGACATTGGATCTATAGAGAATCAGGATAAGGGAAAATGGCAAGGAAAACGAAAGAACAGAAAGTCGAATATCATTATGAAACCGAAGACCGGAAGATGAAAGTACACGGTCTGACGGACGAGATGGAGAAAAGTTATCTGGATTACTCCATGAGTGTCATCGTCGGCCGGGCGCTGCCGGATGTCCGGGACGGTATGAAACCGGTGCACCGGCGTATCCTCTATGGTATGCAGCAGCTGGGCATTACGCCGGACAAGCCGCACAAGAAATCTGCCAGAATCGTCGGTGAAGTCATGGGTAAGTATCATCCCCACGGAGATTCGTCCATCTATGATGCGATGGTCCGGATGGCCCAGGATTTTTCCATGCGCTACCCGCTGGTGGACGGTCACGGAAACTTCGGTTCGATTGATGGAGACGGTGCTGCGGCCCAGCGGTATACCGAGGCGAGAATGTCTCCGTTTTCCATGGAGATGGTTCGGGATATTGAAAAGGATACCGTGGATTTCATGCCAAATTTCGACGGTGAGGAAATGGAGCCGACCGTTCTGCCGTCCCGGTATCCGAATCTGCTGGTGAATGGTTCCAGCGGGATTGCCGTCGGTATGGCGACGAATATCCCTCCCCACAATCTGGGCGATGCCATTGACGCAGCGGTTTATATGATCGAACACCCGGACTGCACTGTAGATGACCTGATCCCGGTCATCAAGGGACCGGATTTCCCTACAGGTGCACAGATTCTGGGAAAGTCCGGGATCCGGGAATTCTACCGCACCGGCACCGGACGGATCCGGATGCGGGCGAAATGCAGCATTGAGCCCTTCCGCCGGGGGAGAGAGCAGATCATCATCACGGAGATTCCGTACGGCGTGAACAAGGCGAAGATGATCGAGAAAATGGCGGAACTGGTCAAGTCCCGGAAGATCCAGGGTATTACGGAAATCCGGGATGAATCTTCCCGGGAGGGAATCCGGATTGTCATTGAACTCCGGAAGGATGCTAATGCGCAGATCATCCTGAATAATCTGTACAAGTACAGTTCGCTGCAGGAAAATTTCGGTGCGATCATGCTGGCACTGGTGGACGGCAAACCGAAGACACTGAATCTGCGGGAAGTGCTGGAAGAGTACATTCGATTTCAGAAAGAGGTGGTCACCCGGAGGACGGAATTCGACCTGAAAAAGGCACGGGAACGGGCTCATATTCTGGAAGGTCTGCTCATTGCGCTGGACAATATCGATGAAGTGATCCGGGTGATCCGCAGTGCCTATGATGATGCCCGGGAACAGCTGATGAAGCGCTTCGGTCTGGACCGGGTCCAGGCCCAGGCCATTCTGGATATGCGGCTCGCCCGTCTTCAGGGTCTGGAACGGGAAAAACTCCAGAATGAGTTCGATGAACTGAAGAAGCGAATCGCCCGGTATGAAGGGATTCTTGCCAGCGAACGGAAATTGATGCAGGTGATCCGGAAGGAACTGCTGGAAATCCGGAAGAATTGGAGCGACCCGCGGAGAACCGAAATTGTGAAGGATCCGGGAGAACTGGATGAGGATGATCTGATCGTCGAAGAGGATGCCTTTGTCTCTGTTACCGCCCGGGGATATGCAAAACGGGTTCCGGACGTATCCAAGGCGGTGAAACCAATGGAGGATGATTATGTCAAGCATCTCTACCACACCACGACGAAGCAGACGCTGCTGGTATTCACCGATGTAGGGAAGATGTACCGGGTGCCGGTTCTGGATCTGCAGGAATCCACCCGCAGCGTGAAGGGCACGGCTCTGGCGGAGAGCTGCGGATTCCTGACCAGGGAGAATTTCGTGTCTGCCATTGCGGTGGGAGACTTCGACAAAGGCTCCGTGTTTGTCATCACCGACGGGGGCGCTGTCAAGCGGATACAGATCAGTGATCTTGATACATCCCGCAGAAATGGTATATCCTATACAAAGTTAAAAGAAAATGAAAAAGTGGTGGACGTGGTCGTGGACAATGGTGAAGATCTGATCCTGGCAACGAAGCGGGGGAAAGGAATCCGGTTCTCTGGAGACGGAATCCGGGCCATGGGTCGGGCGGCGTCCGGCGTCCGGGGAATTCGTCTGGATGACGGAGACCTTGTGACAGCAGTCACGCGCTATGAGCGGGGAAGCGAGATTGTCGCCGCTTCTTCCGGCGGGTTCATCAAGCGGTTCCGTGCCAGCCAGATTCCGCAGCAGGCCAGAGGGGGCAAGGGGGTCTTCCTCTGGGAGAAAAAGAGTTTGAAGATGACCGGTCCTCTGACGGGGATTGTTTCCCGGGATGCAGAGGGCGAAGTCGTCTTCCTGCTGGAGGAAAAGTGTGTCGTAATGAAGGTGGAAGAGGTGCCGGAGGCGACGCGGGCAGCGGCGGGTATCCGCTGTGAATTCGGTGAGTCTGTAATTTCCTGCGGGAAGCAGGCGGCACTTCGTTCCACGGAGGATATGCCGGATCCGACAGGACCGGATACGCCTGATACCCCGGACACTTCGGGGCCGGATGCATCGGAAGGAAATACCCCGGACACTTCGGGACCGGATCCGGAGGTGAACGATGGGTCGGAGAAGGACCTTTCGGCGGGAGGACAAGTGGATTTGTTTTCTCAGTTCTGATCGAATAACGGAGTGATATGGAAGACATCAGACAGAAAATCGAGAAAGCGAAGCGGGACGAGGACTGTTTTGCGGAACTGGTGCGGGAGTACGAGAAGCATATTCTCTATGCTGCCTACCGGACCGTGGGACATTACGTCTCGAAGAGCGATGATGAATGGTCTGTCGCAATGATGGCTTTCTATGAGGCAGTCCGTTCCTATGATGCGGAGAAAGGCAGTTTTGTGAAATTCTCGGAGATGGTGATCCGGCGCCGGGTAATCGATCAGCTGCAGCATCATGGGAAGTATCGTCCCGAAGTGACTGCGGACATTGAAGAGGAGTTTTCCAATGAGCCTGCTCCGGAGCCTTCTGGGACGGATAATCCGGTGCGGGACGAAATCGAAGCTTTTTCGGATCTTCTGGAGGAATACGGACTGGTCTTCCGGGATCTTGCGAAATCCTCCCCCAAATCCAGGAAAACGAAGCATTCCTGTGCGCTGGCGGTGCAGGCCCTTCTGGAGCATCCGGAACTGGCCCGTCAGATGCGCTCCCGCCGTACGCTGCCCATGAAGCAGATTGAAGAAATTTCCGGCGTACCCCGAAAAATTCTGGATCGTCATCGAAAGTATATAATAGCCGCAGCAGAGATCCTGCTGGGTGATTATCCGCATTTGCAGGAATACGTACGATATATCAGGGGGGTGAGAATATGAGGGCGATTGTTCTGTCGTCGGATGACGGCGGCAGTGTGATCCTCGGGTCGGACGGCATCGTGTATGAAGTTGCCGCCGTATATGAAGTCGGGGATACGGTTCACTACACGCCGCGGCGAAGCTATCATATTCTCCGGCGTGCGGCTGCACTGGCCGCCTCATTAGTGATATTGGTATCGGGCATATTCGGCTACTCTTACCAGAATCTGATGGTGTATGCCACCGTACATGTGGATCAGCTGCCGGGCGTGGAATACCGTCTGAATCGAAGGAACCGGGTTGTGGATATCGTCGGAACCACAGAAATGGCGAAGCACACAGCCAGAATCCTGCGGGAGGGAGGCGCTGTGCAGGTGACACTCACCAAATCCTTGGAGCGTTCTTCGAAACTGACTCATGTCAGAGAACTTTCTGTGGTTGTGAAATGTGACGACTCGAAGGGACTGAAAATCGTTGAGGACGAAACCCGCATGGTTGCGGCAGTGGTCAGTGTGAATCATCAGAATACCGGAAATGCAGTTCCGCAGCCTGCACTGGAGCAGCCGAAGAATGGAGAGCAGGAAACTGCCTCTGAGAATGCTTCCGGAAAGACGGAAAACGGGAAGATGGACAGCGGGACATCGGCGGTTTACGGCAGCAGCGGGAATAAGCAGTCCGTTGCGGCGGATGCAGTCCAGGCGTCCTCCGGCGTTTCGGGCAGTACTGCGGCGGTGGGCGGCGCCGGAACAGGATACGCGAATGCTTCTGCGGCGGCCAGGTATCCATCCTCCGGGTACGGGACAGATACTGCCGGCCGGAAATCCATCAGCCAGAAACCTGAGAAGGTTCCTCTTTCCGATGCAATCAGTCCCGATGCGCAGGTGACACTGATGGATGAGAAGACCGACGGGGAGGAAGCTTCCTCTGCCCGGGAACAGCGATCGGCATCGGAGAATGGAGCGAAGATTTCGGAGCAGAACGGGGAGAAGGAAAGTACGGAGAATACCGGAAACACTTTTTTTGAAAAATAATTTCGGCATGACCCCGAAATTATGGCGAAGTATTCCGAAATCTAATAGTGGTATTGGGAGAGATATTCGTTGGGGGACGAATGGAAAAGCGGTTGTCCCGGGTTTCCGGGCGGCTTTGTGACAGAGAGCGGATTCGGGTGAAATTGTTAGGTGGCCTCCGTCTGCTCACTTTGTTCAAAAGGGGTTAGATGAATCGAGAAGTTCTGCAGCGCAGCCTGCGCTGCAGAATCTTGGACAAGGCATCGCATCTCTCGTTCTAAGCAGCGTTGCTACGCTGTGTGAACACTGCGCATCGGATGTTAGGGCTCGGATGTGCAGTGTTTTTTTATGCCTGCACAGACGGGGTTCCTGACGCCTGTTTCCTGATCCATTCCCGAAATATTTTTGTGAATCGAAATTAACCTTTGCAAATTTAATGCGGGATTGTATACTTTAAAGCGTGCGCTATGAAAATGTCGCACATGCAACAAGTTTTTTGTTTGAAAGAGAATTGTAAATCAGTATGAAAGAAAAGAGATCGAACAACACCAGAATAATAAACCTTGCAGTCGGGCCGTTGCTTTTCCTGCTTTGCACGACCCTGCTTCCTCACCAGTATTTCAGTACTGTTGCTGCCAGAGGCGCCATCGGGACAATTGCCTGGATGGCATACTGGTGGATTACCGGACCTGTGGACTTCGCTGTGACCGGATTCCTGCCGGTAGCGGTGAATGCGGTGATCCAGATGGCAGATATGGGTCTTGTGATTGCCAATTACGCAGATGAAATCATTCTTCTGCTGCTGGGTGCTTCTATCATCACCGCATCCTGGGAACTCTCCGGATTGGACAAGCGGATTGCATCTTTCTTTCTGGTCATGATCGGAAATGAATTGCGGAGTCAGGTTGTTTTCTGGTTCCTGCTGACCACCGTGCTGTCTGCCGTTCTGCCGAATGCAGTGGTCTGTGCGGCGATCACGCCGATCGCTGTTTCCATGCTTCGCTATCTCGGCATGGAGGATATTGGAGAGAGCCGGACGGGTTCCATGATTCTGATGACGATCGCCTACGGCGCCGGCGTGGGAGGAATGGCATCACCGCTGGGAGGTGCCATGAACCTAGTGACTGTGCAGTATCTGGAGGAGGTAACCGGAAAGGAGTACATCTACTGGCACTGGGTCATCCGTTTCCTGCCGATTATGGCTGTGGTGATTATCTCTAACCTGATTTATCTGGTGTGCCGCTGCAAAAAAGGCGAGAATCTGGGCGGCAGCCGGGAATATTTTGTCCGGCAGTATCACTCCATGGGAAAGATGAGCGGCGATGAAAAGTGGGGACTGGGGCTGTTTCTTGTCGCCACAGTTCTTTCCTTCACCCGCCAGCTGTATCAGGATTACCTTCCGGGACTGAAGCCGGCTTATGTCTTCATCATCTGCGCAATTATCGCTTTTGTAATTGTGAAACGGGACGGGTCCCGGCTGATCACCTGGAAGAGTGCGGAGGTGAAGATTATCTGGGATCTGCTTTATATCTACGCCGGCGGTCTGGCTGCGGGCACACTGATTAATGAGAGCGGAGCAGGAAAGGCGATCGGAGAGGCAATGGCGGCGCTGCATCTGGACGGCGGTTTCCCGACCATCTTCGTCATTGTCGCTGTTACGCTGCTCATGTCCGACATGACAAGCAACACAGCCACTGCGGCGGTTGCCATGCCGATTGTCATCAGCATGGTGCAGGGGATCGGCCTGAATCCGGTACCGTACATCTATGTAGCTACCATCGGTGTGAATCTGTCCTACATGCTGCCGACCTCGATCCGTGCGATCCCGGTGGGATACGGAATGAAGCCGCGGTTCATGCTTCGTCACGGTGTATGGCTGACTGTTATCTCCATTGTATCCCTGTCCGTTACGGCGTGGCTGCTGGTAACATACTGGCCGGCATTCAGCACGATTTAACAGAGAAAATAGAAAGAAATGTGCCGGGGCATTGCAGGATGCTCCGGTTTTTTGTATGCTGTAACAGAAAGTGTGAAGACATCGTAGTATGGGGAATGGGGCGACATGGATGAGAGAGAAAAACTGGCCTGGGAGCCGGTGAAGACAGAGCATATCGTACAGGACCGGTGGATTGATTTTCGGAAAACCGAGTTCCGGATGCCGGACGGGTCCCTGCTGGGGCCGTTCTATAATTACAGCCGCCGTAGTTACGTGGTAATCATCGCTTCGGATGAAGCGGGGTGGTTTCTCTGTGTCCGGCAGTACCGCCAGGGAATCGGCCGGGTTACCACGGAGTTTCCGGCAGGGGGCATTGAGCCGGGCGGCGGATCCGGTCAGGATGTGGCTCCAGATTTCATCACGCAGCCGGATGAGGGGGCCGATGAAGAAGAGGCACTGGAAGCGGCAGTACGGGAGTTGAGAGAGGAGACCGGATATGTTTCGGACTGCTGGTCCCATGTGATCACGGCTCCTTCGGACGCAACGATTTCCGACAATTACGCCCATATTTTCCGGGCAAAAAACTGCCGGAAGGCGGGCGGACAGGAGCTGGATGATTCGGAGTATCTGCATGTGGAGCTGAAGTCCCCGGAACAGATTGACGGTCTGATCCGGGAAGGCGGATTTCAGCAGATCGTGCATATGCTGGGATGGATGCTGGTGAAAGGGGAGTAGAACATGGTAAGACCGGAATTAGAGAGACATGCGGAAGAACTTTTTTTCTCCCAGAGAAACGGGGAACCCTGGGAGCATCTCCCTTACTGGGATGCGATGATCGATTACCGGGCCTGCGGCCTTGTGTCCATGACCCACTGCATTGACGTGCTCACGGGAAAAGATCTGACGCCGGCGGATGTGTATCACATGAGGGCGGCGTACGGCGTGGATCAGAGCCGGGTGGCCTCGAAGGATGGAACCGGGATCTGCGGCGGTGATGCCCAGTTTCAGTTCAATGAAATGAACCGTAAACTGTTCGGTGTGGAGTCCCGGCCTCTGGAGCGGACCGTTTCGGCCCTTCGGGAGGCGCTGATGCAGGAGGACACAGTAATCTGGGCGTCTTCCCGCAATACGGATTTTTATTCCATGGACGGGTCGGTCCGGACTTCCCGCAACGGTCATGTGATGTGTTTCTGGAAGTATGAAAACGGTGTTTTTTTTGCCAAAGACCCGGGACTCACGAAGGAGCAGGGAAACAATGTTCCGTATGACGAAGAACGGATGGGGAAATGGCTGGGAGGATGGACATATCAGCAGTTCATCATCGGATTGGCGAAGTAACAGAATCAGGAAAAGACAAGTGCGGAATCGCTTCACCCGGGCGATTCCGCACTTGTTCTGTCTGCTCGATTTAGTTTCTGTTACAGCTCCCGCTCGATCAGGTCCTGGAAGGTTTCTCTTCTCACCACCAGCCGTGCAGCGCCGTCCTTCACCATGACGATGGCCGGACGCGGGATCCGGTTATAGTTGGAGGCCATGGAGTAGTTGTAGGCGCCGGTGGTCAGCACGGCAACGATGTCGCCGCGGTTCGCTTTCGGCAGCAGGATATCTTCTGCCAGCCGGTCACCGGTTTCGCAGCATCTTCCGGCAACCGTGCAGCGGAAGTCCGCCGTATCGTTCATGCGGTTGGCCGGAACGATGGTGTATGCGGACTGATACAGTGCGTAACGCGGGTTGTCTGTCATTCCGCCGTCCACCATGACGTAGTTCCGGTATCCCTCGATTTCTTTCACTCCGCCGGTAGTGTACAGGGTGACGCCCGCATCCGCCACAATACTGCGGCCCGGCTCCATCAGAACCTGCGGCAGCGGGTAGTTTCGCTCTTCGCAGTGACTCTTCAGGTGTTCGGAAATCTGACGGATGTTTTCGGCGATATCCACTTCCGGATCGCTCTCGGTGTAGCGCACACCGAAGCCGCCGCCGATATTGAAGATGCCGGCGGTGTAGCCGTGCTTCCGGCGCATGTCATCGGCGAATCCCAGCAGGATGTCGATCTGATCACAGAACGGGTCACTTTCAAAAATCTGGGAGCCGATGTGGGTGTGGTAGCCGCAGAGCTCCAGGTTCTCACAGGCCAGAGCCTGTACAACGGATTCTTCCGCCTGGCCTGTTTCGATGGCCCGGCCGAACTGGGAGTCAATTTTTCCGGTATTGATCGCATCCAGCGTGTGCGGGTCCAGTCCCACGGTCACACGAAGCAGAATCTTCTGTTTCACGCCCATTTCTCCGGCAGTTTCGTTCAGGATGCGAAGTTCATTCAGATTATCCACGATGAAGTAGCCGATGTGCTGTTCCAGACCGTAGCGAATGTCCTGATCGGTCTTGTTGTTTCCGTGGAAGTAAATCTTCTCTGCCGGGAATCCGGCGGCCAGCGCTGTGTAGATCTCTCCCGGGGAGACAACATCGGCAGAAAGCCCTTCTTCTTCCACGATCGGGTAGATTCCCTTGAAGCAGAGTGCCTTTCCGGCAAACAGCGGAACAGAACCGTTTCCAAAGTACCGGGTCATCGCTTCTGTGTAGATCCGGCATTTTTTGCGAATGATGTTCTCGTCCAGGACATACAGGGGGGTGCCGTATTCTTCTGCCAGGCTGACCGCATCGACGCCGCCGATGGTCAGGTGTCCTGCTTCATTGATGTTCAGATTGTCGTACAGTAAATTCATTTTTCTTCTCCTCTGCCGGGGGCGTGCAGGGACCGGAATCCCGCAGTTTCCCGGTTTGCGGCAGAAACGGATGACAGAAGCATACAACCTGAGTCATCCGTTCCGCAGCATATAAATTGTGTCGTTTTGATGATGTCTGATAAAGTGGCAGGCAGGATCCGCCTCAGCCGATCATGTCCTGCATATTATAGAGCCCGGCCGGCTTTCCGGCGAGGAATTTCGCAGCTTCCAGTGCGCCGTCTGCGAACAGAGCCCGGTCGAAGGCGGAGTGGCGGAGGGTGATCATCTG
>OCTW011606034.1_pt1 | contig 14289 bp, 12 predicted proteins | sample 1539671 | NCBI WGS metagenome assembly OCTW01 (sample SAMN02144230, study PRJEB22623) | gut metagenome | biome: sheep rumen | host: Ovis aries | place: New Zealand
GACTGACTTGACTCTCCCTCTAAGATAGAGGGAGTACCCCGAAGGGGGGAGGGCGTATGATACTAACTTTCCCCGGACACCAATAAAAAACTAACGTGAACTTAAGAGATGCTTGTTTGGGGATAAAAACTGTGGCTTTTTATTTTTTTGGTATATAAGTATGGAGAATATTGCATCTATTTATTAATTTTACACACAGATTTTTATTATGAAGAATATCTCGCTATGAAAAGAATGAATTTTCTTCTCGGCCTTTACCTCGCTCTCTGCACAGGGAGTGCACTCCCTGCCTTTGCTGACGGCGAAGAACGTAACCATGAAGCCGGCACCAAGTGGGTGGACCCCGTGGAGTTCTATGAGCTGCAGGACGTGGAGCGTACTGATTTCCAGCGCGACTACGACCAGGGCGACATTGACTTCAACAAGGAAATCGCCAAGAAGGGCGTCAAGGTCTATGGCCTCAGGCTCAAACCTTTCTGTGCTGCTGACTACGTGGAAAAGTTTGCCCATATCACAGAAATAGACGATCTTGACCCCACTTTCAAATTTGATTATCAAGACCTGTATGGCGTACGCGGTGTTCCCATCCACGAAGCTTCTTTCTGCATTTATACCGATGAAGGCGCAAGCCGCACATACAACTTTTCCTACAAATGGACGATGCATCACAAGCAGAATGTCATTTGCGAAGAATGGAATAACAACAGCAGTTCCTCATCAATCAACATAAGCAACCTACGCCTCGTTCCCACAGGAAAAGGTATAGGTCTTTCCTATTCTTTAAATGCCACTAATGCCACACATACCGATGCTGTATGGAACTGCCACACTAGTGACGGGAAAACTGAATCCGACTCGTATGATAATGACCATAAATTCGGGAAAGGGGACGGTGCAAACTCCAAGGTCGGCCACTTCATTTATTTCCACGGGGCGCGAGACCTGATATTAATGGTCGGTGCAGACGCGATGTCGCTTTCCGGGTTCATGAAAGAGAGTGAAATTCCATACCTGCAACGCCCGTGGCCTCGCGTCTATTTCATCGTTGAAGAAATTCTCGTGGAAGATGAGGGTGGAGCTTTCCTCAGCGAAGAAGATCGTCAGGAGCTGGTGCAGTATCTTGAAGGCCTCACCACATGGCTCTCAGGCGAGGGCGACCCGCTGGGATTGGGCGAGCATACCGACGCCACCACCTCCGCAGTGATTGGCGCCATCGGCACGGTGGCATCCATACTGCTCGGCAACGGACTGGCTGGCATGCTGGGCGGCGGAGCAGGCAGCCTGGTGGACACTCTCGTCAACAGTGCCACCGGTGGAGCTAATCCCCTGCCGGGCTCCGACGCACCCGACCTGACCAAGATGGAAGGACTGAAAGGGCGCAAGCCAGAAGACGAAAACGATAACGAAAACGAAAACGAGCCCCCACCGCCACCCGAAGAGAAGCTTGACTTCCTCGACAGGTACACCAGGGTGGACTCCGACGGCGACTTCTGGGTGCGCGACCCCGTCACCGGCAAGGAGACTCTCTACACCAACAACGGCGACGGCACCTACCGCAACTTCAACACCGACCAGGACTGGAAACCCGAAGAAATCAACGAACACCTTCGCTACCGCGACGAGAACTCCGGCCCGCTGAAGCAGGATGCCGACCAGGCTGCACGCAATGCCGCCGAGCAGCATGCCCAGTGGGAGAAGGAGTCGCAGGAACTCTCGCAAGAAGGCAAGGACTACCTGAATTGGAAGCATGAGCAGGAGGCCGCCGAGAAGAAGCAGGCAGAGATTGAGAGACTGGCAAGGAAGTATGGCGTGCCGCCTACCGAGAAAGCGGTGACGAATGCCATCAAGTATGAGCAGGCCATCAACCAGATAGATGCCGACACATACAACGACCTCGCCAACCAATACGACGAGGGCATCCACAAGCTGGAGGTCATCGACAAGACCTGCGAGATAGGTGTCAACGTGATGGCCACATGCGTGCCCGGCGGTGAGGCCGTGAAGGATGCCTACACCTTCGCCAAGGCCACGCTGGTGGCTGCCAGCGAGGCTGTCAACGAGGGCAAGTCACTCGGCGAGGGCTTGGCACACGTAGCCGTAGGCATGGGCAACGGCGCACTCGGCGTCATCCAGAACCAGGCCGGCAACCTGGCCGGCGAGGGGAAGTATGCCTGGGTCAAGGAACTGGGCATCAACGTGGCCACCGAAGACCTCAAGGAGGGCATGAACGCATACTACCAGACGGGCGACCTGGCCAAGGCCCGCGACGCCATGCTGCAGGCCACCGGCAAGAAGACCGCCGAGTTCGGAGTAAGCAAACTCATCAGCTACGGCACAGGCAAACTCAAGGAATCGGCCACAAATGCACTGGCTGGCGGAGAGAGCAAGATGAGCGAAGGCATGGCAAAGAAGGTTGACTACTGGTTCAACAAGACTCACACCGGTTACCTCGGACATCGTGCCGACGTCTTCAAGGTGAAGGTTGACGGACAGAATTTCTCCGTTGGCAAGGGGCAGGGCTTCAGCATCTTCTACAGCGGCGCCATAGATACAGGCAAACTGACAGAGGGCGTCATCAATGAGACACTTAACCAGACCGGCGCCCACGACTGGGCAGGCAACCTGGTGCAGGGAGCCAACGACCTGGGTGTGGAGGCTGCCGCCAATGTGGCGTACGGTGCCGGAGTAGTCAATGACAGCATCGTCAACTTCGCCAAGGACGTTAAGGACTTCTCCAACTTGGCAGCAAAATTCGGAAAGAAATAACTCCTCTTCAAAAATTGAAAAACTAAAAGATTGAAAAACTTCAATAAAATGGAAAAATTGAACTTCAATCCTTCAACACTTTAATTCTTAAATTCTTCTTCAATCCTTCAATTCTTGAAATCTTCAATTCTAAAAATATGGAACAAAACAATCAACCCAAGCCAACAGGGCGTGGCCCTGTCAACGGACACTACCGAACATTTTCGCACGCCCTGGCCATTGCCATGCAGAAGTGCTTCGTGTGGCGCGAAACAGAAAACGGTACCCCTTACACGGCTAAGGAGCTGCTGGCTTTTGCCCAGACACAAGAAACAGAACATCCCCTGCAGCCGGAGCAATATTATATGGTTTCGCGCGAGGGAGCCATCGGCCTCAGCCCGGGACTGGAGTGGATGACCACATGGATGTTCATACCCATGGAACCGTGCAAGGAGCGCGACTTTGCCTTCCGCAACATGATGGAGGAGCTCCACACAGAGCAGGAGGTGGAGAAAGCCATTGAGAAAGCTGTAACAGAGGGACTGGCACGCGAGAAGGCCGCCAAGCAGCAAGCCGCAGCCCAACCCACTCCTGAATCCTTACTCTTCTGCCCCTTCTGCGGCTCCAAACTTCCCGACGGGAGCAAATTCTGTTCTAACTGTGGTAATAACCTGGAAAATATTTAAGTCATGGAAAAAGAAAGAATAGGCGTAGGCCAGTATCTGAAGAATGCGCTGAAGCAGGGACTGCAAATCTTTAAGCACCCTATGAAACTGCTGCCCACACTGGTGATTGGTGCCGTGTGGATTGTGCTGGGCTATCTGTCTGCCGCAATGCAGCCGTTCCCCATGCCGCTGAAGATTGCCAGCTTCCTGTCCTATGCTGAGGGCGGACTGTTTGGCGGTGTGTTTGGCGCCGTCGGCGGCATCGTGGGCAAGGTGGTGATGGCTGTGTTCATCAACAGCCTCATCCTGCCGCTGTTTGAGAAGAAATGGCCCCTTGTGGGCGTGGCCGGCGGCATTAAGGGCATGTTTACCAGCATGTCGAAGGACACGGCACGCGGCATTGCCCCGCTCCTGAAGGGCATAGGACTGGCGCTGCTTCTCTACATGTTTATGAACATCAACGAGGGCAAGCAAAACTCCATGATCGGCGTGGTGGCCCTGGTTCTCTTGCTGCAGAATATCGGCAACCAGGGCGGTTTCCTCTTCGGTCTGCTCTTCAGCATTGCCAACTCGATGTCGAAGGGCAAGGTGCCCAGATACATAAGCATCACACGCTTCCTCACCGGCATGACGCTGGGATTCACCCTTGGCGTGGGCCTCAGCATAGCCGGCAAGCACTGGTGCCTGCTCGGCGGAGTCGGCTTCCTGCTCATAGGCATTATCTTCGGCCTCATCTTCCGCCCGAAGAAAGAACCCGCTCCCGCTCCCGCACCTGCTCCTGCGCCAACCCAAGCATAGCATCCCATGAAAAAGATTATTTCCTTACTCCTCTTCACGTTGCTCCTCATCCCGACGGTCGGCTCTGCCCAGCGCAAGGACGGCCATTGGGTTAACCCTGTAGAGTACTTCAAACTCAAGGGGAAAGGCAATCTCAAAGGCGCCGCCCTCTTCGACCTCATGTGGGAGACCAAGGAGCGCTATATCGTGGGAATGAAATGCACCATCTCCAATTTCACCACGGTGGGCGACGACCCCGTTGACTCCAAACTGCCAGTCACCAAGACGTCCTTCTACCTTTATATTAATGAAAACGGCGTCATCGCTGCCACCTCCGACTGGACCTCCCTCCCCAACGGCAACATGCTCGGCGTCTATAAGATAGGAGCCACCGATGTGCGTTTCTCTTTCGATGAGAAATCCCACCATTATTCCTTCTTCTATTACCCTGAAGGCTCTTACGACTTTGCCGGCACCGCACAGCTGTCCTCCGAACACAGCGAGGCGCTCGACATCAGGGAGATGGCCATGTTCTACTCCGAAACCAAAGGACTCATAGGCTATTTCGAGAATGCCTACATGATTAACGACGACTGGGAAGAAGATGCCAACGGCAATGTCATCGACATCGCCCATAAGAACGAATACTACCTCCAGTTTACCATCGACGAGGTGCTCCTTGACGGCACCGACACTCCCCTCACCGAGAGCGAACGGCAGTCCCTCATCGACACCATGGACGACCTCACCGACTGGCTCCTGGGCAAGGGCGACCCGCTCGGACTGGGCGAACATACCGATGCCACTGAGTCTGCCGTCGTGGAGGTCATCGGTGCTATCGGCGCCATCCTGCTCAGCAACGGTGCTGCTGCTATAGGTGGCGGCGCAGGAGGCGCAGCACTCGGAGCTGCAGGCGGAGCAGGAGGAGGCGCTCCGGCTGGCTCTCCCGACATGCCAAAGCTGGAGGGCATCAATCCCAAGAAAAAAGAAGAAGACGAAACACCTCCCGAAGACAACGAGCCGGAATCCACAACACCCTACTTCGACAAGATGCTGAAGCAGAATCCCGACGGCACCCTCACCGCCACTGACCCCATCACTGGCAAGCCGCTCACCTACTACCCCACCCACGACGGCAAGTGGGAGAGCGAGATGGGCACCATCTACGACAAGCAAGACCTCAACGAAAACCTCCGCTACCGCGCTGAAAACGCAGGTGTCCTCAAGCAGGATGCCGACCAGGCAGCCAAGAACGTTGCCGAGCAGCACGCCGCATGGGAAGCGCAGAACCAGCGCGACCTGGAGCGAGGCTACAGCGACCAGATGAAGGAATACCGCGAGTGGAAAGAACAACAGGATGCGGAGCTCAAGAAACAGGAGAAGCTCGACCATCTCTCATGCAAGTACGGCGTTCCTCCTACCGAGAAAGCCATCAAGGATGCCATCAAGTTCGAGCAGACCATGGCTCAGCTGGATCACGACATGCACATGTCCGAGTCCGAGGCATACGACGAGTCCATCAACTACTTGGAGAAAGTAGATAAACGCGCCGAGATAGCCGTCAACGTCTTGTCGGGCTGCGTGCCGGGCGGAGGAGCCGTCAAGAATGTCTATACTTTTGCCAAAGCCACCCTGGTAGCGGGCAGCGAAGCTGTCGCGCAGGGCATGGATGCCGGCGAAGGAGTAGCCCACGTCCTTGTAGGCATGGGCAACGGCGCCCTTGGTGTAATCCAGAATGAGGCAGGCAACCTTACCGAAGGAGCCAACTATGCCACCCTTAAGGAATGGGGCATCAATGTCCTTACCGAAGACCTCAAGGAAGGCATGAACGCCGTCTATCAAGGCAAAGGCATCGACGAGATAGGACGAACCCTCGTCAACACCACAGGCAAGAAGACCGCAGAGTTCGGCGTGGGCAAACTCATCAGCAAGGGATTCAACAAACTCAAGGAAACCGCCACCGCCTCCCTCGACCCCCAGCAGATACAAGCCAGAATAGACAATGGTCAAACCGTTTTCAGCGATAAAACCGCCAAAAACATTGACAAATGGCTCAACCAGAAGCACTCCACCACATGGGGCCCCGAAGTCAAATCTATCAATGTAGATGTCACTGACGACGCCATCAACATAGCCCGCGGCACCACTGCCGCCTTCAGTACCGGAGAAATCGACACTGGCGCACTCATCGAAGGCGGCATCAACGAAATCCTCGGACAGAACGAAGCCTACAACTGGGGTGGCGACCTCGCCGAATGGGGCAACGACAAGATCATCGTCGGCGGCACCGCCAACGTCATGTACGGCGCCGGCAAGATGGTCGACGCCGCCACCGAAACCAAAAACCAAATCGCCGAATTCGCCCGCAGCATCAAGGACTTCTCCAACGCCGCCGAAAAATTCCGCAAATCCCAATAAATCGTTAAATAATTAAATAGTAAATAAATCGTAAATTGTAAATTAATAAATCACTTGATGTTAGATGTAAAATTTTTTTTTAATATTCGGACGTAGCTTCAGACGATGCGTTTGCCCCGTTAGGAGTACAGGGGACTTTGATGACTGCTGGTGGGAGTTTACTCACAAGAAGCAGTAAGCAAAGACCACTGGAAAGCGCGTAAGCGCGAAACGCAGAGTCTGTTAAAGAGCGAAGCTCTGAGGCGAAGTCTTTTTCCTAATTTTTGTTATTCTCTAATTCTCTAATTCTTGATAAAAAATATCCGTGTTAATCCGTGTAATCCGTGTTCTAAAAATAAATTGTAAAATAAAATAAATTATGGAAGAAAAAACTTTAACTCCGCAGGAGCAAAACCGTGAGTGGGCAGAAGAAGCATTCTGGACAGGCCACTGCCACTATCTCACACAAGCCCTTGCCCTGGCTGCATCGCGATGCCAGGTGTGGCGACTGGCAGAGACAGGCGATGTCTTCACCCTGCTCGAGATGTTTAACTTTGCCAAGAAATACGACGAGGAGCACCCCTTAAAGGATGGCGAATTCTTCCGCACCACCGTGGAGGGCGCCATAGGCCTCTGCCTGCAGGTGGAGTACCAAACCCACTGGCTTTTTACACCGATGGAACCAGGCGAAGAACGCGATGCCCTGCTCAAGGAACTACAGACTAAAATAGACGCCATGGAGATGCTCTATGACCAGATTAAGCCGAAGGCATAGCCAACAATTTCGCAGATACAGTAGTCTGTGTCAACATCTATATCATTGCCAAAAAATTTGTTTGAAAAATATGTTTGCCTTGTGCAATTTTATGTGTAATTTTGCGTGACAAACAGATTTTTGCTATGACACTGACTATAGTTATCGTTTTTCTACTGGGCTACCTGCTCATCTCGCTGGAGAGCAACCTCAAGGTCAACAAGACCGCCATCGCACTGCTGCTCAGCGTAGTGCTGTGGACCCTCTACTCCTGCTCGCTGGCAGCCTACGCACCCGACGGCATAAGCCTGAAGGAGTTTCAGGACACCATAATCAACATCCACTTCGTAAAACATCTGGGCGACACAGGCGAGATAATCTTCTTCTTGCTCGGAGCCATGACCATAGTCGAAGTAGTTGACGCCAACGGCGGCTTCAACTTCGTACGCCAAAAACTCGCCACCCGAAGCAAGCACACCATGCTATGGCGGGTAGTAGTCGTTACCTTCCTGCTGTCGGCCATCCTCGACAATCTCACCACCTCCATCGTCATGGTCATGGTGCTGCGCAAACTCGTGGCAGCCAAGAAAACCCGTATGCTATACTGCGGCATGGTCATCATGGCCGCCAATGCCGGCGGAGCCTTCTCGCCTATTGGCGACGTCACCACCATTATGCTCTGGATAAAAGGCAACGTCACCTCCATGGGAGTAATCAGCGAACTGCTGCTGCCCTCACTGGCCACAGTGCTCGTGCCAGCCCTGGTAATGCACTGGCAGATGAAAGGCAAGCTGCGCCCCATGGTCAATGAACCAGAAGCCACCGAGGAGAAATACGACTTCTCGCTCACCCAGCGCAACGTAGTCTTCTACGTCGGCGTGGTAGGCCTGGTCAGCGTACCCGTGTTCAGAGCCCTCACCGGCCTGCCCCCCTTCATGGGCGTCATCCTCGTGCTCAGCATCCTGTGGGTCATCACCGAATTCTTCTATCGCACCCGCAAGATAGAGTCCAACCGCGCCAACCGCGTCAGCAAGGTGCTCCACAGCATCGACATGTCCACCATACTCTTCTTTCTCGGCATTCTCATGGCAGTGGCAGCCCTGGAGGAAACAGGCGCCCTCGCCACCTTCGGCAAGACACTCGACAGCCTCACCCACGGCAACCACTACCTCGTCACAGGCATCATTGGCATAGCCTCATCCATCGTTGACAACGTGCCCCTCGTGGCCAGCTGTATGGGCATGTACAATTTGCAGGCTATAGGCGACTTTGCCCAAGACGGCATCTTCTGGCAGCTCCTTGCATACTGTGCCGGCACAGGCGGCAGCATACTCATCATCGGCTCCGCAGCCGGAGTAGTCGTCATGGGACTCGAAAAAATCAGTTTTGGCTGGTATTTCCGCCATTTCAGCCTGCTTGCCCTCGCAGGCATGCTCAGCGGCATGGCAGTCTATTATCTGCAAAGACTCATTTTCTTCTGATTTTTTTGTAACTTTTTGCCTCCTCAATCGTTTTATATATAGAGAGCCTGCTCAAGATGACCGACTTCAACACCGACGTAATGCCCCTTAAGAACAAGTTCTACCGACTTGCGCTAAGGATACTCAACGACGATGCAGAGGCCCAGGACATCACCCAGGAGACCCTCATCAGGCTGTGGTCACGATGCGCCACACTGCCCTCCGCCGCCGATGCAGAGAAACTGGGGCTCACCATAGCCTACAACCTCTCACGCGATGCACTGCTCAGGGCCGGGCGCATCCACGAGCAGCTCGACGCCATCGACGAAGCCCTCGTGCCCGACACCTCGCAGAGTCCCATCGACACCTTGGCCGCCACCGACCGCCGCCACTTCCTGCGCGCCATCATGGCACGCCTGCCCCTCAGGCAGCAGACAATCGTCCAGCTGCGCGACATCGAGGGCAAACCCTACCGCGAGATAGCCGACATCATGCAGATTACCGAGGAGCAAGTAAAAATCACACTCTTCCGCGCACGACAAACACTGCGCAACGCATACAAGAAAAACGACACAAATGAACTATAAATACATCGAAGACCTGCTGGAGCGCTACTTCCAGTGTCAGACCACCGACACCGAAGAGCAGATACTGCACAACTTCTTCCTCACCGAAGACGTTCCTGCCGAGTTGGCCCGTTATGCCCACCTCTTCCGCTCCCTCACCGACGAGGCAGACATCAGCCTGCCAACCGATTTCGATTCCCGACTGCACACCGCCATCAGGCAGCGCCAGACCACCGTCCATCCGCTCAGGACACGCATCGCCAGCCTCAACCGCAGCCTCAGGCCCTTCTACAAAGCCGTGGCCTCAGTGGCTCTCATCATCACCGTAGGCGTCACCTCCAGCCAATACTGGTCGTCCAAGGCACCCGAGCCAGTGGAATACAACTACTCCAACTACCACGACACCTACTCTGACCCCAATATGGCACGCGAGACACTCACCGACGCCCTCAAGGACCTCAGCAACGCCCTCAGGGGAGACGATGCCAACCTTACCGACACCATATCAGTCCCTGCTACCTTAGAAGACTAACCATACCAAATGAAACACCTTCTTGTTGCCATACTACTGACCCTGCTGCCCGGCACCCTTGCCTGGGGAGCCAAGGAGCAAGACTTCGTAGCCCTTATGATGGAGTGCATCAGCAGCAAGCCCGCCGACTACCCCACCACCGACTATGAAAACATCACCGTCAGCCCCACCATGATAAGCTACATGCTCGACATGATGGACAACGACAGCGACAACAGCAACCTCCTGCCCGGCAACAGCGCACAAAATCAGGAGCAGCTGCGCCAACTGCTCAAGGACGTCAAAAGCCTGCGCATCTTCACCGCATCCCAAAACACAGCCAAATACAAGAAACTCACCCGCCAGCTGCTGGGCAAGCACAAAAACACCTACAAAGAGTACCATGTCAAAGAGCAGCCAGGCAACAGCAAGCACATCTGGACACGCCAGTCAAGCAACAGCGTAGTAGAAATCATCCTGCTCAACGATGACCCCGACAGCAGCAAACCCATGCAGATACTCAACATTACCGGCGACTTTGGAGACCAGTTCTTCGAGACTCTCATGCAAATACGCTGACCAGACCACGACTTTTTATTAAAACCAACAATACAACACACACAAAAAGGTTTCATTCTCTCACAAACCTGTCGAGCTCCCTGTGAAGGAAGCGACACAAAACCTTGGAGGATGCGTCCATAGCGATGCATCCTCCCCCTTTTTTCCACGCCAGCCTACCCAAGCAGACAGAGGATAGCTCAGCTATCTTTTTTCTTCTCGATGTCCGCCCTCATCCTCAGCCTTGGGAGTAGTAGGCTTGTTATAAACAGACCAGTCTGCCTTCTGTCCGCACTCAGGGCAGAAACGCATACCCTGCAGCAACACGTGCCCGCATCTGGGGCAAGGCAGGGTAAGAGTCACACGGGGCTGGCTACGCATAAGCTGTGCCTTCTGCCAGTCGGTAAGCTCCTGATATTTGCGGCTTTCTTCAATGTCCTTGGCGGTGGTGGTGCTTTTGCTCATCACCAACAAAACTACTAGTATTACTACTACAGCAATAACTATTAACATATCCTTTTATTCTTTGGTTTCTGTGCTTTCTGATGAATCACTTGCCTTCCGCCGCAATAGACAGCTCGTCCTCGGGCAAAGAGTACGGCTTCGTATTGTCTTTCATCCAGATGTGGCTCAGGGTGTAAACGAGCGACAGCAGAGTCTGCTCCCTTTTCGACGGCTTCAGTTCACACTCCCAGATGGTAATGGAGTGCCAGCCCATTGCAGCCAGTTCATGCTGTACTCTCACGTCCCGCTCCTGGTTCCTCCGTATCTTTGCCACCCAAAACTCCCTGTTCGTCTTCGGAATCTTGCAACACTCCGAACTTTCAACTTTCAACTCTAAACTCTCAACTGGTGGCATCGCCACCCCGTGTCCGTGCCAAAAGCACCCATTCACAAAGATGCACGTCCTGTATTTCCGCATTACAATGTCTGGTTTCCCTGGCAACCGTGGATGATTCAGCCGATAACGGAATCCATGCCCCCACAGCCAACGACGCACCACCTTCTCCGGCTTCGTGTCCTTGCCGTGAATGGCAGCCATGTTATTATGTCGTTGTTGTGTCGTGAGTTTATCCATAGCCATAAAATTACAATTTACAATCCATCAATTCCTTCCCTGTTGGATAAACTGGCCCACCCTCTACAAAATTACTATCGAAAACACGATGGGTAGAAATGAGTCTGTGAATATCGAAATGCCCAATGGTCACCTCTTCATCAAAACGGAACACAAAATAGTCGCCCTTAGGCTCTCGCGGATAAAGAGCCTGCCGCATCCTGTCCTCACTCATTTCCGCAAAGTCGTGGATACGAAAAACATGATATTTGTTTTCTTCCTCATGCCCCTCTTCATAAAGTATGGCGAATTTTGGCCGCATCTTCCTGATTCTGCTTTTTGGCATGGATCCCTGGCGCGTTGGATCTATACGTACATTGTATATCAGCGAACCTCTGTCATTTTTACCCGTTATCCAATCCCAATGCTCTTGGTCATGATACAAGCCGACCACAAAATAATCATCCAGATAGCGTTCCACATGATATTCTGGCAACCAATCCTTTGGCACAGGTGAGTAAGGATGTTCCGCCTGATATTGCGCCACTTGCTGCTCCAGCTGTTCCTTGGGATTCTCACCCAGCGTCACGCTCTTTATCTCGAAGAACTCGTTAAGCAAATGATATGTTTCAGATTCTTTAGTGTCTGCTCCCTCGCGTTTTTCCAAAGCGAGTGCATATAGGTTCCTGTCGCCATACGGACGATATAACTTGCCTTGCAGTTCTTTGAAATGATCTTTAATAAACTGTTCGCCAGCCAAAGCATTACCCTTGCTCTTCAAAGCAAAGAAGTCGAACTTGTCTTGCAACACTTGCCTTATTTCCCTGCGGAAGATGTCGCGCACTTCCGTCCTCCATGCGGCTTTCTCGTCCTGCTTATTTCGGGCATAAAGATAGAGCACATAGAGAAAGTTCACATCGTAGTGTGATAAAATCAGCGTGTCACGATCAAACAGACGGTCTTCAAACTGGAAAGAAGTATAAGTATGGTGTTTTGGATGAACCTCAATGTTCTTGCTGGCAATATATCTGCGCTCCTTATCAACGAAAGCAGAAATGAAGAAGTTCGGTATCACGTTGTAGCCTTCTGTCAACGGGTCTTGCTCATCGTCGCGTAGCCTGATCTTGCCGTATTTCTCCTTATCCTCCCTATATGCTTCCTTTTCCTCATCCGTCCAGCCTTCTCGCTGTCCTTTCATAAAGAGGTCAATATTCCATTGAATGACATTTCTGGCATATGTGTATTGCTTATATACAGATTCACGACCCAACGGATGGCCAGCCTTGTAGTATTTCGAATCACCGATGTAGTATATTTCATCTTGCTGCTCGTTGCTATGTGTTAGCCCATAATAGGTGTACATGTGATCCACCCGTTTGCCGTCTGTTTGTTCTTTCAGTCCTCGTGGCGGGTTCTTCTCACCGATAAGTTCGTCAATCATTGCCTCAAACACATGCTCGAAACTCTTAGCTAATAAATATTCCTTCTGGTCAGCATTTATCGCTATCCGATGACTCGTTTCAAAGAATGCAAAGCACATATCCCACAATTGTAGGGTCTTGTCGGCAAAATACTTGTATTTAATTTGTCTCAGGTGTATCTTACCCCTGCCTATGAGATAGTTCTCAAACTGATGTCCTTTTATCAGTTCATAGTTGCAATTGATAGGCGTTCTAAAGCCGTATGTTTCGTTCAGGTAGTTCAGAATACTGAAGAAAATCACAAACAGTTCTTCTTCGTAGTTTACCTGTCGCTTCTTGTTCACAGGGTCAAGGTAAAGCACGTCGTCCTGCTGAATCAATGGTTGCGAACGACTGATGGTCTTGCTCCAGTTTATTTTGTTTAATCCTGAATGCAGGTTCTTGATGGTGAACAGGAAGAAGTTCTGGTTCTCCTGATTAAAGCGGATAAGCGAAAGTACGATGTCCAGATACGTGTTTATCTCTCTCCTTCGCCCTTTACCTTCCTGCGGTAATTGGCGGTAGTAGATGGCTTTACTCTCCTTATTCAACTTACGATAGACACTCAGCGAACGGTATACCCACACGGCAAACTCATAGAGGAACTTTCTATAATCCTTAGGCAGATGTCTTTCCTGTCCTTCTTGGGTGATGATGTCCTCCGGCTTGATGTCCTCGCCGGTTTCCTTACTCACTACATTTGCCAGCACCTCATGCTTGTTCTTGTCAGTCAACAGTACTTTGGGCAGGATGAACACACAGTCGCCAATGCTCGGATTATAATAGTAGCCAACATAGCTGACGCTGATCTTCTGTTCAACGTCCTGCAGCGTACTGATGTCTTTCAACACCGCTTGTACTTTTGCCGCTTCGTACTGATGTTCCTCAAAGATTATCCGCATCAGTTGCTTTCTTTCTTATCGTCACCTTTCCAGGCCATTACATGCTCAATGAACTGCTTCACCACATCATCTACAACGTTGCCGTCTTCATCGTAGAACTCGGGGAAAGTCAGGTCTTCTTCCTTACCATCCTCCTTCTTGTACTTGAATAGGTTGGCATCATCAAATCCATAGTCCTTGAACACGTCATTCCACAAATAGAATAGAACTTTCGATACAAAGGTCTCAGTCGTAATCTTCTTTTCTTCGTTTGCCTGACAGAAGAAGTAGCCCAGCTGCTTATCTGCACTAGAGGTCATGTTGCTGATAATCTTATTGATCTGTTGAATGAACCCATACCAGTCCTGACCATTTGTTTCAATCTTCCAGTTCAAAGGAATCTTCTTTCCTTCGGCATCTGTTTCGTATTCTCCATTCTCGTTTTTCTTATAGCCATT
>OCTW013374763.1_pt1 | contig 14282 bp, 9 predicted proteins | sample 1539671 | NCBI WGS metagenome assembly OCTW01 (sample SAMN02144230, study PRJEB22623) | gut metagenome | biome: sheep rumen | host: Ovis aries | place: New Zealand
GGCGTGTGGGAGTGCCCCGACCTGATGAAGCTGGACAACAAGTGGGTGCTGCTGCTCAACATCAACCCCGGCGGACCTTTCGGAGGCTCGGCTACGCAGTATTTCGTAGGTCAGTTTGACGGTCATAAGTTCACCTGCGAGGATGAGCCAAAAGAGACTAAGTGGATGGACTACGGCAAGGACCACTATGCTACGGTCACATTCCACAATGCCCCTGAGGGTCGCACGGTGGCACTGCCCTGGATGAGCAACTGGCAGTATGCCAATCAGGTGCCTACGCTGCAGTTCCGCTCGGCCAACGGTCTGCCCCGCGACTTAGGACTGAAGGTGGCTAATGGCGAGACCATCCTCACCAGCAAGCCCTCGAAGGAGGTGGATGCCGTTCGCGGCAAGAAATTGAAGAAGCCTACTGACATGTGCGAAATCGTGATAGACCTCAAAGCCAACACCGAAATCACGCTCTCCAATCTGAAGGGCGAGCAGGTGGTGATGCGCTACAGCCAGCAGAAGCAGACCTTCACCATGGACCGCACAAAGAGTGGCGACGTGAGCTTCAGCGAGGCCTTCGCCTGCGAGACCTGCGCACCCACCTACGGCAACCTGCGCCAGCTGCGCATCTTCATCGACCGCTGCAGCATCGAGGCCTTCGATGCCGAGGGCAAGATGGCTATGACCAACCTGGTGTTCCCCTCGGAGCCTTATAATATAATTAAGGTGAAGGGCGGCAAGGCTACTATCTACGAAGTGAAGTAAATTTACTATTTGACGATTTACAATTTACGATTTATTGACGATTGGATTATTTAGTTATTTACATTCCCAAGCAAAAATCGTAAATAAATAGTATATCGTTAAATCGTAAATAAATAGTATATCGTTAAATCGTAAATAAATAGTAAATAGTAAAGTAAATAGTAAATAGTAAATATCACAATATATGGAAACACAAAAAGTAACTACTCCCCTCACTTCCAGGGAGGGGCAGGGGGGAGGGTCGAAAATGGCTATCATCCCCGTGATGCTCTGCTTCTTCTGCATGGGTTTCGTCGACCTGGTTGGCATTGCCTCCAACTATGTGAAGGAAGACCTTCAGCTGAGCGACTCCGTAGCCAACATTTTCCCCTCGCTGGTGTTCTTCTGGTTTCTCATCTTCAGTGTGCCTACGGGCATGCTGATGAATAAAATCGGCCGCAAGAAGACGGTGCTGCTCTCGCTGGTGGTTACTGTGCTGTCGCTGCTGCTGCCGCTGTTCGGCGAGACGTTCCCCATCATGCTGTGCGCCTTCTCGCTCTTAGGCATCGGCAACGCCCTGATGCAGACGTCGCTCAACCCCCTGGTAAGCACCGTCATGGGCGGCGGCAATCTGGCTTCGACGCTCACCTTCGGGCAGTTTATCAAGGCCATCGCCTCGTTCTCAGCACCGTATCTGGCCATGTGGGGCGCCACGCAGGTCATCCCTGAGATGGGACTCTCCTGGCGCGTGCTCTTCGCCATCTTCTTCGTCGTTGGCCTGCTCTCCACGCTGTGGCTCTTTGCCACGCCTATCAACGAGCCGGCTATGGAAGGCAAGGCCTCAACCTTCGTGGAGTGCTTCAAGCTCTTAGGCACACCCATCGTGCTGCTGTCGTTCTTCGGCATCATGTGCCACGTGGGCATCGACGTGGGCACCAACACCACGGCGCCGAAAATACTGATGGAGCGCCTGGGCATGAGCCTCAACGAGGCCGCCTTTGCCACCTCGCTCTACTTCATATTCCGTACTATCGGCTGTCTGACGGGCTCCTTCTTCCTGCGTGCCCTGCCCATGCGCACGTTCTTCATCATCTCGGTGGTAATGATGGCTCTGTCGATGTGCGGACTTTTCATCGGCACCGAGAAGTGGATGCTCTACACCGCCATCGCCCTCGTGGGCTACGGCAACAGCAACGTCTTCTCCATGTGCTTCGCCACAGCTTTGGAGGCCATGCCTGAGAAGCAGAACGAGGTCAGCGGGCTGATGATCATGGGCCTCTTCGGCGGCACCATCTTCCCGCTCTTCATGGGTCTCCTGAGCGACGCCATGGGACAGGCCGGCGCCGTGCTCGTCATGGCCGTGGGCGTAGTCTACCTCTTTACGTATATCAAACAGCTTAAAGCCGCATAAACAATGACTAAAAACCACATAAACAATTATGGAAGAGAAACGTTATGTAGTAGGACTCGGTGAAGTCCTGTGGGATGTACTCCCCGAAGGTAAGAAACTTGGTGGCGCACCGGCAAACTTTGCCTATCATGCCGGGCAGTTCCTGGGTTCAGACAACACGATAGCCATCAGCGCCCTGGGCGAGGACAAACTGGCCGAAGAAACCATTGCCGCCCTGAAGGAGCATGGCCTGAACGACCTGCTGCCCCGTGTGCCCTACCCCACCGGCACCGTACAAGTGACCCTCGACGAGCAGGGCATTCCCACCTATGATATCAAGGAGAACGTGGCATGGGACAACATTCCCTTCGACGACGACATCCGCAAGATTGCGCGCTCCTGCCGTGCCGTCTGCTTCGGCTCGCTGGCTCAGCGCAACATCGTGAGCCGCACCACCATCCAGAAGTTCCTCGACGAGACGCCCGCCGACTGCCTGAAGATTTTCGACATCAACCTGCGCCAGCAGTTCTACACCCAGGAGATTATCCGCGAATCGCTGCAGCGCTGCAATATCTTGAAGATCAACGACGAGGAGCTGGTGCTCATCGGCCGCATGTTCGGCTATCCGGGCTTAGACATCGAGAACAAGTGCTGGCTCATTCTGGGTAAATACAATCTCGACATGCTCGTACTCACCTGCGGCACCAACGGCTCCTACGTGTTCACGCCGGGCCAGATGTCATTCCAGGAGACGCCGAAGGTCAAGGTGGCCGACACGGTAGGCGCCGGCGACTCTTTCACGGGCTCGTTCGTAGGCAGCATCCTCAACGGCAAGACCGTAGCCGAGGCTCACAAGACGGCCGTCCAGGTGAGCGCCTTCGTATGCACCCAGAACGGCGCCATGCCCGCATTGCCTGAAGAATTTCTTAAATAAAGTTAGTAGTTAATTGATAGTTTTGGTTAGACCGGACTGTGCGGGAAAGTGTTCCCGACAGTCCGGTTAATTTTTAATCACCTCTAAGGCTTTCATCACGATGGCGCTCTCCTCGTTGAAGATGGAAAAATATTCGCTCATGTCCCACAAGTCGCGGGCAATGAGGGCCTTCAGCTGCAGACGCAGGTAGGGCAGCGTGCACTGCAGCTCCTGGTCGTCCTTAGGCTCTATCTTCTGCTTGCGGCCCTGGGCCAGGATGTCGTCGACCAGCTGCTGGGGCACGTCAAACTGCGCCTTGAAGGTGTTGAAGTCGGGATACTGCTTCTTCAGCTGCTTGCGGTGGCTGTCAACGTAGCGCAGGTTCTGCTGTATGACGATGCTCTTGGCAGCCAGCTGGCGGTGCAGGGGCGTATAGCGCGTGGTGTCTAAGGGCACGAAGTAGTCGGGCATGATGCCGCCGCCGCCATAGACGGTGCGCCCCTGGTGCAGGGTCTTAAACTTCAGCGAGTCGGCAAAGTGTATGCTGTCCTGATTAGTCAGCTCGCCGTGCTTTAGGCGGTTGACCACGTCCATCTGGTATTCGCGCTGCTTGCCCTTCTCGTAGGGTTTCTGTATGCAGCGCCCCGAGGGGGTGAAGTAGTGGGCAATGGTGAGGCGAATCATCGACCCGTCAGGCAGGTCGATGGGGCGCTGCACCAGACCCTTGCCATAGGTGCGGCGGCCTACGACGAAGCCGCGGTCGTGGTCTTGCACGGCGCCGGTGACAATCTCGGCGGCCGACGCCGTATATTCATCGACGAGCACCACAACCTTGCCGTCCTTGAAGCGGCCGTCGCCATGGGCTCGATACTCCTGGCGGGGCACGCGACGCCCCTTGGTATAGACGATGAGCTGATCTTGCTGCAGCAACTCGTTGGCAATGGCCACGGCAGCCTGCAGGTAGCCGCCGCCATTCTCCTGCAGGTCGAGCACGAGGCTGCTCATGCCCTGCCGGCGCAGGCGCTCCAAGGCGTCGACAAACTCGCCGTGGGTGGTGGCGCCGAAATTGCCGATGCGGATATAGCCCACCTCGGGGCGGATCATGTAGACGGCATCGACGGACTTCACGGGAATCTTATCGCGCACGACGGTGAACGTGAGCCGATCCTTGATACCCGAGCGAACGACACCTAAGCGCACCTTCGTGCCCTTGGGGCCGCGGAGACGCCGCATGATTTCCTCTTTCGACATCTTCACGCCGGCAATGGCCGTGTCGTTGACGCTGACGATGCGGTCGCCAGCCACGATGCCCACCTTCTCTGACGGACCGTTAGTAACGGGCTGGATAACCATCAGCGTGTCGTCAATCATGTTGAACTGCACGCCGATGCCCTCAAAGTTGCCCTGCAGGGGCTCGTTCATCTGCTTCACCTCCTTGGGCGTGGAATACTGTGAGTGGGGGTCGAGCTTTTCTAACATGCCGCGGATGGCATCCTCAACGAGCTTCTGCTCGTCGACGCTGTCAACGTAGAGGTTGGCAGTAGCTATTTCGGCCATTTGCAGTTTCCTCAGGGGGCTGTCCTCGCCCATGTTGACACTTACCTGAGCCGATGTCAGCAGGCTATACAGCGACAGCATTGCTGCGCATATTATCTTTCTCATTGTCTGTTTCTTGTTTTTTGCGTGCAAAAGTAAGTAAAAAAAACGAGACGACAAAATATCAGGCTTATAAATCGCCGGACCAGCCACGACCAAGACTTCAGTGCTCACTGTAAACAAACTCAGCTTTCTCAAGCGTGAAGATGTATGGATTCTCGTTCATTGGACGGCATCCTGAATGACTAATCCTGCTAGCATAAAACCGAAGATGGCGGTGATGTGAGCCAGAGTGCCGTTGATCTGGGCTTTCGAAGAGCACCATTCATGATTCAGCAAAGTAGGGTCGCCAGGTCCTATCTTTGCTTTTGGGCACATACACTGCTCAGTGCCACAGGTGGCATTGTGGCCTTTATTCTCCAGCAGTTCATCAGAATACACACACTGGAACTTTCGCTTGGGATATTGCCCGTCGCGCTTAAAACGCTTGCGTAGAGCACGGGCCAGCGGATCGCCCTGGACCTTCCAGAACTCAGCCGTCCTGATTCTTGTGGGGTCGAGTTTCAACGCAGCCCCCATCGAAGAAAAGAACTTCGCCCGCGTCTGTGTCGCCATCAGAATCAGCAGCGTCTTGTCTTTCAGTGAATCAATGGCATCGATGACGTAGTCGTAACTGCCGATATCAAAGTCGTCGGCAGTCTCGGCAGTGAATATCTGTTGCAGGGCAGTAATCTCTGCCTGAGGGTTGATGCTAAGCAGACGCTCCTTCAATGCCTCCACTTTCACGTGGCCGACAGTCTTCATGGTGGCCATCAGCTGACGGTTGACATTGGTGATGCAGACGCGGTCTGAATCGACAATAGTGAGGTACCTGATTCCTGAACGCACCAAACTCTCGGCGCACCATGAGCCTACGCCCCCCACACCAAAGATGATGACGCGCTTCTCACCGATGTTGCTCATTGCCTCATCACCCAACAGAAGTTCTGTTCTACGGAAGATTGGCAGTTCTGTCTGTTGCCTCATTCCCGAACCCGTCGGCCCGCCTACCCGTTGTCTTTCTTGTGCCATATAATCGTTTTATGGCTGCAAAGTTACGACTATTTTTAGAACTAATCACCAATCTTATACAATTTTTAGCAAAATACCCTCATGTTGGTAGTTTCAGTAAGGATGATGAAAAATAGTTGCAGGCAAAGATTATCCCCTGCAAATCACAGGAATAAAAAATCGCCAAAACATTGATTCCAATATTTTAGCGACAATTAAGTTGGGGTACCCGGACTCGAACCAGGAAAGGCAGGACCAGAATCTGCAGTGTTACCATTACACCATACCCCAATTCCGATGCAACCGGGCGGCCTTGCCCTGAATTGCGGGTGCAAAGGTACGACTTTTTCCGGAACTACCAAAACTTTTTCGAAGATTTTTTTAAAAATACTCAAAATTTCTGTCTTTATAGGGCTGAATCGGAGAAAAAACACTAACTTTGCAGGCATATTTAGCTAAATACTTATTAATGGAACAAGCAAGACAGTTAGTAGAGACTATTACTAAAGGAATTCAAGAGAAGAAGGGCCAGAGCATCGTCGTAGCCGATCTCAGTGGTATCGACGGCACCATCTGCCACTATTTTGTCATCTGCCAGGGTAACTCGCCCTCGCAGGTGGAAGCCATTACCGAGTCAGTGAGCGACTTTGCGCGCAAAGACCTGGGCGAGAAGCCCGCCCACGTCGTGGGCCTGGAGAACGCCCAGTGGGTGGCCATGGACTATACCGACGTGCTGGTACATATCTTTCTGCCCGACGTACGCGAGTATTACGACTTGGAACACCTGTGGGACGACGCCCAACTGACACACATACCTGACTTGGATTGAAGATTGAAGATTGGACATTGAATATTGAGGATTGAACATTGATGGAACAGCAAGGAGCAAATAACAACAACGCCGGCGGCCCGCGGATGAACATGCCGCGGTTTAACATGAACTGGATATACTTCGTGGCCATCCTGACGCTGGCCATGCTCTATCTCACCAGTTCGGGCGACGGAATAAACGGCGCGCAGGCACATATAGAGTCGACATACAGCGACTTTAAGGCGTTTGTGGAGCGCGGCTATGCCGACAAGATTGTGGTAAACAAAAACCAGAACACGCTGAAGATGTATGTCAAGGCCGAGCACATACGCGACATTTTCAAGCAGGGCCACCAGCAGACGGGCACCAACCCCTACATCACCGTAGAGATAGGCTCTGTAGACCAGGTGGAGCAGTTTGTTGACAAGATGAAGGACGAAGGAAAGTTCACCGGCAAGCTGAGCTACGAGAACAAGTCGGGCGGTAGCTTCATCGGCGACCTCTTCTACAGCCTACTGCCGCTGCTGGTCATCTTCGGTCTGTGGATGCTCTTCTTCCGCCGCATGGGCGGTGGCGGTCCGGGGTTTGGCGCCGGCATGTTCAGCGTGGGCAAGTCGAAAGCCAAGATGTATGAGAAGGGTGGCGAACTGGGCATCACCTTCAAGGACGTGGCCGGACAGGCCGGTGCCAAGCAGGAGATGCAGGAGATAGTAGACTTTCTGAAGAACCCCCAGAAATATACCGAGCTGGGCGGCAAGATTCCCAAGGGTGCGCTTCTGGTCGGGCCTCCGGGCACGGGTAAGACGCTGCTGGCCAAGGCCGTTGCCGGTGAGGCCGGCGTGCCGTTCTTCTCAATGTCGGGCAGCGACTTTGTAGAAATGTTCGTGGGCGTGGGCGCGTCGCGCGTGCGCGACCTCTTCGACCAGGCCAAGGCGAAGGCACCCTGCATCATATTCATCGACGAGATTGACGCCGTGGGCCGTGCCCGCTCGAAGAACCCCGCCATGGGCGGCAACGACGAGCGCGAGAACACGCTCAACGCCCTGCTAACCGAGATGGACGGCTTCGGCACCAACAGCGGTATCATCACGCTGGCAGCCACCAACCGCGCCGACATGCTCGACTCGGCACTGCTGCGCGCCGGCCGTTTCGACCGCCAGATACATGTTGACCTGCCTGACCTGAACGAGCGCAAGGAGGTGTTCCACGTTCATCTGAAGCCGCTGAAGCTGGCCGACGACGTGGATGTAGACTTCCTGGCCCGCCAGACGCCGGGATTCTCGGGTGCCGACATTGCTAACGTGTGTAACGAGGCCGCCCTGATAGCCGCCCGCTTCAACCGCGACAAGGTGGGCAAGCAGGACTTCTTAGACGCCGTTGACCGTATCATCGGCGGCTTGGAGAAAAAGACAAAGGTGATGACCGAGAGCGAGAAGCGCTCCATCGCCATCCACGAGGCCGGCCACGCCACCATCTCGTGGTTCACAGAGTTTGCCAACCCCCTGGTGAAGGTTTCCATCGTGCCCCGAGGTCAAGCTCTGGGCGCCGCCTGGTATCTGCCCGAGGAGCGCGTGCTGCAGACCAAGGAGGCCATGCTCGACGAGATGTGCTCGCTTTTAGGTGGCCGCGCCGCCGAGGAGCTGTTCATAGGCCACATCTCCACCGGCGCCATGAACGACCTGGAGCGCACCACGAAGCAGGCCTACGGCATGATAGCCTATGCCGGCATGAGCGACAAGCTGCCCAACATTTGCTACTACAGCAACAACGAGTACCAGTTCCAGCGCCCCTACTCTGAGGCTACTGCCAAGCTGATGGACGACGAGGTGATGAAGATGATTGGCGAGCAGTATGAGCGTGCCAAGCGCATACTCACCGAGCACCGCGAGGGCCACGCCCAGCTGGCGCAGCTGCTCGTCGACCGCGAGGTCATCTTTGCCGAGGACGTAGAAAAAATCTTCGGCAAGCGTCCGTGGACCTCACGCGCCGAAGAACTCTTGGAGGCCCAGATGCGCGCCGATGCCGAGCGCATGGCCGAGGAGCGGGCCAAGCAACTTGAACTTGAGGCAAAAGAAAAAGAAAAGGAGGAAGAGGCATGAAAAACTTCATCGTGCGCACTATAACCAGTGTATTCTTTGTCGCCGCCATCGTGACGAGTTTTCTTAACGCACAGGCCATGACGGCGCTGTTCAGCGTCGTCACCGGCATGACCATCTGGGAGTACTGCGGCCTGGTCAACGACCGGCCCTTTGTGAGCACCAACAGGTTTATCTGCACCATCTCGGGCGTCTACCTGTTTCTGGCCATGGCAGGCTTCAACAGCGGCATGACACCCTCGACGGTGTTCATACCCTATCTGGTGAGCATCGTCTACCTGATGGTGGCCGAACTGTATATGAAGGCCAAGGACCCCATCAACAACTGGGCCTACACCATGCTCTCGCAGCTGTACATCGCCCTACCCTTCTCGCTGCTTAATGTGCTGGCCTTCCGTAGCAACGGCTACGACATACAGTACAGCTATCTGGCACCGCTGGCTGTCTTCGTGTTCCTCTGGATCAACGATGCCGGCGCTTACTGCGTAGGCTCGCTCTTAGGGCGCCACAAGCTCTTCCCCCGCATCTCGCCGGGCAAGACGTGGGAGGGCAGCATCGGCGGCGGGCTCTTGGCGATGGCTGCCGCCGTACTGGTATGGTGGCTCACTGAGCAGTATGGCGTAAACGACATAGGGCTCAACACATGGCAGTGGGCGGGCTTAGGCCTGGTGGTGGTCATCTTCGGCACCTGGGGCGACCTGATAGAGAGCCTCTTCAAGCGCACTCTGGGCATCAAGGACTCGGGCAACGTGTTGCCCGGCCACGGCGGCATGCTCGACCGCTTCGACTCCACGCTGATGGCTGTGCCCGCAGCCGTGGTTTATCTCTACACGCTCACCCTGTTCTGAACACGCACTATCAAGCATAGAGAAACCGCGGATGCTACTGTAGCCACGGTTTCTCTTCCTAAAAAAGAGGTGTTACAATGCTTTAACCCACATTGCAGGGGTATCCAATACAACTTGCTGATTTTCAGTGGTGGCTTTTTTCGGGAGGTATCTTTGGAGGCCCTACAAACTTTTGATTCCCATGGGATGTAGAGTGATGTCCAGCAGATTGTAGATTTTGGCCAGTTCCTGTTCCTCTTCCGTTGCCTGTCGGATTTCGATGGCCTCTCCCTTGACAGTTTCCATCCGAGTGGTGACCATCACCTGTGCTCCGGCGATTCTCCTTATCTCCTCCCACCTGACGCTGGGGTATCCCTTCTTCTTCAGGCGGTACATGGTTACGGAGACGATCCAGTAGGTCAGCACGCGGATCTTGGCCCAGCGGCCGGTAGCCAGCACCGACGACTCATGATACAATGAACCGGCCCTGGTAGCTGTAGCGGTCAGGGTGACGGCCTCTTGCGGCGATGCCTGCAGGCAAACCAGCAAGAGTACCAGGCTTAACATGAGTCTGTAGACTCTTTTCATCTTTATTATACGTAACTCTCCCCTGTTTATTGTGTGGAATGTCTTTCTTGAATGAAGTGACATTGCAGCGTCACGCCCGAAATACGTAGGGACTTTTCGGCGAAAGGGGTACGATAAGGGCGAAATGAGAGGATTATTCAACCCTTCACAAGGGGATTAAAGACTTGATAAACAGTATCTTAACGTGAATGGTTGTCTTGCGCAAGATGTTTTACTGCCGTTAAGGAAGTCTTTTCTAAACGCAGAGTTGTTTTGGTGTTTAAGTAGTTTCAAGCGCACATCGAGTAACTATTCAATCATGTTTTATTTAAGACAAAAATCTTCAAAAATCTTCAAAAATAGCTGTGCGAATATTAATTTTTGATTATTTGGGTGAGCCCAAGGTACAAAATCTACAAAAATACAACATCCTGAGAGATTTCCGTTAGATTTTTGAAGATTTTTGTCTTTTATACACTTTAATGCTTATAATGACTTCTATATAACACATTCATGTTATTCACGGATACATCTTTGCCGCCCAGCCAACGTGTGCATAAATATTCACTCAAAACGGCCGTTGTTTTTTTCCAAAACGCGCGCCGTTTTTCCAAAAACGGCCGCTGATTTTTTCAAAACGACCGCCGTTTTTGTAGAGGCACCGAATTCTTTATAAAATACTCCGAAATATTGACAAAATACGCCTTTTGTTGTATAAATATACCGTTTTATGCATATTTATGCATTATTGGATTTTGGAAAATGATTATCCGTCATCACCCGATAGTCGGCCTGCGCTCAAGCTCCGCTCGCTTGCTTAAAGAAGGGATGCAAGAAAGACCGGCAGACTATAGCCCAGGGCTATGCCCAGGGCTATGTGCTCATTAGCCCTTTGGGGCGTTGTCGGGTGATTGCGGATAATCATTTCGGGAAATATCCATCCGTCAGCCGTTTTGCTATCTGTCAGCTACTAAGAAGTTGATTGCAAGTGTGTTATGCAGATGTATGACGGACTACGGATAGAAAATAAAACCAAAATTCGGCTTTGTGGGTTCTTTCTATCTTTTGCCAGAATAACCATTCACGCTAAAGGCTTGACCAGCAGATAGTTATACAGGCTGTGAAGGGTTGAAGGCATTGTTGTTTTTTGTCATTGGTACTGATGTTCAGGCATATAGCCACAAAGACCTAACGGCTTATAATCAAAAAATGGAGGGCCTGGCAACACAGACAGTTCTTTCTGTGTTTGAAATAACAGCGAAGGGGCCCGCATGGCTGCGAGCCCCTTCACTTTAATGGATACTTATAGAGTTAAACTAACGGCTTCTTGTTCTCCTGATGAACTTGCGGGACCTGTCCTCTGTGAGTTCACAGAAACATCAATATAGCAGTGGTAGATTTCATTATATATTTGATAGTAACCTTACCGCCGTTTACCTGCTCCAACTCTTCCTTTGTCAACTCCTGAGCCTTCTGGCTGTTATTTTCATTCTGCTTCATAATCTAATAAATTTTAAATTGTTAAACTTCCTATTTCTTGTCTCTTGTCGCTCAGATGTCGTTCGTTCTGATTGACATTGCAAAGATACGGCGAATTTTGGCATATTCCAATTAATTAGGCGAAATTTCCCCAAAGTTGTTGCGGCAGGGTGGGAATGAAACGACAAAAGCGGTCTATAGGGCAAAATCTTGTCGCTTAAGTTCTGCCTGTTTCGGATGTCGGCCAGCCTTTTGTCAAGTATGCTTGTATCGCTACCGCTTAGAAGAAGTAGTAAGCACCGAAGCTGATACCGTGGAACAGATCGAAACCGACCTCGTTGCTGCGTGAAACATCCTTCATCCAAGTGTGCTTCTCGTCAGTTGCACCAAGCTTATTTTCGTGCTGTGCGGTTCGGACTGCTTGCAGATTTTTACCGCTTCGCGGCGCTTTAGTAAAACCAAATAAAACCTGCAAAAACCAAAGAAAACCTGTTTTTAGAGGTTTTGTCTTGTTTTTATTTGTTTTTAAGGCACTGCAAAGCTGTAAAAACTTGCAAGCAGTCTGGTTATACGCAGTCAACTGCTCAGGTCGCTAATTTTTACGCCCTCTGAGATTGAGCACTTACAGCGGGTCAACGTCGTAATACATCTGTAGCGAGCAGTAGCGCTTGTCCTGCATCATCTGCTGCTGAGCCATGAGCAGGTATCGGCGCACGTCGGCGAGGTTGATGCCCGGCTCCAGCTTCACCATGAGCTTGCGGATGCTGAGCGACTTGACACGCGCCACGGCTGGTTTGTCTGGACCCAGTATGCGGCCACTGAACCACTGGCGCAGGCGGAAGCCCAGCTCCTGGGCGGCGGTCTCTACGAGTGCGTCGTTGCGGTGCTTCAGGTAGACGTTGATGAGGCGGTAGAAAGGCGGGTAGTGAAACTGCCGGCGCTCGCTGCTGAGCATGCGGTAGAGGGCGTCGTAATCGTTGCGCACTACCTGCTGGATAAGTGGCAGGTCGGGCTGGCGCGTCTGCAGGATGACGAGTCCGCGCTTGCCCTTGCGCCCGGCGCGGCCGCTCACCTGGGCCATCATCATAAAGGCGTGCTCGTAGGCGCGGAAGTCGGGCAGGTTGAGCATGGCGTCGGCATTCAATATGCCTACGACGCTCACCTTGTCGAAGTCCAGCCCCTTGGAAATCATCTGTGTGCCTATGAGCAGGTTGGTGCGCCCCGACGAGAAGTCGCTGATAAGCCGCTCGTAGGCATTGCGGGTGCGCGTGGTGTCGAGGTCCATGCGACTGATGCGTGCCTCGGGGAAGATGTCGCGCACGTCAGCCTCGATTTTCTCCGTCCCGTAGCCTCGCGTCTGCAGGTCGGTGCCGCCGCAGTTGGGGCATTGCACCGGCACTTGGTAGACGGCGCCGCAGTAGTGGCACGTCAGCTGCCCCAGCTGGCGGTGCAACGTCAGTGAGACGTCACAGTTCTGGCAGTGGGGCACCCATCCGCACTGCTTGCACTCAATCATTGGGGCGTAGCCACGGCGGTTCTGGAAGAGGATGGCCTGCTCGCCGCGCTCCAGGGCCTCTCTGACGCGTGTCAACAGCAGCGGCGAGAAGGGGCCGTGCATCATCTTGCGCCGCTGCAGGTCCTGGATGTTGACCACCTGAATCTCGGGCAGTTCAATGCCGGCGTAGCGCTCCGTCAGGCGCACATAGCCGTACTTGCCCGTCTGTGCATTGTGGTACGACTCCATGGAGGGGGTGGCGGAGCCGAGGAGGATGGAAGTCCCCAACAACCCACCCCCTGCCCCTCCCAAAGGAAGGGGAGACTGATTACCCTGCTGCTGATTGTCTCCGTTTATCGCTTGATTACTTTGCTGCTGATTATCTCGGGTAGAGGTATCTAAACTCCCCTCCCTTTGGGAGGGGCAGGGGGTGGGTTGTTGGTTAGGGGTGGGTTGTTGGCTGTTCATCATAATCGCCACGCTGCGGGCATGATACCTTGGCATGGGGTCCTGCTGCTTGAAGCTCGTCTCGTGCTCCTCGTCGACGATGATGAGGCCCAGGTTTTGAAAGGGCAGGAACACGGCGGAGCGGGCGCCGAGAATGACGTCGTAGGGGTGGCCGGAGAGCTGCTTCTGCCAGATTTCCACGCGCTCGGCGTCGCTGTATTTAGAATGGTAGATGCCTAAGCGGTCGCCGAACACCTGGCGCAGGCGGTCCATCATCTGCACCGTCAGCGCTATCTCCGGCAGCAGGTAGAGCACCTGACGGTGGCGGTCGATCTCGCGCTGGATAAGGTGGATGTAAATCTCGGTCTTGCCGCTGGAGGTGACGCCGTGGAGCAGTGTGACGCGGTGCTTGAGCATCGACAGCAGAATCTCGTTGTAAGCCTTGGCCTGCGGCTCGCTCAGCGGTTTGATGCGCTCGGGGTGTGGCTCGCCGCCATGGTTCAGGCGCCCCACCTCCACCTCGTAGGTCTCCAGCATCTGGCGCTTGACCAGCAGGTTGATGGTCTGCAGGGTGTGGCCCTCGTTGAGAAGTTCTTCGCGGGTGACATTCCCTTGTTCACCCAAAAAGAGGAAGTCGGTAAACGCCTTGAGCTGCTTGGGTGCGCGCTTGAGCATGTCGAGGGCGATGTGCTGGGCCTGTTCGCTCTGGAACTGTCGCGTCAGGCGGATGTAAGTCTCGGTCTTGGGCCTGTAGCCCTCTTCGGCCTTCAGACCGGCGGGGAGGGCGGCCTTGTACACCTCGCCAATGGGCGACATGTAGTAGTCGGCTATCCACTGCCACAGCCGATACTGCTCAGGTAGCAGTATCGGCTGTAGGTC
>OCTW011607077.1_pt1 | contig 14270 bp, 6 predicted proteins | sample 1539671 | NCBI WGS metagenome assembly OCTW01 (sample SAMN02144230, study PRJEB22623) | gut metagenome | biome: sheep rumen | host: Ovis aries | place: New Zealand
GAGCCGCTGGAAGAGCTGAACCGCTTCCTCGGCATGTCGCAGGACGAACGGGAACGCACGCCACTCGGCGGCCGGATGACGAAGAAGATCAAGGTCTGGGACCGGCGCTTCCCCATCGTCCAGAGCGGTCCGTGGTACAAGCCCGGCCAGAGCCTCGCGCCCGTCAACGGCTTCCGCATCGACGAAGCCTTTCCGAGCGAATACAAGGAAGAAATCAAGATCTTCCGCTGACGCGCAAGGAAGGCGTCCGGTCCGGACCCGCCGCCGACGGACTTGAGCGCCACCTCCAGAAAAAGGTCGCCGGCTGGTTCCATTCAAATGGTCGTACAGTTGACGGCATCCAGGAACTTCCTCAATTCACGCCCGGGTCTCGGCGCGGATCCGTTCCGCACGAGGAAGTCGCGAAGGTCTGCATTCGCGGCGGTCGTCACGATTTCAAGTCGATACCGCGCCCGCGACGAGCCGACGTAGAAAAGAAGCTCGCCGGATTCATCCAGAAGGGTCGACCTGTCAACATCGACCAGGACGACGGCATCGGCTTCCAGACCCTTGAACTTTCTGCATGTCGTAACCAAATAGGATTGGTTTGCAAATTTGAAAACCGTCCGGTTTTTGTTGTCGACCTCGAAAAACGGGGCCAGTGCGCTCGTTGTTTCCGTCTTGCATGTCAGGACGACGACATCCTTGATCGTGGCGTCGGAACGAATCGACCCAAGAGCGTCTTCGACGCAGGATCGAACCGCTTCGTCGGTTGCGAACCGAATGACGGGGGCTTTCCCCGATGGGACGTTCGAAGGAACCGCGGTCGGGCGACGGCCGCGCAGGCCGGACGACAAGAGGGAAACGGATGTCTTTGCGATGTTTCGGGTGTTCCGGCAATTTTCGTAGAGGGTCAGTTTGCAGTCCGCGTCTTCGATCACGGACGGCAGGCGGTTCGCCTGAACCATCTGCAATCGGTCGTAGAAAAGGAAAATGGAGCCTTCCGTCTTCCGTTCCACGCACATCTTGATGGTCTCGAGCACGTCGTAGCATTCGCCGTTGTTGCCGAGCGTTCCAAAATCCTGCGCCTCGTCGACAACGACATTGTCGTAGGGAAACGAATCGTTGTCGAACATGGCTTCCAGTTCTCTGACAAGACTTCCGTAGTTGGCTTTGGCGCTTCTGCAAACGGAACAGGCGTATCCGTCGATGGTCTGAACGTCGATTCTCGATTTGAACCCATCGCGCTCGCAGATTTGCTCCAAGTGCGTCTTCAAAAACGAATTGAAGCAAAGGAAGAGAACCTTCTTTCCGTTCCGGGCCTCCTTTTTCGCCTTTTCGAGCGCAATCATGGTCTTCCCGGTGCCGGCCGCGCCGCAGATTGCAACCGAACGTTGGTCGCAGAGGTAGTTCAATACGTTCGCCTGTTCCCCGAGAAGCCGCAGGAATTGCCGTTCGCGGTCGTCACGTTCGACGGCGGGCGAGGGAACGATGCTGAACGCCGGGCAGAGGAATTCGTCGAAGAAGACCTTGGCCCTTTGGTCGTCAAGAGGATTTCGGACGGTATAATCCGAGGGAAGGGAGAACAGGGCGTCCACGGCGGACTGGATTCTGGCCGGATCCAGCTCGTCCGCCGTCAAGGTCCTCCGGGAGTCGTCTCCCGGCGGGAGCGGGAGCCGATTGAACGAAGCCCGGGCGACGCTGGGGAAGCAGACTCCGAACTGGAACTGGACATGCCTGGAAAGGTCGCGGCGGAGCACGTCGCCGGAATGCCTGCCGCAAAAATCCTCCAGTTTGTGGAGAAGGGCGTACATCGCGGAACGGGACTGGTTGTACGGACCGCGTCCTTTCATCGGGTCTCCGTTCGCGTAGAGCCAGGTTCCGTTCGCGTAGGACACTTGTCCCGCCTTCGACTCGAGACAGAGCACGCCCTTGTCCTTGGCATAGACGAGGAAGTCGATTTCCCGTTCGTTTCTGCCCGAAACCCGGACCGAATGGAAAACGCAATAACCGTCGGGCAACGCTTTCAGTTTTTCGAATGTCCTGTCTTCCAGGCTGGCGGGATCGTAGTCCCCCTCGAGCAGCGTTTCCGGAACCATTCGTGCCATGTTTTCCCCCTTTCCAAGAGATCACAGTCTTGCGATGAAGTCATCGGCCGTCAACCGGTCGTCCACTCGGACGAGGATCCATCCGGAGTTTCCGGGGATGGCCGCCGGCCAATCGGGATTGTCCGACGCGAACAGCGCGACCCTCGACGCCGGCCAGACGAGTTCCGGTTCGACGACAACGCCGCCAACGACCAGACGCCCCCCATCGACGGGCGCCCCGAATGCGGCCAGTCTGTCGAGACGGTTCGCCAGTTCGGAGAAGAACCGCCGGTCCTCGGGTTCGGGAAGAGTGCACAGATTTTGCCAGAAAACGTTCGCGTGGTCGCAAGGTTGCGACGTTCCGCTCCCATCCTGGAAGAAGACGGCGGGAGGCATTCCCGCGCCGGCCATTGCCACGGGCGGCGGGACGATTGCGGGCGGCGGGGCCAAAGGAGGCGCGCCCGCCGCCGCAGCCGCGGCAGCATGGGCTACGTCCGCACGGAACACATTCCAGTTCGTGCGAATCCATCCGGAGACTCGCTGCAAGTCGGCATCCGAAACGCCTCGCAGGTCGCGCTGGGACGAAGAGTCGAGAATCCCGTTCCGGATGTTCCGTAGCGCGTCCGGACGGAGGAGTCGCGCCATCGCTCCGTCCAGGAATCCGATCGCATCGCCGAACAGTTCGCGGAGGTAGCTCTCCCGCCCCGACGGATCGTAAAGGCAGAGGAGAGAAAACGCCCTTCCGTCGTTCGCCCGTTCCCGGCAGATCGATCTGGCGAGGGTCCGTCCGTCCAATCCCAAGCGTTCGATGGCCTCTTTGTGCAACGCGACCGAAAGCATCGTCTGGAGCGTGGCGTCGTTGTCGGTCGGGACGGCAAGCGCCAGCACGGGAACCGCTGCTTCGTGCGCCAGCATGGTGTAGACTACATTCTGGAAGGCCGCCGTGGCGGTTGCGTCCCTCTGCGCATCACCCGTCAGGGGTATCGTGCGGCCCGTTGCGCCGTCGATGGCAAAACCCTGCCGATAGCGGCGGGGACCTTCGTTGATCTTCAGCAATTTCGGCAGGTTTACGTCGTTCTCTGCGGAGAGGAAAAGCAGGGCGGCGCGGCCGTCTCCGACCAATCCGGGAGGAAGAATCAAATCCTGGGAAACGAAAGGCGGAAGGTTTGACTGATTGTCCGTGGCGGCGTCGTTGCCGTCGTGCAGGCTGCGATAGCCGATCGGCTCGAAATACCGGACGACCTGGGCCTGGTTGGCGCCTTGCCGCTGGACGACGGCACGCCCCCCGGGGGCCGCGGGGTTGGCGTTCAGGATCGTTCCGCAAATCGGGCATCGCTCCTGTCCGGCCGCTCCCCAGGTCTCCTGCGTGAATGTTCCACGGCAGTTCGGGCATCGGATCCGGAACAGCGTCCTCAGGGGATTGGCCTGCTGCCCCCGGAAATTGCCGCAAAGGGCGTCGACCGTGTAGGCCATGTGCCCGATGACGAGCTTGTTGCCGGGAGAGAAGTCGGAAAGGCTCTGGAACGCGTCGCGCTGTTCGTCGTTCGTTCCCGCTAGGAAGGAGACGACGTCGACCGGGAACCCATAGGCGGGCAGGATTCTTCGATGGACCAAATACGAAATCATCATTTCGCGGCAACAGGTTCGAAACTGTTTCTCCGCCGAAGCGATGATCCGGTTCCGCTGGTCTCCGGCCAGATTTGGAAGGGCTGCACGAGCGGTCTGGACGAGGCTGCGCACGCGATTGCGGAAATCCCGCCCTTCCGCCGAGAGACGGTCGGACAACGCGCGGACGACATCGTCCGCATCGGCGTTTTCCCGAGAAGTCCCGGCCTTCAATTCGTCGAAGGTCAGGATCCATGCGGTTCTTCTTGCCTGAAGCCGGTTTTCCACTTGGTCGGAGAGCGGCAGGGCGATCGGCCCGAACGTACCGTTCCCCATCGCCTGAACGAATCCGTCGATCCGGTCGATTTGGCGCTGGAGCGCAGCGTATTCCCTGGAATGGGGATCGTGCTGGTCGCGATCCGTTATCAACAGGGGGCGCCACTCGTTGACGATGAGGCCTTCGTCCAGGAAAAACATTCCCGCCCGGTCCCATGCGCCGAGCGGATTGTTTCCCGCCTGCAGCCCGAGAGACCGGAAGAATTCCGAAAGCAGGAACTGGTTCAGGTGGAGCAGGATCTGGCCGCCGAAACTCGGGTTTCCGACGCGGACGTCCGAGTACCTGTTCGGCCTGTCAAAGTAGACGGACGTGTCGCGCTGGACGGCTTCGTCGATCGGGTTGCTCCCGAGCAGCGTCACGGCCAGGGCCGAAGCTGAATCGCCGCGCCCCGCGCGTCCCGCGCGTTGCATATAGTTCGCTTTCTCGGGCGGGAGGCCCCCGAGAAGCACGGCCTCCAGGCCGCCGATGTCCACGCCCACCTCGAGCGTCGGCGTACAGGAGAACACGTTGATTTCCCCGTGCTTGAACTCCTCTTCCAGCGCGGAAAGCTTGTCGTTGTCGATTTGCGCGGAATGCTCGGGGACGCGAAGCCCGCCCCACGGTCCCGCGTCGAACGCTCCGTTTCTGATGTTCGCATCGAACGGGGGGGCGCGGCGGATGCGACGCGAAACGAAACCGCGGCGGATGTCGTCCGTCACGTCGTACGCCCCGTCCGGAACGGTGCCAGAAAACAACCTCGTTTCCTTCGTTCGGAGATCCGCCGCGATTCGGAAATCGCCGGGAAAGACGCGGAGGCAGTTCGGATCCAGGGAAATCGCGTACTGGCCCGCGCCCGCGGGTTCCCGATGGAAAATCGAGGCCGAACAGGGATTGGACAAAATGGCGAAGAGATCGGCGCAGACGGCGGCCCGGTCGTTGGCGGTTGCGTCCGGGAAAAACGCGGCGAGGAAATCCCGCCACGATTCGGCGTTCGCGTTCATGTCGCGGGCGGAGACGAGTGCGCGCGACGGACCCGCTCCATCCGGATCCTGCGAAGAGGCCACGTGCCCCAGCGAATTGCGCAAGACCGTGAGTTCGATGTGCGTTCTGTCCTTTTGCGCGAGAAGATCCGCCCTTCTTTGCCTGTTTGCGCCAATCAAGTCGTTCCGGATACGGTCGTCTTCGGCCTTCGTCCGCTGATAGGGTTCGAACCAGACCTTCCGCTGTCGGCGAAACACGTCGACGACCCCGGGAAGGAACTCGCTCCGCCAGACATCCAGCGGTGTCTGGCCGGCGCCGGGATTGAAATAGCCGGAAAGGCGTCGCCAGGCCGGGAGTCCGGTGGGATCGTGCATTGCCGCGAGATCGGGAGCAAGACCCACTTTCACGTGTCCTCCGCCTTCCAAAAAATTCGTTCCGGGATTCCGGACGGCCAACTCGGCGAAGAACAGGGCTGGCAAGGCCTTGTTCGATTTCAACGAAAGAATGAAGTCTTCCTTGGCGTTGGGGTTGCCCCGGACTCCATTCAAATCGGCGACTTCGAAATACGTTTCTTCCGGAAAATGAAACTGGGCGAGCAGCTCGCGGTTGTTGCCCGCGACCAAGCCGACGAGATCTTCGTACCGGATCGGACCGGGATCGTTCGCCCAAATCGATCGCAAAGTCTGGAACACGTAGCTTCTCGCCAATTCTCGCTGGTGGGTGTTTTGCACCTGGACGGCCAGTTTTGCGGCCTGTTGGCGGCCATCGGAAAAGTACAGCAGTTGCCGGCCCTTCCAAGGACGGGGACTTGCCGCGTTGCCCCGGAAGTCGGGCAGGTGCGGGAACAGCAGTTCGCACACCAGCGTCGGCCGGAGGGAGGTCGAGAGGAATCCGGGAGGGACCAGCATGTTGCCGTACCCGGCGGGGCGGTTTCTTGCCTGGGGATCCTCGATCGCGTCATCGGGGTCGCTTGCGAAAATTTCCATTTTGCGCAGCGGACGGTCGGCCGAGTCGAACGCGGCCTCGTCCCCGTTTCCATCGGGAAGAACCCCGCGCTGGAACTGGTTTTCGAAGTACGCGATGCCGGCCTGCCGGATCGCCAGGACGAATCGCCCGCCACCCGGGACAGGATCCATCGTCAGACTTCCGGTGGAGGGATCGCGAACGAGATCGAAACCGGCGTTGGTGTCCGACGGGACGCGATGCCGGAAGTACGCCAGCCTGACATTCGCCGTCTCGGCGGTTCCAAGCGGGGAAAGAACGGTAAATGTGGTGGCCAGCGGGGTCTGGTCCAGTCGGATGGCGGCTTGGAAGAAGAATTCCTTTCGCCGGCATCTCGCGGACGTGGCGAAAACGGGGAATCCAAGCGAACCGTCCGGAAAGCGTTCCGAACGTCGGAGCGTCCCGAGCGGGCGGTCCGGCGCGAAGTCCAGATCGGAAAACCAGGCGTCGTTCGAGCCGATGAAGACATGGAGCTTGTAGGGCAGGAACAATTCCGTCGAACCATCCGCGGCCGGCGTCGTCCGCAATCCCGGCGGCATGGAAGCCAACGCATCGGACTCGTCCCGCGTCAGAGGAACAAGCCCGCCTTGGGCCCCTCCGATTCTCTGGCGCAATGCCGTCCAGGCGGCAATCTCGCCCGGAGCGGCCCCGGGCGCGTCCGGAACCGCCGGCTGCGGCACGTTCCGCAGCCCGCAAACGGCTTCGATTTCCGTCGGCTGGACCCCGAACAGTGCGGACGCCGCCGAGCGAAGGGTGTTCGCGGAGTTGTCGCCGATGGTCGCGCTTGTGGCGTAGAACCGAACACCGTCCGGATGCCCGGCGTCCGCCGCTTGTTTCCCGCACCGGGCGAGAAGTCGGCGGATGAGCATCTGGATGTCGACGCACATCGCGCCGGAATACAGATGCGCCTCGTCGAAGACGATGGCCTGGAGCTTTTGCGCCATTCCCTCGAAGACGGGCGTATCGGCCTCCCGGAGAAGCATATACTCCAGCATCGAATAGTTCGTGATCAGAACGTGCGGCGTGAATACAGGATTCCGGATGTCCTGACGCGACCGGACGTAGTGGCGAGGAATGAGATTGCGCTCGTTTTCCCACTCCAGCCGTTCGTTCCGATTGTCCGTTTCCGGCGTCTGGCTCGTGAACATTCCGATCGAGAGCGCGGGAATCCTCCCCTTCACGAGACCGACCAACCGTCGGAGCTGGTCTTTGACCAGCGCGTTCGTCGGATAGACGAGAAGGATTCGGACGCCATGCTCGGCCAAGTCGTCGTGATTCGCCGCGGAGCGAAGTAGCATGTTGTTGACCGCGGACCAGAAAAAGCATTCCGTTTTTCCCGAACCGGTTCCGCTGGCCACGATGACATGTTTGTTCCGGCTGGCCCGAACGGCGCGGAGCTGGTGTGCGTACGGCCTAAAGTCCGGTCCGCGCCCGATGATGTCCCCCATTCCTCGCGCGAGCGTTCCGTCTCGTTCCAGATCCGCCACCGTCTCGGCGGCCGTTTCGTACGGAAACCGGCCTTCCACGATCGGGTTTCCGAAGAGGGCGTCTCCGGGTTCGTCCCGATTGAGCCATGTCCGGGACAGCTGCTCCCGGATCGCCTCCCAACGTGTTCGTTCGCCGGGATCGTTCGACGGCGGGTATTCTCCGGCGGTGCGATCGACGAGAAGTTGCGTGTAGTCGGTCCGGAGTCGTTCGTATGCTTGGATGGCGTTCATGGCGTCGATGGATTTTCAGGTGGGGGATCAATCAGCCGGACGGGCGAGAATGCCGATCAGCTCGGAAATGCTGCGGGGTATTCTGTATTCTCCTCCGTTGTCGGGAAGAACGAAGATCCTCCACGGAACCGGATTGGCGCCTTCGGCCCCGCGGGCCGAGTTGAACAGATCGAACATGGGGCCTTCGTCGATTTTTTTGAGCTGGCCGAGCCAATCGCGAAGAGAGCGGCCGCAGTCGAGCCAGTCGCTTCGGGATTGATGGAAGCACCGTTGGAGGGGACCGCCCCTCCATATGCCCAGTTTTTGCGGAAACACGGTGAAGAAGTGGTCGAACTGGGCGGCGTCAAGGTTGCCGAATCGATCGCCCTCCAGATTGTCGTTCCGGCAAAAACGGCTGAGGAATCCGGCCAGCGCATCGCGGAGAATCTCCACATCGCCATTTGGGTCCTGGGCGAACAAGAAACGCCTAAGGTCTTCTTTCAAGGATTCGCCCTCCTGTCGTCGATCTCCGTCGAAGGGTCGACGGACGAGAAGAGGGCTCCAAAACGAATGCAATGCGCCCGACAGATCGATGCCGTCCGCAAATACGGCCTGGACGAACCAGTCGGTCGCGAAGGCGAGTCCTTTGGAAAACAGTCTGAACGACCGATGAGCCGTCCGGCCGTCGGCCGTCGTTCCGAATTCGGAAACGTTTCTCGCCATTTCAAAGACGAAAGCTTCGATTTCCGCTCGTTCGGCGGGGTCTTCCGTTTGCAGCAGGCAAAGAACCTCCTCGTCGCACGAGCATGCCAGATTCAGGCGAAAATCGCCGAGCGGAAGAGTCCGGTAAAAGTCACGTTCTTTCCGGAGTCCGTCGCCGACTTCCAGCGTAAAGCCCCGGGAGCAAAGCAGATTCTGGTCCGTTCCGTCGGGCCGTGCGTCCAATCGGCAGACGAAGCATCGAAGATCGTCCCACTCGATTTTTTCGTCCGCGAAGAATCCGGGCAAGGTCGCCGTCACAAGCCACGGCCCCCGATCCGTTTCCCGGAATTCGACCCTGTCCGGCGGAATGTCGCGGAAATCGGGCTTCGCCTCCAATCGGTGCAAAGGGACGAATCCGAGGCGAAACGTCCGACCGATGCCGACGCGGGCGGCATGGAAGGAAAGGACGAGGTCGTCTTCCTGCCTTCGCCAAACGATGGTTTCGTCGCCTTCGACGGGTATGTCTTCGGGCAGAACGACCTGGAAGGGAAAGGACGAATTCGCGCCGGGGGAGTCGATGTCGATTCTCCACGTATCGCCAATCCGCATCGGGTTGTCCTTGTCGCCCGCCAGCAATTGGACCATGGGAGTCCGGCGGCGCGAAAGGGAACGGGCGGCATCCATGCCGGGGCCGGCCAGTCGCGGCTCTTCGTCGCAGTCTCTGCAGACAACGGCCAACGACGAGCTGCGCGCGTCCTCGTAGGCGATCAGGACCGGTTGCACCCCAGGTCCGATTCGCGACGGGACGGAGATGCGGAACGGTTGGCGATCGGAATGATCGCATTCGACGAACACACCTCGGTGCAGAATGTCGAAACGGAAGACGATGTCGTCGTGGCCCGGAACGGAAAACTCGATCCGTTTCGTCGAGTCGTCCACGCGACAGCGATGTTCGTAGTCGCCGATTCGAATCGAGACGGTCTTGTCCGTGCCGGAATCGAACGGTTCGTCCACTTCGCCGGAATCGATTGTCGGAAGAAAGGTGACCGCGCGGCGGATTTCGCCACTTCCGATTCTGCAAACGAGACGCCCCCTCCTCCATTCGATTCCCGGGGGCGGCGGAGCGTCTGGGTCGAGGCGGACGTTGCAACCGTCCGGGAATCGGTAGAAAAGCTGGGCTCCCTGTGGAAACAAATCCGCGATGACCGGGCGGTCGTTGGCCGTAAAAAACAACCGGGAGGATGCATTCGCAACGCGGCCGTGGGGAGACGCCCCGCCCCGCGACCCGAACCGGACCGAAAGATTCAGCCACGAATCCAAGGCGGATTGGACGCTCCATGCGCTGTCCTCGATCCAGATGGTTTCCGCATCGACCGGAACGGAAAAGCGCCCGTTTTGCGTCGGAGACTCCCGAACGACATCGGCCTCGTCGTTTGACGCCCAGCGCACGACGGCGGGAGCGTCGCGCCCGCATCCGGGAATCGCCGCGACAAGATACCGCCTCCCGGCGACAAGGCTGTCGGATCGGACGATCGGGCTGTCCGGCCTGGTTTCGTCGAAAAGGACAAAATCCCTTTCGAGGGAGGGGGTAACGTCCTTTTGCCTCTGCCGCCCCTGTTCATCGTACCAATGCTCGGAAATCGACAGGACATTGCCGAACGGGATGTCGAAATCGGCCGCAACCCGGTGCCAACGTCCTCCGTCGGATCGGAAACGAACAACGGACGGGCCACCATCGATCAAGCCAAAGGAGAACGCGACGGTATTCCTCCATCCCGCCGGAAACGAACCCGTTTCGGGCAAATGGTAGACGGGGCGGCCGTCGACCAGTCGAAGGACGGGAAACGTTTCAAGCGACCCCGCGCCGCCCTCCGCACCGGCGACGGCGTCGAATCGAGCGAGAATCCGGTTCGCGACGGACATCCGCAATGCCGGATTCCATCGGCAGAGATCCTCCGGGGCGAGCCATTGGTGGGTCGAGTCGAATTCGTCGGCCAAACGGGAGAAAAAAGCGCAGATGTCCCTATTTGTTCCGTTCCGCTCTTCTTCGTTTTGGAAGAACCTCCGAAGCCTTCCGTCAAGCTGATCGGAAACCAACTGCTCGTCCGAAACGGACTGCCATCCTCTTGTACGAACAAGATCCGCGACATCCTTGGCGAACAGGACGTACATTGCACCGGAAAGACGGTGAATGGTGCGAAGATACTGGCAACGCCCATCACGAGACTGGAGCAAGTCGACGCCGAAGCGGGCGAGTCCGCGCCGCAGTTCGTCTCTGCGCTGGGAAAAGTAGATGCAGTAGTCGGCAACGCATCCGCTTGTCAGCCTGTTCGCGAGGTCGTTCATCTCGGCCCCGCATTTCGGTTCGCCGTCCTCTCCCTCGCTGAAGGCGAGGGCGAAAAGAAGTTCTTCCGGAGGGATTGGCGTTGGAAAGTACCGTGAAAAACGGTTTCGCCAAGCTTGCGACGTTGCGTTCGCCGAAAGGCCGTAATGTGGCAAGATGCTTTCCCAGGTTTTTGGGGAGGCCATTGTGTCGACTTTCTGATTTCGTATGGAAGGATCGGTCAAGATTCTAGCAAACGCACCTGCATAAGTCACGGGCAAAAAAACGGAATCAAGAGAGCCGTACCAGAGGCGTTCCACGAAGGCGCGCCGGGAGAGGATTCCATTGCGATGCCGCGGGCTTTCTGATAGGATGCCGATCCGTCGCGGCCGCGCGGCCGAGGCGCAACGGCCGTGAAGAACGTCGACTGGCAGAAGGTGGAGACCTACGAGGGGCGCAAGGTTGTCGTCTCGTGCGGCGTCTTCCGGAGGAAGCGGAAGAAGAAGGGGGCGAAGAAGGCCCCCGCGCGGAAGCGCCGGAACCTGTCGCTCTATCCGCCGATCGGGAACATGAGGAACGCCGGCGCTCTGAAGGGCGGCGGCAAGGCCGACTTCGGCTTCGAGGTCGGCGGCCGTCGTTTCAACAGCCTCGAGTGCGCCTACATCTGCGGCGTCTACTCCGGGACCGCGCCCGAAGGCGCCTCCGCGGAGGAGCGCGCCGCGTTCGAACGGACGTGCGCGGAGATCCAGGAGCGGATCCGGAAAGAAACGAACGCGCTTTACGCGAAGAAACGGTGGCGGGAGGGCAAGGCGGGCCACGGATGGACGCGGGCGTACCGCCGCCCGGACTGGAAGGACGGCTCCTGGCACTACGAGTGGATGCTCTACCTGTGGACCTTGAAAATCCGGCAGGTCCCGGCGTTCCGCGCGATGATCCGCCAGATCGCGCGGACGTGGGCGGTCGTTGAGGAGTCCCCGCACGGACCGACGAAGCCGCTCGCGGATCCGGCGGACGACGAACTCGTCCGCAAATGCGACGGCGACGGCTGGGGTTGCGTCCGCGTCCGGCGCCCGGACGGTTCGCTCGCCTGGCGAGGGCGCAACCACTTCGGCGTCATCGCCATGGAGTGCGCGGCCGCGCTGCACGAGCATCGCAGGCCCGACGTCGACGTCGCCGAACTCCGTCGCCGCCGCATCCGCCTCTTCGGGGAGGAGCTCCGGATCGAAGACCCGGAGCCGTTCCCCAAGGACGACTCCTGGGACGAGGCCGACCGCCGCGAGCACGCCCGCCGCGCCGGCTCCCGGACCTCGGAGCGGAAGAAGGCGACCTCCGCCGCGAACGGCCGCCTGGGCGGCCGCCCCCGGAAGGTTCCGGCCGAAAGACCGGCGGAGACGCCGCCGGACGATTCGTAGACGTGCCGGAATTTGAAACGGGTTCGGTTTCCGCGCTCGTTTGCAAAAATTCAAATTGTGTTAGGTTTTCATCGGCGGTCGGATCACGGTTGTCTGATTTCGCCCTTCCACCCCCGGGCACCGCTTTCCCGAGGTCATCATTCTTTTGTCCGCGTGCGATTCCACCGTGCGTGATAATCAATGTCTTGTTCGCTCCTGGAGATTGGATTCGCAGGAATGACAATACCCTTTTCGGCGCAATGGAAAACAATGATATTTTCATCTTGAATCTATCTAGAAGCTCTGTTATACTAGCCGTAGTATTTTGTCGGAGGGGAGAATGGATGGGAATGGAAAGGGTATGATGTAGTGTCCCGAGGGGCCGGGGAGAGGGAGGAGCAGGGACACGGGAGATCGGTTTTCAGGAACACACACCAACAACAAGGAGACAAGACCATGGACATCGGCGACATCAGGACCTACTCGGGCGACAAGCTCGCCGTCGTGCGCAAGCGCGGCGATTCGGTCAACGGCTGGGACCTCAGCCTCGGCAACATGCTCAACGGGTGGCCCCTGGAGGTGGGGGGTCGGACGTTCCGGAGCCTCGAGACCGCCTACATCGCGGGCGTTTTCAGCGGTTCGGGCGACGCGGAGCACGTCCACGCGCAGGAGGCGGTGCGCGCGCAGGGGAACGGCTTCATGGCCAAGCGCCGGTTCCGAGACGGGCGCGGGGGCCACGAGTGGGTTCTGCCCCTCCAGCGCCCCGACTTCAACGACCCCTGGCACCTCGACTGGATGTGCTGGCTCTGGTGGAGGAAGGTCTCCCAGCACCCGGACTTTGCCGCCAAGCTCCTCGCCATCCCGGACGACTGGGCCATCCTCGAGGACGGCCGCGGCCGCGACGCCCGGTGGGGGTGCATCCGGCAGAAGGACGGGTCGTGGACGGGCCGCAACTACTTCGGGGTCATCGCGATGGAGGTCCGCCGCGCCCTCCGGGCGGGGGTCGCGCCGGACATCGACCTCGCGGCCCTCGACGCCGCCGGGATGTGGTGGTTCGGCGAGCCCATGCGGTTCGCCGACACCCTCGCGCCCCTCGCCCCGCCGGCCGCGGCGTAGCGCACGCGCCGTGGCGGAGCGCGCACCCCGCCACGGCGCATCCGCGATTGAGCCGATCTTTCGGCTTGCATCTTTCACGCAACCACCAATAGTAACCGACATGAACAAGAACACCTCCGACCTCTGGGACGCCGCGCAGTGGGTGTCCGACTTCTTCGCCGCCTCGAAGGCGCGCTACGTCGGCGACTATGCCGCCGCCGACACACTTCACGACCTCCGCGCCCGCGTCTTCGCGGACACCGTCGAGCGCGTCCGCGCGGGCGGATACGCCCTCGCGGACGGCACGCGCGTCGACCTTCCCCTCTCCCCGACCATCGGGGACGACACGCGGTTCTACGACCGCGAGCTTCCCGCCGGGTCCGCCGCCGCGCCGGACGCCGCGCCGGCGCCCGTCGAGGTCCGCGAGGGCGACTGCCTCGTCGCCGCGCGCGAGCTCGTCGAGGCGGGCGAGGGCGAGGTCTGCGTCCTCAACATGGCGAGCCGCAGCAATCCCGGCGGCGGCGTCCACACCGGCGCCGGCGCGCAGGAGGAGCACCTCTTCCGCTCGTCGGACTACTTCCGATCGCTCTACCGGTTCATCGACTACGGCGCGTCCTACGGCGTCCCGCGCGCGGCGGAGTCATATCCGCTCGACCGCGACCACGGCGGCGTCTTCTCGCGCGGGGTCACGGTCTTCCGCGGCCCGGAGCGCGAGGGCTACCCCCTCCTCGCAAAGCCGTGGCGGTGCAACTTCGTCGCCGTCCCGGCCATTTCGAACCCCGCCACGGTCCCCGGCCCGGACGGCGCCCCGCGCCTGACGCCCGCGATGGAGGCGGCGACGCGGCGCAAGATTCGCGCCATTCTCCGCATCGCCCGCGAGAACGGGCAGCGGGCGCTCGTCCTCTCGGCGTTCGGCTGCGGCGCGTTCCGCAACCCGCCGCGCCACATGGCCGAGCTCTTCCGCGACGAGCTCGCCTCGCCCGAGTTCCGCGCCGCGTTCGACCGCGTCGTCTTCTCCGTCATCGACGACCACAACGCCCGCGGCGAGGGCAACGTCAAGCCCTTCCGCGACGTGTTTGGGTAGCGGCCCCG